>Ga0256829_1001189_pt1 | contig 22248 bp, 24 predicted proteins | sample 131447metaG_FD_185979 | JGI IMG/M metagenome (GOLD analysis project Ga0256829, IMG submission 185979) | Hydrothermal vent microbial communities from Lau Basin, Pacific Ocean - 131-447 | ecosystem: Environmental > Aquatic > Marine > Hydrothermal vents | place: Pacific Ocean: Lau Basin | collected...
TTTTACTGTTTTTAACTCTTCTAAAAGTAGCTTTTTCTGTTTTAGTTTCATACTTGTGACTTTTTAAATCTACTAGCAATTTCTGATCCTATTTCTCATCGGATTTACCTAAAGAAAATGCAGTTTTATCAAAAAAAATAACAGACATATTTCCAAACATTAACACAAAAGTATTACAACGTAAAATCAAAACAACACTCCTTATGCAGAGTGCTACCTACTATACAGCCAGTACATCAGGCTATCTTATCCCTATAAAAATCAATCAAATTCAAAACTCAAAATTTGAGTATATGCAGCAAGATGTGAGTATTGTTCCTTATGATAAACAAAATAAGCAAGTCGCCCTCATCATAACTGACCAAACAGGCATGGCAAATACAAATGCTCTTTTAGAAGAAAATATCTTACAAGTAAAAAAATTAAATCAAGCACTCTTACAAGAAAAAGAACTGACACAAAAACAACACCAACAACTCCTTATCTCTTCAAGAAATGCAGCCATGGGTGAAATGATTAGTATGATAGCACATCAATGGAGACAACCACTCTCCATCATTAGTACTTCTATCGCCACAATACAGGTGAAAAAAACACTCGACATCCTCAATGAAGAGAGCTTTAATAGAATCTTAGAAAGAATCGAAAATACTGTTGTGCATCTCTCTGAAACCATTAATGATTTTAGAGATTATTTCAAACCAAACAAACAACAAACACTCGTTCATTTGCCTACTTTACTCAACAATTCTATCGATTTTTTACAAATAGAGATGGAAAATCTCAATATAAAATATATCCTCAATGTAGATGTGGAGCATGAAATACTCCTATACAAAAATGAGTTTTTACAAGTCATTATCAATCTGATAAAAAATTCTATTGATTCTTTTCAAGATAAAAAAAATCAAAATAAGTTTATACAAATTGACGCACATATACAAAACAAAGAACTTCAACTCAGTATCCTTGATAATGCTGGAGGCATAGAGCCAAACATACTCAACCAAATTTTTGACCCCTATTTTTCTACAAAAAGTAAAAATGGTACAGGATTGGGTCTCTATATGAGCCAAAAAATTACACAAGAACGTCTACATGGTAGTCTACAAATATCAACTAAAGATAATCAAACATTAGCTACAATAACATTACCACTACAGGAGAAACAACAATGAGAGTCATCTGTCCCCACTGTTTAAGTGTCAATAACATTCCCCAAAAAGAGCATTACAAAAAAGCCAACTGTGGCAAATGTAAAAAATCTCTTTTAGAAACAAGTCCTATAGAACTCAATACGACAAACTTTGATGAAGTCCTTGTAAATAGTGACATTCCTGTTATCGTAGATTGTTGGGCGCCGTGGTGTGGACCATGTAAAATGATGGCACCAAACTTTGAAAAAGCTGCAAGTAAATTTCCACTCAAAACACTTTTTGCAAAAGTAAACACTGAAAATGAATCTTCCCTTGGAGCAAGACTTAACATCAGAAGTATTCCAACTCTCATTCTTTTTAAAGAGGGCAAAGAGGTGCATAGAGTCTCTGGTGCTTTAGATGAAACAGCACTTACAAATCTTGTTGCACAATTCTCATGAAACATCTCAGCTTCTTATATGACACGACAAGTAAAGAGTACAAAAAAGCAAAAAAAACGGCTTTAAAAACGACTTTTAGCGCACAACTCATTCAGGTGTTTACCGCACTCACTAAGAAAAAAGAGATTCAAAAGCTCTTAAAAAAACTTGCAAAAGATTTTCCAAATGCACAGATTATGGGGACAACGACAGCAGGTGAAATATCGCATGCAAAGATGTATGACAAACAAACTGTCATTAGTCTCTCTCTCTTCAAACAAACAAAACTCAAAACAGACTACATCCAAGCAATCAACAAAAAAGAGGGACAGAAACTCTCTGCAAAACTTTGTTCCAAACACACAAAGGCAGCGATTGTTTTAAGTGAAGGTTTGCAAGGAGAGGATTATGAAGGGTTTATTAAGGGGATTAAAAAAGCCAATCCTGCTTTACTCATCGCTGGAGGACTTGCTGGAGATAACTTTGTACTCAAAAGAACCTTTGTCTTTCTCAACAACACAATCTACACGCAAGGTGCAGTCGCTGTTTCTTTCTCTGGAAAAAATCTTTTTGCAAACAACAAGTACAATCTCAACTGGACACCTATAGGCAAAGAGTTTACCATTACCTCTGCTCAAAACAACATTGTCAAAGAAATAGATTCACAAAGTGCTGTGAGTGTTTTTAAAAAATATTTGGGTGAAGAACCTTTTTCCAACAATGCAGCTGCATTACCTGATTTTCAACTTCTCTACAAAGAAGGAACGACAACAGTATCGCGTACACCGATGGCCGTTGATGGGGATGCTTTAGTTTTTGCAGGACCCTTAAAAGAGGGACAAAAAGTACAGTTTGGTTTTTCCAATGCCTCAAATGTCATCTCAGGTTCCCATATCATTGGTGAAAGTCTTAAAAAAAATCCAGCAGAAGCCATCTTTATCTACTCTTGTATCGCAAGAAAAACACTCTTAGGCAAAATGCTTGAACATGAATTTAACTCTTTTGAGGCGATTGCTCCGACTGCTGGTTTCTTTACCTATGGAGAGTTTTATAGTACCACAGGTGACAATGCACTGCTCAACTGTACAACAACTATCTTAGTACTCTCAGAGTCAAAAGTATCTGCTAAAAAAGTTCATATACCAAAAAAAGAGACCAACAGCTTAGACAATGTTACCTTTAATGCCCTTACACATTTCGTCAAACGTACATCCAAAGAACTTAAAGAAAATATGCAACTCCTTCATGAGTATAAAGATGTTGTCGATAAATCCTCTCTCGTTTCAAAAGCAGACATCAATGGTGTCATTACCTATGCCAATGAAAATTTTTGTAGAGTCAGCCAGTATTCACAAGAAGAACTTATAGGAAAGAAGCATAATATTATCCGTGATGACAAGATGTCTCACTTTATTTTCAAAAAAATGTGGAAGACGATACATCAAGGAAAAGTTTGGAGTGGAATCCTCTCAAACAAAGCAAAAGATGGTTCTACATACTTTGTCGATGCAACAATCATGCCTATCTTTGATGAAGAGCGACAGATAAAAGAGTTTATTGCTATTCGTCAAGATATTACAAAACAGATAGAATCAAAAAAACGCATCCAAGAAAAAGAGAAACTCATTAAAGCTATCTTCGATAATCAAGACAGTATCGTCCTTTTTTCTTCTAAAGAGAAAGGGATGCTCAATGCAAATAAAAAGTTATTTTATTATCTTGATTATGCAAATTTTGAAGAGTTTAAAAGTGAAAATGACTGTATTTGTAATTTTTTCATCGAAGAAGAGGGCTACATTTACCCTTCAAAATATCCAAACTGGATAGACGATACAGCCCATGATAAATCCGACAAAGATAAAAAAGCAAAAATGCTTACAAAAGATGGTGTTGTAAGAACTTTTAATGTGATGGTCAAACAGATTGAAGATAACTACATCATTAACCTTTACGACATTACACAACTCGAAAATGCCCTTTTAAAAGCACATGCTTCTGAACAAGCAAAATCAACATTTCTTTCCAATATGTCCCATGAGATTAGAACACCCCTCAATGGAATTTTAGGATTTACCGACATCTTAACACGCCGTGATTTAGATAAAGAGGTAAAACATTACATTGACATTATTCACAAAAGTGGTCAAACACTTTTAAGTGTTGTCAATGACATTTTAGATTTTTCTAAACTCGAGAGTGGAGAACTTACTTTATATGAAGCACCGAGTAATCTCTTTGCTGAAATGGAGGCTGCTGTCTCTACCTTTTCATCACTCTGTAAAACAAAACAGATTTATTACTATACCTATATAGACTCACAGATTCCCATATCGCTCAAGTGTGATATACAGCGTTTAAAACAAGTACTCAATAATCTTGTGAGTAATGCTGTGAAGTTTACACCTTCACATGGTGAAATTAAAGTTGATATACGATTAAACAAACTCACAAACAAACAAGCAAGTTTACACTTCAGCATCAAAGATAGTGGTATAGGTATCGCTCAAGATAAAGTTGAAACCATTTTTCAAGCATTTTTACAAGCAGACAACTCAACAAGTAGAGAGTTTGGAGGCACAGGTTTGGGGCTTTCTATCAGTAATCAATACATTAAGATGATGGGTTCTTCTATCAAGGTGAAGAGTGAAGAAGGGAAGGGAAGTGAATTTTACTTTGATATCAATCTTCCAGTATTAGATAAAACTCAGTCCCTCCAAAGCAGTGCCAAAACCTCGAAACTTCACATCGCTGTTTTAAAATCAGACTCCCAAATAAATTGTGCCATCAACGACATTATCTATACCTATCTCGATAGCTGGGAGTATGCATATCAAGATATAGATGATTTAGAAGAGATGGATGAAAATACAGAGGTGCTTATTATTTGTGCCAAATTATTTGAAAATAAAAACTGCATAGAAGCCCTTGAAAATTCTGAAAAACTGCATTTAATTTACATAGAAGGCATAGAAGAAAAGTTTAACTGTTCCCATGAAAGATTTCACCTCATAGAACAGCCTCTTACTGGTTCTAAGCTTTTTGATAATCTCATAACATTCCAAAATCATGGTCTTAAGCAAACACAAAATAAAGCACCCAAAGAGAGTCAACAACAGTTCCATGGAAATATTCTCGTTGCAGAAGACAATCAAACAAACCAAATGCTCATAAGCATTATGCTTGAAGAGCGGGGCTTATCTTTCTCTCTTGTCGCCAATGGTCAAGAGGCTATTGACGAAGCACTCAAACAAGAGTATGACCTCATTTTAATGGATATCAATATGCCTATACTTGATGGTATCTCCGCTACAAAAAAACTCCGTGAAATGAACTATAACAAACCTATTGTTTCGCTTTCTGCTAATGTAATAGAATCAGATATAAAACTCTTTTTAGAAGCAGGAGTAAATGATACTCTCAACAAACCTGTTGTTCCTGAACATTTAGACACTATCTTAGCAAATGTTTTAAGTTTTGACATCATAGACATTGACATCATCAGTAAAAATTTACACATTGACAACAAGGCTATAATCCTCAAACTTTTGCAAAGCTTTTTAGAAACCCTCCAAGAGATACTTCTCAAACTAGAGTCTCAAAACCTCACTCCTGATATTGTTCACAATATCAAAGGTGTCACAGGTAACCTCAGACTCAACAAAATTTATAAGTTGATGCAAAAACAAGAAGAAAATATAGAGGATTGGGATGAAGTAATGCACAAGAAGCAAAAAAACATCACTCTTTCACACCTGAAAGATTTAAAAGAACAAGTAGAGAAAATTATTCAACAATAATATAATTTTCGTTACTTGATGTCTCAAGTGTGGCAGTCGCATTTTGAATTTTTTTATATATATCGGGAACTGTAATATCTCTATCTTTCCCGTGATATAAAACGGCAGAAAAAGTGATAACTTTACCTATGTCTTTATCTTTCATAACGGCTACTGCTATCGTTTCATAAAGTTTTTTAATCTCTTTTATATCATAATCTTTGAGTAAAACACCAAAACTAATCCCATATAATCTTGCCACTTTACTGTTTGCATAAGCTGTGTTTTTTAAGATTTTTGAAAAAATACGTATTGCTTTGTTCGCACCATAAAAACCATAAACAGTATTGATTTTTTCAAATCTATTCATCTTGAGATATATAACCCAAAAATTTTCATTATGGGCTTGAAAAGATTTGATTTGAGAATCAAAATAGAGTGCATTATACAACTTTGTGAGAGGGTCTGTGACACTTAACTGTGCGAGTTTAGACTGTCTCTCTTTGATTTGCTCCAAATAAGCAACATTTTGTAAGTGTGTTTTTACACGAGAAACCAACTCGACACCATTGAAAGGTTTTGAAATATAATCTACACCACCCACTTCAAACGCACGCGAAATATACTCTATATCTGTTTGTGCTGTTAAAAAAATGATGGGAATATCCCGCGTTTTATAATCAGACTTTAACATTTCACATACAGCAAAACCATCTTTACCAGGCATATTAATATCAAGTAAAATAAGATTAATCTCTTTTGTCATTACCTGTTCTATCGTGCCTTTCGCATTGAGAGCAAAGGAGAGTTGATACCCTTCTTCTTTAAGATATACGGCCGCTAACTCAATGTTAAACTTTTCATCATCAACAATAAGTATATGAAAATTATTGTTTGTTTTCATCAAAAGCTACTTAATGTATGAACAACAATAATCAGTGACAGATTTGATTTTTAAATCAAAAGATGCATTGGCTGCAACTTCAAAAGTTGTTGGTGTTGTCAATGTTTTCCACTCTTCATTAGGAAGTCTCACATCCAATTCACCACTCAAAATCTCCATAATCTCTTTGTCGTTTGTTGCAAAAGTATAATCACCCTCTAGCATAATACCTAAAGACTTTATGCTCCCATCTTCAAACTCTAAAGTTCTACTTGTTACTTTCCCATCATAGTAAATATTTGCTTTTTTTACAGCAGTTACATTTTCAAATTTTTCCATCTATTTTTTTCCTTTTTCTAATCGAACTCTTTGTGAATGAGTAATCGCTACAGCCATAGCATCACTAATATCTAAAGGTTTTATCTCTTTTTTAATGTTGAGTAAACGCTTCACCATAAATGCAACCTGCTCTTTAGCTGCTTTTCCCTTTCCTGTTAAGGCTTTTTTCACCTGCAGTGCAGTGTACTCATGAAACTGTCCAAACTCTTGAAGTAATTTTAGCATAATTGCACCACGAAATTGTGCAAGTTTAATGGTTGTGGCAGGATTATGTGCAAAAAAGATGTCTTCCATGGCTACTTCATCTACCGTATGGTTTTGAAAAATTCTATCTAAGCCTTCTACCATTTGAGGTATTTGAAACTGTAGATTTTCTGCTTTCATTTTGATAAGTCCAGCCTCCACCAAAGAGATTTTTCCATTTTCAAGCCGTATCAATGCAAATCCCATGTTCCGTGTTCCGGGGTCTATACCTAGTATAATCAAAACAGATACCTTTATTTTAGTCAATATTAAATAATTATAGTACAATACAGTAAACATTTTAAAGGAAGAGTATGGATACTATAAATATTCTCGCTGTTGATGATGAACCTTTTAACTTAGACCTCATAAAATTTATGTTTATGGATGACACAAACGTCCATATAACAGAAGCAATTAATGGACAAGATGCTCTGGATAAACTACCTCAAGCCCATCCAGATGTTATTCTTTTAGATTTAAGAATGCCTGTTATGGATGGTCTCCAAACACTTGAAATCTTAAAAAAAGATTCTGAACTCGCAAAAATTCCTGTTATTGTTGTGACTGCTAACAATGATGATGAACATAAATATGGTGCTTTAAAAAAAGGGGCTGATGACTTTCTCGTCAAACCTTATGATGATACCGAATTAAAACTACGAACTTATAACCAAGTAAAACTCTACAAAATTCAAAAAGAGATAGATACACTCAATGCAAATCTACAAAGTGAAGTAGAAAAACAAACAAAAGAGATTCAAAAAAAAGCGGACTTTGCCCGTGAAACAGAATATGAAATTTCTTTGCGTTTAGGTAAAGCTAGTGAATATAGAGACCTTGAAACGGGAATGCACATTAAACGTATGAGCCGTTACTCAGCCCTGTTAGGAAAACTGTATGGAATGGATAAAGAAGAAGAAGAACTCTTGTTATATGCTTCACCTCTGCATGACATTGGTAAGATTGGGATTCCTGATGCTATTTTACTCAAACCTGGAAAACTCGATGAAGCAGAATTTAAACTTATGCAACAGCATGCTGCTATTGGTGGTTTAATGCTTGCTGATGGAGATAAATACCCAATCATTAAAGCAGGGAAAATCATAGCCGAACAGCACCATGAAAAAGTCGATGGGTCAGGCTATCCAAAAGGCTTAGAAGGTGAAGAGATTCATTTATATGCAAAGATTGTCGCTATTGCTGATGTCTTTGATGCACTCTCTTCAAAACGTATTTATAAGGATGCCTTTCCTTTAGAAAAAACCTTAGCCATTATAAAAGAGGGAAAAGGAAGCCATTTTGATGCACATCTTGTCAATCTCTTTTTAGATAATATTGATAAATTTTTAGAAGTCAAAGAAGCATATCCAGATAGTGATGAAACACCGCATATACTCAATCTTATCGAGGAGTGTAAATGAAAATTTTAATTGTAGAAGATGAACCTTTTAATATCACAGTCCTTGAAGAGATGATTTATATTTTCTATCCAGACACAGAGATAAAAAGTGCTTCAAATGGACAAATTGCTTATGAAATGCTACAAGAAGAAGCATTTGATTTGATTTTGAGCGATATTAGTATGCCTGTAATGGATGGCTATGAACTCATAAGCAAAGTGAAACAAGAGTTAGAACTTGCAACTCCAGCCATTGCCGTCACAGCATTTGCTGTTACAGGTGATAAAGAGAAAATTCTTTTAGCAGGTTTTGATGACTACCTTTCAAAACCTATTGATATGACTCTCTTAGAAGAAGTACTCAAAAAATATCAGGTATAAAAAAATGATTAATAAAGAAAAAATAATAGCTCACTTTGCTATTTCAGACATTGTGTTAGAAGAGAGAAAAGGGGTATCACTCTACATAGAATCGCTCACAGCTATCATTTTAGATAGATATTATGACTATATTTTAGCAAAGAATCAATTTGAACAAAAGATAGACATTTCTCAAATCCCTTTACTCAAAAAAATACATTCTGAAATGTTTATTGCTCTTTTTTGTGATGACTTTAATGAAGATTTATTTGAAAAAATTATTTTTTCTTTTCATCAGTTTCCTATCAAACTCGATACTTATGTCATTGCTTTTTTATTTCACACTATGCAAGAAACCATTTTAGATATTGCCTCCGTAAACACACAAATAGCTAAAGATTTAAAAATTATTTTAAAGTTTTTAGCTATAGCAGAGCTAATTGTCCAAGAAGATTATAATCAAAACAAAACAAGTACAAACAAAGAACAAACAAACTTAATCTTTGTCTTAGAAACTCTTTATGAAGTCCTTTCAACACATCGCAGTAAAAGTGAACTTTTACTCCAAAGATGGGAAAATTCTCAACTTGACAATAAAACTGACTTACCCCAAGGTGAAGCTTCAGAATGTTCTTTTTCTTTAGGTATTGAAAAACTAAAAAAAGAGACAGCTAATCTCAAAGTACTGAGTCTCGACATAAAAAATATAGAGATGTTTCATAATGAGTATCACAAAGAAATCAAAACTTTGTATACTTTACATGAAAACAAAGCAAGTCAAGCAGAACAAAAATCACAGATTGATACCATCAAAAAAACCTCTGAACAACTTTTTGAGTATATTAGCAAACCTTACGAACAGACCTCTTCACTTGCATTTTTAAGTATCAATTCTGGTATGCGTTTTACACAAAAATACAATGCCATCATCAATGAAACAAAATTTATACCTTTTAACAACAGCAACAAATTACTAGAATTTATAGATAATTTACTCAAAGAATCTTTACAAAAATCATTAGCATGGATTATCCAAGATTATGCTATCTCTTTTGAAAAGCCGCAACAAAAGTACGATATAGTGGAAGCGATTCACTTCAATACCATCACACTGTATCTCTCCTTTCATTTAAAAAAGATACCTTATAAAAGTTTTATTTTTGATGTTATAAAAGTATTTTTAGAAATTTTAAGAACCACTATACTCAACAGAGAAAAAGAGTACTCTCTTGTTGCTTTAGCAGAAAAAGCAGAGACTGCTAACCGTTCAAAAGATATATTTTTAGCCAATATGAGTCATGAACTCCGAACACCCCTCAATGCTATCATTGGTTTTTCACAAATACTACAAATGCGTCCTGAAATACCAGAAAATATGCGTTCTTACATAGAAAAAATTTCTATTGCTGGCAATAATCTTTTAAATCTTGTCAATACCATTTTAGATTTTGCAAAATTAGAAGCAGGAAAGATGTCTTTTCATCCAAAGATGGAACCACTTCTCAACATAACAAAAGAAGTCTCTATTTTAATGTCTCAACTCTCTGATGCAAAAAACATCGAACTTACTTTTCCAAATGATATCTCTTTGGCACTTTATATTGATGCACAACTTATAAAACAAGTCTTGATTAATATAATCTCTAATGCCATAAAATTTACCCCAAATGATGGGTGTGTTACTATGAATATACTCTTTGATGAGACAAAAAAAGAGTACCTTATCTCTATTTGTGACACGGGTATAGGTATCAGTAAAAAAGAGATTAGCAAACTTTTTACTCCCTTTACACAGTTAGATAATGACCAGCAGAAAAATTCAAAAGGAACAGGGCTAGGCTTAATCATCGCCAAGCAGATTATTGAAGATTTACATGGGGGTCGTATTTGGGTTGAGAGTGAAGAAAATAAAGGAAGTTGCTTTTATATAACACTTCCCGTCAACAATACACTTGAAAAATTAGAAATATTTAATAATCCAGATGAAAATGCGAGAAATATTTTAATCGTTGAAGATAGCCCTGAATATGTCGAAATTTTAACAAATAAACTCAAAGAAAAGTTCCATATTACAGCGACTAATTCTATAGCAAAAGCAAAAGAATTACTCAAAGAACACACATACTATAAAGTCATTTTAGACTTCTTTTTAATAGATGGCATAAGTTCAGAACTGCTCTCATTTATGGAATTAAACAAAATCGAAACTCCTGTTTACATCATCTCAGCAGAAGATGATTTTAAACTAGTAAATCACATCAAAGAGTCTAGCAATATAGAAGGCATCTATAACAAAAAAGATGTTCATTTAATTTGCGAAAAATTATTTTAACAGAAGAATAAGTCATCAACTATTATTAGTGATGATTTATCTTTGGTGTGTTGCGATAAAGAATATAGGCACCTATCATATTAATAATGCCAATAATACTTAATATTATTCCAATACTACTCATTTTATTGTTTCCTTTGTGCATAATTAATCAGTGCAATACCAATAAGATATGTCCCTATCCAAAATATAATTCCACTTATTAAATCAGATTTATGATTAATTTAACAGCAGTTTCATTTCAATTTCTGGCATCTTTTCATACTTTTTAATGGCATTTTGAATTTTTCTATGGAGGGTATTTGGTTCTTGAAAATTTATCTCTGCTATAAATTTTCTTCCACCCAAATACTCCATTACCCATAATTGCAAATGTGTGGGGTGAAATGTTTTTCTTACATTTATTTTTTTCAACAAATCAAAGAAATCTTCACCTCTATCTTCACTATCACGACTTACTACCTTGTAGATGTCATGCATTAAACTCGCTATTGCTTCGCTATCTGCATCATAACTTGGCTTGGTATCTAACATCGCTAAAAGTTTAGAGAGTTTTTTTAGATACTGGTATTCTGGTTTGAGACCTTCGAGTAAAACATTACGAGCATTACCAAACTTGTTGATAGCCTCTAACACTATCTCTATGGTATGCTCATTAGGAGAGAGTCCATACTCATCTATAATTACATTTGCCTCTTTTATGCTCATTGTATATACCCACCATCTTTTAAAATCTGTAGTATCTCTGCTTCAGGGAGTCCCTGTTTCTTGTAAACATTGTACCATGCTTTGGCTTCATCATTAAATGCCACTGCCTCTTCTGAGTACATCGCTTGGTGTTCGAGTGCATTGAAATGTTCTATAAGTTTGCCTATATTCATGATGTACTGTCTATGAAATGCAGCCTTTGGATTGTTTGAAAAGAGCCACCGTATAGCATCAAAAAACATTTGAGGGGTGCGTTTTGATTCTTTTAAATGCAATCGTAAAAGATATTCACCGTCAAAGTTTTTATACTCTCTTCGCACATAATTGGACTGTAATTTTTTTCTTTCATGGTCAAAAAGAGTGACGACTCTTTTTATCTCATCATTATCACTCTTCACAGGAACTGCCACTTCTTTTTTTTGTGTAACTACCACAGGTTTCGTCTCGACAAAAAGATTTTTTTCACCAAAAAGTGCAAAAAAGTCCTCCAATTTTCCTAAACCTTGTAAAATTTCTAAAAAACCCTCTAAAGCAATCTGTCCAGTTTTCTCAAAACGTGCATACTTGTTGTAATTCATCCCTATATGCTGGGCAAATAACTCCTGTGTTTTAAAGCCTTTTTTTCGGATTTCTTTTATATCTTTTGCTAGGTTTTTAATACTTTCTTCATTGTGTTGCATAGACTTTTCTTTTTCCAAAATTTTAGCATAACAAGTTAAAAATCAGCACTATAGTAACGATTTTCTGATTTATGGTGAAGCTATCTTTTAAGCTTATCACAAGTACTCACGCGAGTAAGTTTTTGACTATTCACATTTCTTAACCCATAATTAGGGATTAATAGGATATTATTCACATATTAATACACAATCAGGATTTAATGTGAATATAGGAAAAGAGGTCTTAGAAATTTTAAAAGAAGAGATTACAGAAGTTGAGTATAAACGCTATATTCAGCATCTTGTCTATGATGTAAAAAATTCTACCAATGATTTAGCCATTTATTATGCCCCCAATGCCATTGTCATCAACTGGATTAAGAACAAATACAGCGATAAAATCGCACATCTTTTTGAAATCAAAAGTGGTATAAAAGCAAGAGTCCAAATTAGCCTTAAAAATACAATAGAAAAGCAAAAAACAAAAAAAGTGGTAGAAGTAAAGCAGGGAAGTTCCCTTTTAAACCCTTCACACTCCTTTTCTAACTTTATGGTAGGTGGGTCAAACCAGTTTGCCTATGCTGCTGTCAAAAGTGTAAGTGAAAATGCAGGAAATGTTTATAATCCTCTCTTTATTTATGGCGGTGTTGGTCTAGGGAAAACTCACCTCATGCAAGCGGCTGGTAATGTTTACTACAATGAAGGCAAAGTGGTTATTTATACAACAGTAGAACAGTTTTTAAATGATTTTACCCGTAGTATCCGTAACAACACTATGGAGCGTTTTCGTGAAAAGTATAGAAAATGTGATGTATTGCTTATAGATGATGTACAGTTTTTGTCCAACAAAGAGGGGATTCAAGAGGAATTTTTCCATACTTTTGAAGCTCTTAAAGGCGATGGAAAGCAGATTATATTCACCGCTGACAAACACCCTAAAAAGATAGGGGGACTTGAAGAGCGTTTACAATCGCGTTTTGAATGGGGACTTGTTGCAGATATTCAACCCCCTGAGTTAGAGACAAAAATAGCGATTATTGAGAAAAAATGCGAAATTAACAAGGTCAAACTCTCAAAAGACATTGTCAACTACATTGCAACCGTCATCGATAGCAATGTCCGTGAAATAGAGGGGATTTTATCGAAACTCCATGCTTACTCACAGCTCATGCACATAGATATAGACCTTGCATTTACAAAAAATGTCCTCAAAGACCAAATGCGTGAAAATCGTGAAAATATTGATATGGATATGATTACCCAAACTGTTGCAAAAGATTTAAACATCAAACCAAGTGAGATAAAAAGTAAAGGTAGAAGTAAAAATCTTGTTTATGCACGACGTATTAGTATCTATATCTGCCGTGAACTCACTCAAAATACTATGCCGCAACTTGCCCAATATTTTGGGATGAAAGACCATACTGCGATTTCACATACTATCAAAAAAATCAACTCTTTAATAGAAGAAGATGAAGACTTTAGACTCAAAATAGAAGAATTAACAAACAAAATAACATCGGCATCTTAATTTTACTCATGAAATCGGTAAAAAAAAGATATAATTGTAAAAGTGAACAAGCGTGAATGAATCTTTTAAGCTTCATCACGCTTTAAAAAGTGCTGTAGTAGGCATAAAAAGCTGGTTTTCACGCTTTCACAACCCCCTACTACTACTTACTAAAATTATATTATATTAGGAAATTTATATGATACTCACAATATCAAAATCTATACTAGAAAACATCCTTATCCATTCAGGACCTTTCTTAGAAAAAAAAGATACTTCACAAATAACATCCCATGTGTACATAAATGCTTCTAATGCTACATTAACACTCAAAGCTACAGATTATGAAATAGGCTTTTTAGTAACAACACAAGAAGTAAATATAACTCAAGATGGTGAAATAACTGCAAATGGTAAAAAATTTTTAGATATTGTTAGAATTTTAAAAGAGGGTGATATTGAATTAGAAGTAAGAAATAATATCCTTCATATTCACCAAGCACAATCTAATTTTAAACTACCTACATTTGCATCCAATGAATTTCCAGAATTTCCATCTTATGAAGATAAAGCAAGAATTTCCATAGAATCCCATACTCTCATAGAGTCTTTAAAGAAAATCACACCTGCCATAGATACAAATAACCCCAAATTTGAACTCAACGGTGCACTTATAGACATAAAAAAAGATTTTATTAACTTTGTCTCAACTGATACAAGAAGACTCGCTCTAGTCTATGTAGAGAACCAAAGTGACAATGAACTCTCTTTAATTATTCCTAAAAAAGCAATTATAGAGATTCAAAAACTTTTCTTTGACAATATAGAACTTTATTATGATGAAACAACTCTTCTTATTCGTTCTGAACAATATACCTTTTTTACAAAACTTATCAATGGTAAATTTCCAGAATATACTCGAATTATTCCAAAGGAGATAAAAACACAACTTCACCTTCCTAAAGCAATTATGATTGATTCTTTAAAACAGATTACTACTATCTCTTCAGATGTAAAAATTACCTTTTTAAATGAAGTCATTACTTTTGAAAGTTTAAGTGACGACAACATAGAAGCTAAAACCGAAATAAGCTTTTCTACAGGAATGGATACAGCATTATCTTTAGCCGTTAATTCAAGATATTTACTCGATTTTTTAAATTCTATCAACAATTCAGAATTTACAATAGGACTTAATGAGGGAAATCTCCCATTTGTTTTAAGTGATGAAAATTTCAAAACTATTGTTATGCCAATAGTTATTTAAACATAGTAAAAAAGTATCATTAATGTTTAAAAAAACACACTGCAATATGACAAATAGGGATTCATATATAAGAGCTTTCATTGCTTCTCTTATTATGATTTCTGCTTTTGTAACAAATTCATTTTTATTGGCAATTGTTTCTTTTATCATTTCTTACACTGCTTATACAAAATTTTGTTTTGTATATTTTGCTTTTAAAATAAATAATCGTTTTAGTAAAAATAACTACTATTTATCATTACTTCCAAAACACCGTACATCTCCTGTTTTTATTTTTAATAATGAGGGAAATATACTTTTTCAAAATGACCCAGCAAAATATTTGGTAAAAGATATTGAAAAGTATGATGATTTGTTAAAATATAATCAAGCAACAACACTTAATTTTAAAGAAAATAATAATATCGTCTATAAAAGTAATCAAAAATATTTTCAAATAGAACTCGTAGAAGTTAGAGAAGAACATTTAACACTTGCTTATTTTATAGATATTACAGAAGCGCTTGAACTTAACGATGCTATTGAAGAAACACAAAAAGAGATTATTTATGCAATGGGTGAAATAGGGGAAACACGTTCAAAAGAGACAGGAAATCATGTAAAACGTGTTGCTTTATACTCTAAAAAGCTAGCACTCTTGTATGGTTTGTCAAACAATGAAGCCAATATTCTACATATGGCAAGTCCTATGCATGATATTGGAAAAGTGGGTATTCCTGATGCTATTTTAAATGCTCCTCGAAAACTAAGTAAAGAAGAGTTCCAAATCATGAAAACACATGCCCAACTCGGTTACAATATGCTCAAACACTCCGATAAAACCATTTTAAAAGCAGCAGCAATCGTTGCAGGTGAACATCATGAGAAATGGGATGGCTCTGGGTATCCAAATGCAAAGAGTGGTGAAAGCATTCATATATATGGACGTATAACCGCTGTTGCAGATGTTTTTGATGCCTTAGGAAGTGAAAGAATCTATAAAAAAGCTTGGAAACTAGATAAAATTTTAACTCTTTTTAAAGAAGAAAAAGGCAAACATTTTGATCCAAAACTTGTTGACTTATTTATCAATAATCTTGAATCTTTTTTAGAAATTCGTGATACATTTACAGATGTATTACCTTCTGTAAATTAAATATTGAGTATCGTTTTTATACGAGACCTTTTTCCTTGTTTTGGTGTGATTAAGATATGAAGTTGCCAAGTCCCACTCATAGGAAGGTTTAATTTTCCTTCATACTCTCCATTCCCTAAATTTTTTGCTTTGACTTTTGAACTCATAGCTGGCATCCCTGGCATTGCTGGCATAAAACTTTTGAGTATTACCTGAGCATCTGTAATGATTTTACCACTTTTTTTGAGTTTTACAACAAGAACATTACTCCCTTTTGTTAAAGGTTTTTCAGCAGTTATATGTGCTGTTGCATTTCTAAATTTTGCATCTTTACTAAATGCAGCTGCCTGTGCTAATCCTGCTCCTAAAAGTAGAGCTAAAAATATTTTTGTGAACATTTTCATTTTGTATCCTTTGAATGTTTATAGTGCAAGTATATACAAAATTTGTGGTGTCTTTGTGAGTGAAAAGACCCTATAATCCAAGTTCATTCATACAATCTACACAATACTTTGATTCTGGTATGAGTTTTAAACGTTCAAGGTTTATGTCTTCTTCACACTCTTGACAAACTCCATACTCTTTGTTATCAACATTGAGATAAGCAGTTTTGAGTCTGTTCAATCGTATCTTAGCTACTTCATATCTTTGGATGTTAATATTTTGATCTTGTTTGAGCATTTTGTGATCAATGCTATCAAGCGAACAATCTTTTTTAATTGGCTTGAGTCCTGCTTCAATATTTGCTATTTCCGCTGTAAGTGTTTGTATCTCTTTTTCAATTATTTTTTTAAGTTCTTGTTTTTCTTCTTTATTCATTTTATTACTACCTTTTCAGATTCTACTAAAGAAATATTTCTCTCCTTCGTATCAAACGATACCCCAACAAGATAGATAGGGAGTTTACTATCAAGATACTTCTCATGGTACTTTTTCTCTTTTATCTGAGCAAGAGCATGGCTCCCATCTACTTTAAACTCTATGATGATGATAGAATTTGGCATCTTTATAGTTAAATCTATACGACCTCTATTGGTCACATCTTCACCAACTATTTCTAAGCCTAGTGCTTTGAGATACGCATAAAATAGACTTGCATAGTAGCCCTCATACTCATACATTTTATTGTTTGTAAAAAGATTGTAGGGAATGGAGGCAAAGAGGGATTTGAAGGTATTTTCAAAGAGAGTAAAATCATGAGAGTTTAATGCTTTGAGTAAATTGTTTCTTACAGGCTTAGAGTTTTGTACTTTGCTCATAAAGTCAGCTATACTTCCTAGTAAAGATATCTTTACCTCTTGATTTGGTATACTTAAAAGATACTCCATACCATCAAAGTTTTCGTAACTCTCAATAATAGTCAAATACCCAGTCTGCCACATCAAAGTTTCAAGTTCTATGTAATCTACATCGAAGCTATCAAGCATCTTATCATCTTTGATAATATTCTCTAAGTTTGGCAAAAAGTAGTTATTTTTTTCTATGAGCTTCAGCAGAAAAGTTGGTGTTGCTGTTGAGAACCAGTAGTTTCTATAAGTAAAGTTATTGGAGATAAAAAGGAGTATATCAAAAGGATTGTAAACTCCTTCTCCTAAGAACTTATATCCATTGTACCACTTTTGTATCTTGGCAAAGTCTTGACCCTTGAGATGTTTAGCAAACACTGTTTCAACATCTTCTTGTCTATAGCCACAGATAGTAGCATAGTTAGGATTGAGGGTAATGTCTTGAATATTGTTGAGTCCACTAAAAAGACTCACTTTAGAGAACTTACTTACTCCTGTTATAAAAACAAACTTTAAAAACTCATCAGCCCCTTTAATAACACTATAGAAGTTTTTTAACTCCTCTTGTATTACTCTTGCTACTTCAGGGTTTTCAATATTGTCTAAAATGGGCTTATCATATTCATCTACGAGGATGACTACTTTTTTGTTGTATTTGAGGTAGGCTTCTTCAATAAGTCTCTCAAAACATCCAGAGCTTGTAAATTCTTTTGGACATGCTATTTTTAAGGCTCTTTGGTTAAAATCGAGAATCTGATAAATTCTTTGATGAAACGCCTCTTTAGAACTAAAATCACCACTGTTAAATGAGATTCTAATAATAGGGTGTTTTACAAACTCATAGCCATTCTCGTAGATATGCAAACCCTTAAAAAGCTCCTTATTCCCATCAAATATAGTTCGTAAGGTATCCAAAAAAAGAGACTTTCCAAATCTTCTAGGGCGGGATAGGAAGTAGTACCTTCCATCTTCTATAAGTTTTTGGGCTAAAGCAGTTTTATCTATATAGAGATAATCTTCTTGGAGTATATCTTGTAGGGTTGATATACCTATTGGGAGTTTTTTAAGTTTCATAGATTTTTCCTAGAGTTTATATACATAGAAGTATAACAAAAATCAGTGAAGCTTGGATATAATCAAAGTAAAAGAAAGCTAAAGGAAAATGAAGTGAAAATATATATTGATGGTGATGCATTTCCAAATCTTTTAAAACCCATTATTCTCAAGCAGATTAACAAACACAATATCCAAACATATCTCTTTTCTAACAAAAAAGTTACCTTAGGAAAAGCACCTTCACTGCATTATAAAATTGTTTCAGCTGGAGCAGATAAGGCAGATGATGCGATAGTAGAAGTTGTACAAGCGGGTGATTTAGTCATTACGGCAGATATACCATTGGCAGATAGGGTCATCAGTAAAAATGCACATGCCATAGACCACAGAGGTGAACTTTACAGTAAAGATAACATTAAACAGTACCTTGCTATGCGGAATCTGATGGAGAGTATTCGAGATATGGGTGAGATAACCAAAGGTCCTCAACCATTTTCTCAAAAAAATGCAAAAGAGTTTGCAGATCAGTTAAATAGTTTTTTACAAAAATACTAGTTGTTTTCAAGTTGAACATCTATGGAGAGTGCTTCTACTCCATCTTCAACTTCTTTTTTTATATCGATGGTTTTAACACCCATATATTTTTTCACAACCTCAATGATTTCTGCTTTCATTGCATCCATAAATGGAAAGGCATCAGTGTTTTGTCTATCTGACATGATGGCGATTGTAAGTCTGTCCTTAGCAGTTTTTGCACTGCTTTTTTTGTTGAAAAATGAAAACATTATACAAACATCTCTTTGATTTTTTGCATTAAACCACTCTCTGGTTCTTCTACATTTTCTAGGGGAACTTCTTGACCACAAAGTCTCGCTGCTATTCTTGCATATGCTTTTCCAGCAGCTGAATTTGTATCTAAAATGATAGGTTTCCCTTGATTAGATGCATCGATAATTCCCTTGTCTTCAGGAATTTTCCCAATTAAAGGCACATTTAAAATATCTAAGATATCTTCACTTGCAAGCATTTCACCACTCTGTACCATTTTAGGATTGATTCTGTTAATGATGAGATACTTCATTACCTCACTTCCATCTTTGACTTTTTGACTTTTTGAATCTAAAATTCCTATGGCACGATCAGCATCACGGATAGAAGAAACCTCAGGATTGACAACCACGATGGCACGGTCTGCAAATTCTATGGTATGCTCATATCCTGATTCGATTCCTGCAGGTGCATCTAAAATGACATAATCAAACTCTGCACTCAAATCAGTCACAAGCTTATGAATCTTTTGGGAGTCTAAAACAGATTTATCTTTTGTTTGTGAAGCTGCTAAAAACTGAAGGTTTGGACTCATTTTACTTTTTATAAGTGCTTGTTTCATGTTGGCTTCACCATCCATTACTTGCACCATATCAAAAACAACACGGTTTTCAAGTCCTAAAATCATATCTAAGTTACGCTGACCGATGTCAAAATCAACAACGACACATTTTTTATCATTAAGAGCGATTCCTAACCCTAAATTTGCGGTAGTCGTTGTCTTACCAACACCACCTTTTCCACTAATTACTGCAATTATTATGCCCACTTTGTCTCCTTTAATACGGGTGTTATCCTGATTTCATTATTTATAAGTTCTACACGGTTGAGTTTATCTTGTAAATATTTGTTATCTACTTCTACTTCATGAAAAACAATGTTTGCTTTATGTGAGGCTTGTAGCATCATAAAGTTACCATTACAGCGGATGTCACCTTCAACAATCTGTGTGATGATGAGATTCCCCTCAATGACGATACTCCCTCCGCTATTTACACGGTTGAGTAAAAGTAAATCTCCTCTTATTTTAAGCTCTTGTCCACTCCGAACAAGTTTATCGATTACTTTGAGATTATCTTGAATTTTTTCTACTGGTTTTTTTATCTCTTTCTCTGGAACTTCTTTTTTCTCTTCTTCGACTTCTTGTAATTTTAGAGTATTTTTACTTGCTCTTTTTTTTGGTAATTGGGTATTGACAATATATTTTAAATTTTTTTCCTGAAGATACTTATCTATCTTTGTACTTACATCTCCATAAATACTGATAAGATGATTCGTAAACATTACATAATTTTTATCAAAAAAAGCAATAAATTCATTTTCATCTTCTAAAGTAACTTCAAATACCTTTACCGAGTATTGTTTTGTCAGCAAAATTTCTCCTTAAATAACAATCTTTAGAATCTTATCTTGATTATAATTATATGTTAATTAAAGTAGTGTTATATGTCAATATGCAATATTTTTAAAATAGAAAGTAATTTTAGGTTAGGATTATAAAAAACAAAAGGAATTTTAATGCTTTTGGGAAAATGTCCGTACTGTGAAGATGGTCAGATTGAGGTGAGAGATAAAGAGGTCAATGGTAAAAAGGTGAAACTTTATGCTTGTACAAATGCTCACTGGAAAACAGAAGATGGTGAAATGTATGAACTCACTGAAGATGCTACTTGTGATTATAGACTCTGGCAAAACTCTTTAGCAAGGTATGGTAAATGGCTCAACTATAAGGAAGTAAGAGAACTTTTAAGCCAAGAGAGTATCGAAGTTGAATTGTTAAGTAAAAAGTATGGAAAAAAGATTTATTATCATAAAAATATTGTGTTAAATCAAGAGTATGGTGTCAGTGTGTTGTGGGATTAATAAAACTTTTAATAAGATTTGAGTATAATTCTCATCCGCTTTACTGTTTTAACAAAATGAAAGAGTATTTCTATCTTTATATAAGATATAGAGACAAAAGTATTGGCAAGTAGTTTTACTCGCCTAAAAACAGTAAAGACATAGACTAAAGGACTTTCAATGAAAGTAAGAGCTTCAGTTAAGAAGATGTGTGATGACTGCAAAGTTGTCAAAAGAAAAGGCATTGTAAGAGTAATCTGCAAAGTTAAAAAACATAAACAGAGACAAGGATAACCATGGCTCGTATATCTGGTGTTGATTTACCTAAAAAGAAAAGAGTAGAGTACGGTTTAACGTATGTCTATGGTATTGGTCTTCATGCTTCTCGTCTTATTTTAGACGCAACAGGCATTGACTATAATAAAAGAGTTTTTGAACTCAATGAAGCTGATGTAGCTGCAATAACTGCGGAAATCCGTGCAAACCATATGGTTGAAGGTGATTTACGTAAGAAAGTAGCTATGGATATTAAAGCTCTTATGGATTTAGGTTCATACAGAGGTCTTCGTCACCGTCGTGGTCTTCCATGTCGTGGTCAAAAAACTAAGACAAATGCGCGTACTCGTAAGGGTAAACGTAAAACTGTCGGCGCTGCGTAAGGATTTATAGATGGCAAAAAGAAAAGCTGTTAGAAAAAAAGTAGTAAAGAAAAACGTTGCACGTGGTATCTGCCACATTGCTGCATCATTTAACAATACACTTGTAACAATTACAGATGAGATGGGTAACATGATTGCTTGGAGTTCTGCTGGTTCTTTAGGATTTAAAGGTTCTAAAAAATCAACTCCATTTGCTGCACAAGCTGCTGTTGAAGATGCAGTTGCGAAAGCACAAGTACATGGTATTAAAGAACTTGGTATTAAAGTTCAAGGTCCTGGTTCTGGTCGTGAGACTGCAACTAAAGCTGTTGGTGCTATTGAAGGTATTCGTGTTACATTTATGAAAGATGTTACTCCATTACCACACAACGGTTGTCGCGCACCTAAGCGTCGTAGAGTTTAAGGAGA
>Ga0256829_1001190_pt1 | contig 22246 bp, 22 predicted proteins | sample 131447metaG_FD_185979 | JGI IMG/M metagenome (GOLD analysis project Ga0256829, IMG submission 185979) | Hydrothermal vent microbial communities from Lau Basin, Pacific Ocean - 131-447 | ecosystem: Environmental > Aquatic > Marine > Hydrothermal vents | place: Pacific Ocean: Lau Basin | collected...
GGCCTTAACTATCCCAATAGAGGGAATCGTTTGTCCTCATATTTTCTATACATAGATGGAACCGTATTCCTTTATATTGTGCCATACAAGCAAAGAGGGTAGCTCGGCTTATGTCATTTCATGCATCGAGAAACAAACGCAGCACGGATGGTTTCCGGCCGAATTCACCCCGTTTGCTGGATCAGGTGCGTGAATGCTGGAAAACGGAACCAATATTCGCGTGGTGCAGAAGCTACTCGGCCATGCCGATGTGAAAACCACGGAAATCTATACGCATGTGTTGCAGCAGAATCTGGATGCGGCGCAAAGTCCGCTGGATATGTTGGCGGAATAATTTGCTGAGGGGGTGGGTGAAAAAAACCCGTTAATCGCGATAGGCGGTAGGACCGGCGATATAGGCCTTTTTCAGCGCCCACTTGCGAATTTTTGCGCCGATTCGATTGGCCCGGGTCAGATTGGTTCGCTTCAGGCTGGCGCCGCGCAGGTCGGCATCCCGGAGGTTCGCGAAAGAGAGATCCGCTTCATTCAACACGGCATCACGCAAATCAGCGCCCTGTAAGTTACAATCTTTAAGGGTGGCAAAGCTCAGCTTGGCCTTCCTCAAATCCTGCCCGGACAGATCAAGACCGGTCAAATCCGCATTTTCGAGACTCTGCCCCGCTTTGATTGCCGCAATTACTTCTGAAACTGTCATCGTGCCCTCCTGAAAATCCGCTGTGATGGTAGAAAAGCGTCAGAAAATCGCAAGCAGAATCTTTTTTTTGCGGCAACGCCGGCAGGTAAGATCGTTTGATCGCCATCGCCTGCAATCATACCGGCCACACGCAGATGAACTGCTGTACAGCGGCTTTGGAATCGGGTCATATTCAGCCCTTTACATCCAGGCGACGAACATCCGGCAGCATCGGATGCTTTGGGGGAGTTCAGCATGAATCAGGCTCGCATTATCGGGGAGGCGCTACCCAACCTGCCGTGGGAGGAGAAGCCGCGAGATGTTACGGATGTGGTCTGGCGCTATAGCCGCAACCCGATTATTCCGCGCAACCCGTTTCACGGCGCCAACAGCACCTTCAACAGCGCCGCCGTGCCATTTAACGGGAAGTTCGCCGGAGTGTTCCGTTGCGACTCCACCGCCCGCGATATGCAGCTGCACGCCGGCTTCAGTGATGACGGCATCAACTGGCGAATCAACCCGGAACGCATCGAATTTATCCATGAGGATCGCGCCATCAACCACTGGGAGTATGGCTACGATCCTCGCGTTGTCTGGATCGAGGATCGCTATTATGTCACCTGGTGCAATGGCTATCACGGCCCGACGATCGGCGTGGCATGGACAACGGATTTCAAATCCTTTCACCAGCTTGAAAACGCCTTTCTGATTTTTAATCGCAACGGCGTACTGTTCCCGCGCAAAATCCATGGCAAATACATGATGCTGTCGCGCCCCAGCGATAACGGCCATACGCCATTCGGCGATATTTTTGTCAGTCAAAGCCCGGACATGATTCACTGGGGCTGCCATCGCCATGTCATGGGCTGCGCCGGCGGCTGGCAATCCACCAAAATCGGCGCCGGCCCCATTCCGATTGAAACCAGCGAAGGCTGGCTGATATTTTACCACGGCGTACTGACCTCATGCAACGGCTTTGTCTACAGCTTCGGCGCTGCGCTGCTTGATCTGGATGAACCGTGGAAAGTGATCCACCGCTCCAGGAATTTCCTGATTGCACCGTGGGAGCCATATGAATGCGTCGGCGACGTGCCCAACGTCACCTTTCCCTGCGCCGCCTTATGCGATGCCCCGAGCGGCCGCATCGCCATCTATTACGGCTGCGCCGACACCGTGACCGGGCTCTGCTTCACCACGGCTCAGGCGGTGATCGACCACCTCAAGGCTGGCGGCTGAACCTTGGCAACCGATCCCACGTCCAACAGCGATTCAGCGCCGGCTGACGGCGCCCTGCCGGTCGCCACAAAGCTGGCCTGGGGCGTGGGCGGATTCGGGGAGAATATCGCCAATTCCGCCATTCTCTCACTGGTGTTCCCGATTTTTAATGTCGCGCTGGGATTCAGTACGGTCGCCATCGGCCTGGCCATGTCGCTCTCCCGTATCATCGATGCTGTTGTCGATCCGATCATCGGCAATCTGACAGACAATACCCGTTCACGCTGGGGAAGAAGACGCCCATGGATGTTTGTCGGCTCCATCCTGATGACGCTGTTTTTCAGCGCCATCTGGTTTCTGCCGTCGCTGTTGCCGGAATTGCCGAAGCTGGTCACGATACATCTGCAGCCGACAGAAAGCGGCCAAACCAGTAAGAAACCGAAACCCTCCCGACTGCACGACAGTTTATCCTGGTATGGCGTCAGCACGAAAGACATTCGACTCTCTGCTGCTACAACCTCCGCCACGTTCGATCTCTACCTGACTGCGCCGCCAGGCTCGGATGTGACGTTCAAAATCGAACAGACCGGCAACGGCGATGCGCCAGTTCGACTCAGCGTAGCGCCCGCACAACTGCTGTTCACGCCGGAAAACTGGCAAACGCCGCAGCGTGTCAGCATCAGCGCCATCATACCCGGCCAACATCCGATCCGCGATCTTACCGCATCGCTACGCATCCTGCCCGCAAGCGACAGATTGAATATCCCGCTTCTGCGCCGCTTCGGCATCGATTCGTGGTCGGCGCTGTATATGTTTGCCGCCTTTGCGCTAATCTGCATGCTGTTCTATTTCAGCTTCTCGGTATTCGTCATCCCCTATTCGGGGCTGGGCATCGAACTCACCGACCATTACAGCGAACGCACCAACCTGCAAATTTATCGACTGGTGGCATCCTTCTGCGCCAGCCTGTTGGTCGGTTATCTCTATCTCTGGTCGCAACTGGCCGGCGCATGGCTGGGCGGTGATGAGGTGACAGGCGTACGACTGGTCGGCCTGGGCATCGGCCTGCTCGTATTGCTCTCCACCATGCTGCCGGCGCTGCTCTGCCGGGAACGCTTCGCCGATAGCGAAAACAGACAGAAAGAGCATCTGCCGCTGTTCAGGGCGATCCGGCTTACGGCTGCCAACAAGAGTTTTCGCATGCTGATGGGATCGGTCTTTTCGGTGTTTATGGGGCTGTTTTTCGCACTGCCGTTTATGACATACATCGGCATCTATTATGTCTGCCAGGGCGACAAACTGCTGGCCGCAGAGATTGGCGGCGTTATGACCATGGTGCAGGTCAGCGGCCAGTTTCTGGCCATGCCGCTGATTTCCCGGGCCGGAAAGCGGATGGATAAAAAAGCGATCCTGTTTACCGGCTTAACCATTGCCATCACCGGTTATGCATCGAGCTGGTGGCTGTTCACGCCACGGCATCCGTGGCTGCAGATTGTTCCCGTCGTCGTATCGGCCTGGGGATTATGCGCCTGCTGGGCGGTCAACGGCTCGTTTGCAGCCGATATCTGCGATGAGGATGAACTCAACACCGGCCACCGGCGCGAAGGCGTCTACAGCGCCGTCTTTGCGCTGGTGTACAAAACCGCCATCGGCATCGTGGCGCTCGCTAGCGGTGCGCTGCTGGCCTGGGCCGGCGTAGTCGGCCAGGAATCGATGTTGCCGGCGGACACGCTATTGAAAGTACGCATCGCCTATCTGGCCATTCCGGTCGTATTCTTATCCCTGGCGATTGCCTCGATGTGGCGCTACCCGCTCACCCGCAACCGGGTGACTGAAATTCAGGCCCGGCTCCGCGCGCCGCAATAGCAGCTTTAACGCGCTTCAGGCAGGCGTCTTTTTCCGGCGAATCAGTTTGCGCCGGCTGCCCGCTTCTCCCGTTTGGCCCGGATACGGGCTTTTTTGTCATCGACGGCGTGGGCGTCGCGCGGCTTGCGCGGCAATGGGCGGTAGATCTCCACCCTGTCGCCGTCGCGCAAGGGCTGATCCGCCTTCACCAGTTTGGCGAAAATACCGAGTTTATTGACCGACAGATCGATCTCGGGATGCTTCTCAGGCAGGCCGCTCATATGCACGGCTTCCGCCGCCGTTGTGCCGTCAGCCACATCCAGTTCCTCAATAAACTGTTCATGCGGCAGGGCGTAGACCACGCTTATATGCATGCAAGCTCCATCGCCCTTTTTTCAAAGGACTGCACCATCGATCTGCAGGCGGTGGAAAAAATGGGGCTGGCGATCATATCCAGCATCATACTGCGAAATTCAAATTCGATCGAGAAATGCACCTTGCAGCGCACATCCGAGAGCGGTTCGAATGTCCAGACGCTCTCCAGAAAACGGAACGGCCCCTCCAGCAGACGCACTTCAACCAGTTTATTGGCCACGAAGCGATCTACGGTCTGAAAACTGTGCCTGGCGCCGGCCAGATCGGCCACCAGTTCGGCCGACAGCTCACCGGGCTTGCGGCTGAGCACCCTGGCATCCGCCACCCAGGGCAGAAAGGCCGGATAAGCCTCGATATCCATGACAATATCAAACATCGTGTCGGCGGCGCAGGCTATTTCGCGCGTCTCTTCAAAACTGCGCATTTAAGACTTATACGGATTCTTGCCGGCGCTGAAAGAGAACCGCACCGGCACCCCGCTGAGGTCAAAACTATTTCTGAACGACTGCTCCAGGTAGCGTTTATAACTGGTTTTCAGCCCTTTCGGCCGGTTGCAGAAAATCTTGATGGCAGGCGGACGACTGCCGATCTGGGAGGCGTATTTCAACCGCACCACGGCGCCATGATCACTGGGCGGATGCTGGGCTTGCTGGGCGTCGGCCAGCCAGCGGTTGAGCGCCCCGGTCGTGATTTCGAAACTGTTGCGATGCGCCGCTTTCACCGCCTCATCCAGCAGCCGTTTGACGCCCTTGCCATGCTTGGCGGTGATACGAAACACCGGAATATCGGACATGCCGCGCATACGGAAATCGAGCCGCTCGGCATAATATCGCCACTGCTCGTCATCGAGCAGATCCAGCTTGTTGACTGCCACGATCAGGGCGCACCCCTCATCCAGCGCCAGCTGCATCAAACGCATATCCTGCTCCACCACGCCTTCGCCGCCATCGAGCAGCATCACCGCCACATCGGCGCGCCGGAACGCCTGCACCGCTTTCACGCGCGCCACAAATTCGATGATATCGCTGATGCGCCCGTGCTTGCGCTGGCCGGCCGTATCGACCAGACGAACGACGCCTTCACGATACGCCATGGTGGAATCGATGGCGTCGCGGGTGGTGCCGGCAATATCGCTGACCACCATGCGCTGTTTCTTCAGCCAGGCGTTGATCAGAGTCGATTTCCCCACATTGGGACGCCCGATCACAGCCACCGAAGCGACGATATTTTCCTCCGCCTCACTGCTGTTTTCATCATGGGCGGGCGGAATCAGCGCTTCCAGCGCGGCCATAAAATCACGGACACCCTCGCCATGCGCCGCCGAGACAGCCAACGGATCGCCCAGACCGAGACTGAAAAATTCGATTTCACTGCCCGGTTTCTCGGCCTTGTTGGCGATCAACAGCAGCGGCGCCTGATGGCGACGCAACTGATCGGCGATCACTGCATCCACCGGCGTCGCACCGGCCTGCGCATCGACAACAAAGAGGATCACATCGGCAATCTCCAGCGCCGCTGCCACCTGCGTATCGATGGCCGGCTGCATCACGTCATGCGTCCCCTCGCCAATGCCGCCGGTATCAACCAGCATCACATCTCGCTGACCAATCCGGCAAGCGCTCTCCAGCCGATCAACGGTCACGCCGGGACGATCGCCGACAATGGCCTTGCGCTTACCGACGATGCGGTTAAACAGCGTCGATTTGCCGACATTGGGGCGCCCCACGATGGCGACCACCGGCAGCCTGGCTACGCAGTTGGCGGCGTGATGATGGATGCATTTGGACGTCATGGCGTTATCTGAATCTGGACAGTCAATGGGCAACGTCAAAAAATCTCATCACAGAGGCACAAAGACACAGAAAGAGTCAAAAACAAAATATTTTCGCTTAGTTTTGTTTTTCCTTTGCGTACCTTTGCGTACTTTGCGGTGAATGCTTTTGCTTCACTTATTTTTTCGCCTGTAGCGCCAGATATTTTTCTTAAGCAATTGAAAATAAACAGTAACATATCAGCGTAGAAGATACAGCGTGCCCAGGTTATTGCGCACCAGAATGCCATTGCCGGCGACAACCGGCGCACGGTCGATGCGACCATCGAGCTGTCTGCGGGCAAGAAGCCTGCCATCCCGATTTAAACGGAACACCCGCGCCTGCCCGTCCGTCACCCAGATGGCGCCATGCCAAAAAGCCAGGCCGGTCAGCTCCGTTTTCGACAGCTGCTTTTTCCACAGCGTCGAGGCGTTGGCAACATCCAGCGCGCTCAAAGCGCCGGCGGCGTCGGCCACGAACAGCGTCTTGCCGATCAAAAGCGGCGTGGCTTTAACGGAAATATGACGAGTGTTGAGCGTGCTGCCATCCTGCAGCGACAAGAAAAACATCTCGCCCTGAAATACTGAGACCGCCAGCATATCTTCGCCGCGCCCGGACGCTGCCGCCGGTATAATCAGCGGCGTCGCCGTCGGGATTTTCACTTCGCTCATCACAGCGGCCTGATTGCTGAGCACCAGCTGCCTTTTCCAGACAAAATTGCCCGTATCGGCCTTGAGTGCGATCACATCGCCATTGGTGAACACCGCATAGACATGCTGCTTATAGACCACCGGCGACGGGTTCAGATGAATGCCGAGCCCGCCTAGCTGGCCCGAATAACTCCAGACTTTTTTGCCCTTGTTGGTGAATCGGTACACCTGATTGTTCGAAGTCTGAACAATAAAATCATCGCCCGTCTTCACCGGCCGGCCAAACAGCGCGGCAGAGAGCTGCACCTGCCATGCAACCTTGCCGCGATTGATATCCAGCCCATAGAGCACGCCGCCGGCATCGCCCAGCACCACCAGCCCGTTCGTCAGCTTGATTGCGCCCGATTCCGATGCATTGCGCAATGCGATTCTTTCCACTTCACTGCCGCCCGCCCGATAGATGCGCACGCGCCGATCCTGCGCGCCGGCAATCACCATCTCGCCCTGTTTACCGGCAACCACCGCCGGCAGACTGAAGCCCGGCGGCGATGCCGGCTTGCGCTGATCCACATCATTGCGCCAGACCACGGAAATGGTTGCGGTTGACGGACTGACTGCCACAACAGGGGCAGTCGTCGCATGTTCGGCGGTTTTATGATCAGACCACAATCCGTTCCAGGCGCCGGAAAGCGTCGAGCAACCGGCCAACAACAGCGCACCGCCCAATAGCCCAATTCGACAGGTTTGCATGCACCACAAGCTTTTGCGCATGGACCACAACCTCTTCGCAGGCAGTCGTGCCATCAGGATGCGGTCTTCGCCAGCAGGGATGCGATTCTGTTTTTCAACGCCTCATCATGGGAGACTGCATCCAGCGCTTTTTGCAACTGTTGCCGCTTCTCTGCTACATCCGTAGCGGCCATGGCCATCAGATAGTGACGCAACTGCTGGTAATGTTCACCGACCGGCCTGGCCAGCAGTTCGCCGGCTGCTGCTTTATCGCCAGCCTCCAGTTTGATGGCCGCCAGATCCAGTCCGGCCTGCCACACCCACTCCTGCATTGCTTCAGGGTGATGCATCAATGCTTTCAAATGCGTTTCGGCATGCTCAGGATCCAGCCGCGCCAACTGCATCTGAGCCAGCGCGCTATAGGTGCTGGATGCAAACTTGTCGCTAACGCTCTGCATCAACGTCACTTTTTTCCCGGCATCCGGTTCATTCAACGCCTGCTGATAGAGCGTCGCAGCGGCCGCATGTTGCGATCTGTTGTGCTCCTGCCACATGCCGCCGGCAATCAACAGCCCGATAAACACCACCACTGCGGCAATTATCTGTTTCTGATTGCTCTGCATCCAGTGCGTCAACTGGGCGGAACGCATATCGCGTTTGAGTTCATCCATCTCGCCTTGCGAAAGATCGACCCCCTCCGGCATCACTTTACCCGTCACTGTTTTGTTATTCATGTTGTTTTCCTCATTCCCAGGATCGTGGCATCGCCACGCGAAAGCCGCCGCAGCCTAAACAATCTCGTCACGCTTGCAATGAACCTATGCCTCATCCGCAGCCCGATCCGCTCGCCGCTCCAACACAATAGAGACCACGCTTTTCACCAGCGCAGCCATGGGGATGGCGATAATCACGCCGACAATGCCCCACAGACTGCCGAACACCAGAATCCCCACAATAATGGCGATCGGATGCAGATTGACGATTTCTGAAAACAGCCATGGAATCACCACATTGGCGTCAATGGCCTGGACAATGCCATAGGCCAGCACGCTATAGGCCATGGTGTCCGTCCAGCCCCATTGAAAAAACGACAGCAGCACCACGGGAAACGTCACAACAGCAGCGCCGACAAACGGAATCCAGACCGATATGCCGGTCAGCACGCCCAGCAACAGGGCGTATTCCTGCCCCATCCACCAGTACACCAGCCACATGGAAACCCCGACCAGTAGCGCTTCCCAGAACTTGCCGCGAATATAGTTGCCGATCTGCGTATCCAGTTCATTCCAGACGCGCTGCAGCAGGGAACGCTCGGCAGGCAGAAACTGCTGCGCCCAGGCGATGATGGTCAGTTTATCTTTGAGAAAGAAGAACACCATCACCGGCACCAGTACAGCATACACCAGCAGCGTGATCATACCCGGAATCGAGGCGATCGAGAAACTCAGCAGCGCCCCGCCCCACTCCTGCATCTTCGCCGCCAGCGCAGCGATCACCTTCTGCAGGTAGCTCGGATTAATCCACTCGGCGTGGTTGGACTGCAATTGCTGCAGCATCTCCCGAATCGACTGCACATATTGCGGCGCGTGCGACACCAGGCGGCCGATCTGTTCGGTTAAAACCGGCAACACGGCCAGCAGGGTAAACAGCAGCAGCAACAGCGCGCCACCGCCGGTGACCGCAATGGCCAGCATGCGTGGAAATTTACAGCGCGTGAGCAGATCGACCACGCCATCGAGCACATAAGCCAGCGCAATGCCGAGCAACACCGGCATCAGAATCGAGCCGAGCAGCATCACCAATATAAAAATCACCAGCAGCGACACCAGCAGCATCACCAGTTCGCTATCCTCCGCCATACGCTGGCGCCACCAGTGAATCAGGTAGGACATGCTTCCCCTGAACCGGAATCGCTCTCATCTTGAGCGCAAGAGCTTGCCCCCAGCCCCACCAACACCACCGCCAGCAGCGTCGCCAGCAGGTGCAGCACGGCGCTGACGCCGTGCCACATGCCGAACAGTTTGCGCACCGGATCGTCGTGCGGCACCTGATCGATCGGCCCCATCTGCGCCTTCAGATCCACGATCACAGGGGTGATGCCAAACTCATTAATCGCCACCAGCACAGCAACAGCCAGCAGCAACAGCCAGCGCAATCGCCCGATCTTCATGCCGCTGCGCGCCATGCGCAGCCAGAAGACCGTCACCGATGCGGCCAGAAACACGATGCCGATATTGGCAATATGAAAAATCTGCCCGGCCAGCATTCCGGCCAGCGCATGCGAACCGGCCCTGGCGAACAGCACCGGCGCCACCACATAGCCGCTGACCGCCAGCAACCCCAGCATCAATGCCAGACACAACCGCACCGCCCCAACCCGGAAACAACTCACTCGCACCACCAACTCCTCACGCCAGACTCAAACCAAATCATTCTGAACCGCAGATGAACGCAGATAAACACGGATAAGATTCAAAAACCAACCTGTGCATAAGATTTTGCTTCTCATCTGCGTGCATCCGCGTTCATCCGTGGTTCCTGCCTTTGACTCTGTTACTTATACTCTATACTCTGAATCTCATATTCGCGCTCGCCGCCCGGCGCCTGCACCACGGCCATATCGCCCTCTTCCTTGCCGATCAGGGCGCGCGCAATCGGTGACGTGATCGACACCTTGCCAGCCTCGATATCCGCTTCATCGACGCCGACGATCTGATAGGTGATTTCCGTGCCTTCATCCATATCGATCAACTCGACCGTAGCGCCGAAGACGATCTTCTCCGCCGTAATCGTGGCCGGATCGATAATATGCGCACGCGCCAGCTTATCTTCCAGATCGGAGATACGCGCCTCATTCATGCCCTGCTCTTCCTTGGCGGCATGATATTCGGCATTTTCCGACAGATCGCCATGCGCCCGCGCCGTCTCAATCGCGGCGACAATCTGGTGCCGTTTTTCACCTTTTAAAAATTCGAGCGTCTCTTTCAGCGTCTGCGCGCCCGCTTTGGTCATTGGAACCCGTTCCATTGTTTCTCCTTGGTTTTGTAAGTGAGGGGTGAGGGGTAAGCCGTGAGGGGTCAGGAGCAAAACCACACCTCACCCCTTACCCCTCACACCTTACGATTCACCTTCACAAACAGTGATACTCCTGAATACTTTTCACTTTCGTGACATCCGAGTGGCCGGCGATGGCCTGCGCCGCCGCCAGCCCGCCTGCCATGGTGGTGTAATAGGCGATGCCGCGATCCAGCGTCGCCTGTCGAATCGATTTGGAATCCCTGATCGCCTGCTCGCCTTCGGTGGTATTGACGATCAGCGCCACCTCGTCATTCAGCAGTCGATCCACAATATGCGGACGCACCCCGTCGGTGACTTTGGGCACACTCTCCGACTCCAGACCAGCGGCGCACAGCGCCTTGTGCGTGCCGCTGGTGGCCAGCAGCCTGAATCCCGCATCCGCCAGCACGCGCCCCACTTCAACGGCGGCCGGCTTATCGACTTCACGCACCGAGATAAAGGCCGTGCCGGCTTCCGGCAAATGCACGCCCACGCCCAGCTGCGATTTGGAAAAGGCGGCGGTAAAACTGTCGGCAACGCCCATCACTTCGCCGGTCGATTTCATCTCCGGCGACAGCAGCGGATCAACACCGCGGAACTTCACAAACGGGAACACCGCCTCCTTGACCGCCTTAAAATCGGTCGGCTGCGGAATTTCGCTGACGCCCAGCTCATCCAGCGCCTGTCCGGCCATAATTCTGGCGGCAATTTTGGCCAGCGGCCGGCCCGTCGCCTTGGAGACGAACGGCACTGTGCGGCTGGCGCGCGGATTCACCTCCAGCACATAGAGCGTGTCGCCCTGCAGCGCGAACTGGATATTCATCAACCCCTTCACATTCAGGGCCAGCCCGAGCGCTATGGTCTGACGCGTCACTTCGGCAATCATGGCATCGGAAATCGAATGCGGCGGCAGGCAACAGGCCGAATCGCCCGAATGCACGCCGGCCTCTTCGATATGCTCCATGATGCCGCCAATCACCACGCGCTCGCCATCGGCCAGCGCATCGACATCCAGTTCAATGGCGCTGTTCAGAAAACGATCCAGCAGCACCGGATGATCCGGCGAGGCCTGCACCGCTTCACGCATATAACGCAGCAACCCTTTTCTGTTGTGCACGATCTGCATGGCGCGGCCGCCCAGCACGTAGGAGGGGCGCACCACCACCGGATAACCGATCTCATCGGCCACCGCCACCGCCTCTTCGGTCGAGCGGGCCGTGCCGTTTTCCGGCTGCAGCAGCTTCAAATCATGCAACAACTGCTGGAAACGCTCACGATCCTCGGCCAGATCGATCATATCCGGGCTGGTGCCGATAATCGGCACACCGGCCTCCTGCAGGGATTCGGCCAGTTTCAGCGGCGTCTGGCCGCCGAACTGCACAATCACGCCGGCCGGCTGCTCAACCTCCACAATCGCCATCACATCCTCATAGGTCAGCGGCTCGAAATAGAGGCGATCGGAGGTGTCGTAATCGGTCGAGACGGTTTCCGGATTGCAGTTGACCATAATGGTCTCATAACCATCTTCCGACAACGCGAACGCAGCATGCACGCAGCAGTAGTCGAACTCAATGCCCTGCCCGATGCGGTTGGGGCCGCCGCCGAGCACCATGATTTTTTTCTTGTCGGAGGGGCGCGCTTCGCACTCATCTTCATAGGTGGAGTAGAGGTAGGGGGTATGCGCTTCGAATTCCGCCGCGCAGGTATCCACCCGTTTGAACACCGGCTTCACGCCGGCATCCATACGGGCGCGACGCACGCGGCGCTCATCACAGCCAAAGAGTTCGGCCAGACGCAGATCCGACAACCCTTCGCGCTTGGCGCGCCGCCACTGTGCAGGCGACAGCGCATCCACGTCACGCCCGGACAGAGATTTTTCCAGACTCACGATGGCGGCAAGCTCGCGGATAAACCACGGATCGATGCGGGTGACATCAAACACGCGCTGCTCGCTCCAGCCGCCGGCATCGCCCAGACGCAGCGCTTCGCCAACCCACCACAACCGTTCGGGGCCGGGCACGGCCAGCTTCTCCTGCAGAAAACGATCCGCATCATCGGCATCGCCGGCCGGCAAGCGTTTGTCAAAACCGCAGGTGCCGGTTTCCAGCCCGCGCATGGCTTTGCCCAGACTTTCGGTGAAGCTGCGACCAATGGCCATCACCTCGCCGACCGATTTCATCTGCGTGGTCAGATGGTCATCCGCACCGGCAAATTTCTCAAAGGCGAAGCGCGGCAGTTTGGTGACGACATAATCGATGGTCGGCTCGAACGCCGCGTAGGTTTCGCCGGTAATGTCGTTGCGAATCTCATCCAGCGTATAGCCCACCGCCAGTTTGGCGGCGATTTTGGCGATGGGAAATCCGGTCGCCTTGGAGGCCAGCGCCGAAGAGCGCGACACGCGCGGATTCATCTCGATAATAATCAGGCGGCCATCCACCGGATTGACGGCGAACTGCACATTCGAGCCGCCGGTCTCGACGCCGATTTCGCGCAGAATGGCGATCGAGGCGTCACGCATGCGCTGATACTCTTTGTCGGTCAGCGTCTGCGCCGGCGCCACCGTAATCGAATCGCCGGTATGCACGCCCATCGGATCGAGATTCTCGATCGAACAGATGATCACGCAGTTGTCGGCCCGATCGCGCATCACCTCCATCTCAAACTCTTTCCAGCCGATGATGGACTCTTCGACCAGAATCTCATCGGTCGGCGACGCATCCAGACCGGAGGCGGCAATCTGCTCGAACTCTTCAGGATTGTAGGCGATGCCGCCGCCGGAACCGCCCAGCGTGAAGGAGGGGCGAATAATAATCGGGTAGCCGATCTCGGCAGCCAGTTCGCGCGCTTCCTGCATGGAGTGGGCAAAACCGCCGCGCGCCATCTCCAGCCCGATATGATCCATCGCCGCCTTGAAACGCTCGCGATCTTCCGCCTTGTCGATCGCTTCGGGCTGCGCCCCGATCAGCTGAACGCCGAACTGCTCCAGAACGCCATGCTTGTTCAGCGAGAGGGCGCAATTGAGCGCCGTCTGTCCGCCCATGGTCGGCAGGATCGCATCGGGGCGCTCCTTCTCAATAATCTTCGCCACCACCTGCCACTCCACAGGCTCGATATAGGTGGCATCGGCAAATTCAGGGTCGGTCATAATCGTGGCCGGATTGGAGTTCACCAGCACCACCCGGAACCCCTCTTCCTTCAGCGCCTTACAGGCCTGCACGCCGGAGTAATCAAACTCGCAGGCCTGACCGATCACAATCGGCCCCGCCCCTAAAATCATAATGGATTGAATATCAGTTCGACGTGGCATGCGTTTCTATCACTCCCTGACCGGTGCAGTCGAAACAAAACAGGTTTTAACCACAGTTTTGTTTTTCCTCTGTGCTCTCTGTGCTCTCTGTGGTGAATGCTTTTGACTCACTTTTGTAACCCAGACACAGAAAACGGGCAAGCTCGCAACTCACCCGCCCAGTTCGCCAACACTAGCGCGACAATGCGAAATGGAAAAGCTGCAAGACCACCAATGAACTTCCTTTGCGTGCTTTGCGGCTTTGCGAGCGCATGGTTGTTAACCTTCAACCCTGACGCTCGCCAAGACGCAGGAACGCCAGGTCAATTCAGCGCCCTCCGGTCAGCTCCTGCGAAAACTGTTCATCGTCACCTGGAGGAGGATGCAAGCCACCACAGATCAGGAAATTTTTTCATCACGCCTGCGCGCAATCGTTCATCCCTGATATGCACAGGCAATCCCTGCGCCTGCTGGCGAAACCAGGCATCAAACGCGCTCTTGCCCTGCCCGCCGCTCGATTGCGCAATTGCCGCTTCAAGCTCCGCCGGCGGCCGCTGTTTGCCTGCCACATGCTGCGCATACCACGCCTGCAAGCGGCGATTGAGCACTCTGGGCGCCACATAGATGCGGAGATAATCATCCATATTATCGCCAAACACCCATTTCACCGCATTGAGAATCTTGGGCGTCTTGCTGTGTTGATCCAGATAGGCGGCGAGCGCATCCACATCCTGTTTGGTCACAACGACGCCGACTTTTGCAGCCACCTGCCGCGTCAGTGCGTCATCAATTTCATAGACCAGCGCCTGCTCGTTCATCGGCTTTTTATGGCCGTACGACTTGGCGATACCGATCCGGTAGATCACATCCTGGCGGGTGATATGCTCTGCGCCGACCGTTGCCAGCACCGTATCCAGCGATGGGATATCGCAGGCTGAAATCAACAACAGCATCATAGCCAGACAACCGCGCTTCAAATATTTCATTTCTCTCTCCATTTCACTTCAGTTGGCGAAGCTGGCTCGCACATCAGCCACAGTGATAAACAGTTTGTTGGCCTGATCTGCAAACGCAGTAAAGCCGAAGTTCTCATAAAATTGCACAGCGCCTGCCTTGGCATCCACAACAATCACAGGAAATGCAACCTGTTCACTGGCGGCAAGCAATTTTTTCAGCGCGTCGATCAATAACCATTCGCCAAAACCTTGATGGGTATAACGTTTATCGACTGCCAGACGAGCGATTAAGCCGCCCGAGCGAGCATGGCAGTGTCTCTTCTGTAGCGCCGGAGGCAGTGCAGACAGATCAATGGGAGCCATGGTCAGCGTGTAAAAACCGATGATACAGGCCGGATTGCGATCATCCTCCAATACAAATGTACGGCTGTTATCCCGGCTCGATTGCTGATTGGCCATCATGCACAGGTAACTGTTCAACGCGGCAATACCGCAATCAAATCGTTTGCGCAGGTGCTTGTTTTTATCAAGCCGTACTGTGATCACGACTGTTTATAGCGCCTCTGTTTGACCCTCATAGCGCCGGGCCGCCTGCTGTAAACGGGCATGTTTTCGGGGCGCTTCATCCAGCGCCGCTACCAGCATCACGGCATCCCGGCGGCTCAGATCAAGATTTTGTTCATGCGCCATGATCTCTTTTGCTTTTTCAACAGCGGCATTTAAGACAAAGGAGCTGAGGTTGCTGATGCCGACAAGCGCTGAAGCCTGAGTAAGTAACGATTGCGTTTCTTTATCTACACGGGCGGTGATGCGAGGTAATGTTGCGGCCATATGCGTCTCCTTGATTGCGGCAATGATAACCGGCCATGCGAATATAATCAATATGTGCCATTTTGGCACATATCAAGAAACATCTTTATCAAGCCCGTCTTTTACGCGCTGGTTGCATCTATCTGCTGCCTGGCGTCCGGCTGCGCGCCTCAATTTATCACACCCGATTCCAGCCCGAAAATGTCCGACTCCAGTCCGTCTATCGAATCAGCCCGCTTTATCTCATTTGACGGCGCCAGCCTGCCACTGCGGCGCTGGTTGCCGCCGGGAAAGCCGACAGCGATCATCGTCGCCCTGCATGGCTTCAACGATTATTCCAATTTCATCGACGCCGCCGCGCACTATTTCAACCAACAGGGCATCGCTGTGTACGCCTATGACCAGCGCGGCTTCGGCCAATCGCCCCATCGTGGCCGTTGGCCGGGTAAAGAAGCGCTGGCGCGTGATGCACGCCTGTTTGTCCAGCGCCTGCACGCCCGTTTTCCCGATAAGCCGCTATTTCTGCTCGGCCATAGCATGGGCGCAGCCGTCGCCCTCTATGCACTGGCCTCAGGCCCGTTGCCCGTGAATGGCGTGATTCTGGCTGCGCCGGCCATCTGGGGCTGGAGCAGCATGCCGTGGTGGCAGCGCTGGGGGCTGAAACTGGCCGCGCACACCATGCCATGGAAAACATTCACCGGCGAATCGCAGCATATCACCGCCTCCGATAACCGTGACATGCTGATCGCGCTTGGCCGCGATCCGCTGGTGATCAAACAGACCCGCGTGGACGCCATCTACGGCCTGGTCAACCTGATGGAAGCAGGCTTTCGCGCGGCGGCCAAATTGCATACGCCCACGCTGGCGCTCTATGGCGACAGGGACGAGGTGATTCCCGCAGCTCCGATCATGGACGCCTTCGGCTCGCTTGCCCGCAGCCGCAGCACGTTACAATTCCGGCGCTATAAAAACGGTTATCACATGCTACTGCGCGATCTGCAGGCCGAAGTCGTCTGGCGCGATATCGTCAGCTGGATTCGGCAACGGCATAACCGGCCCTGAACCACAAAGGCACGAAGGCAAAAAGCCAGGACGATCCAATTTTACGGGAGGTGCGGCTTCAGCCGCGCAGTTTTTCCAATGTTTGGCGCGGCTAAAGCCGCACCTCCAGGATTATTTGTCGTCGATCCATCCCTGCAGCGCTTCGATAATCATCCCGGCCTGCTTGGCGTTGGTAATATTAAATTTGGAGCGCGGCGTATATTCGCCGTTGCGCTTCTGATAGCGGCGAATGGTGAATTTATCCTCGCCATACGATTCGCTGGCATGATCCCAGTTCCGGTAGCGGAACAGGATCGTCGTCCAGGCGCCTTTGCTGAGGATCACCTTGTCCAGCTGCTTGGTGGTTAGAATGCCACCCTCTTCATAATCGATACTTAAATCATCCGGTGTCATAATGCTCTCTTGTCAAATTGAATTATAAAATCTGCGCCGCAGCCTCGCTGTGGGGATGCATGTGTCAATCATGATAAAATACTGCGCGGTTTTTGCCGCCTTCTTTGGCCACATACATCGCACTGTCCGCCTGCTTCAACAGCGTATCCTGGCTGTCACCGTCTTCGGGAAAAACGCTCATGCCGATACTGGCTCCAATCACGCATTCTCCCGCCGGCAAATCAAATGGTTGCCGGATCGCCTGCAAAATCTTGTTGGCGACTGCAAGCATTGTCTGCCTGTCCAGTTGATTTTCGAGGATGATGACAAACTCATCGCCACCCACGCGCGCCACCGTGTCCGACTCACGCACACAGATCTTCAACCGCGCCGAAATCTGTTGCAACAGCATATCTCCGGCGTCATGCCCCAGAGAGTCGTTGACCGGCTTGAAGCCGTCAATATCGATAAACAGCACCCCAACCTGCTCATTCTGCCGGCGCGCCCGCGCAATACTCCCTTCCAGCCGATCCGCCAGCATCAAGCGGTTGGGCAGGCCGGTTAACGCATCATGGTGGGCGGAGTGACGCAGTTCATCCTCCAGTTTTTTCTGATTGCTGATATCAATAAAGGTGCTGACATAGTAGTTGATCTCCCCCGCCTCATCCCGCATCACTGTCACAATCAAAAACTCGGGATAGATGCTCCCGTCTTTACGTTTATTCCAAATCTCACCCGACCAGACGCCCTCCTCCAGAATCTGACCCCACATCTCGGCATAAAACGCTTTGGAATGGCGGCCTGAACTGAGAAAACGGGGGTTTTTGCCCAGCACCTCATCCGCGCTATAACCGGTAATCGCACTGAAGGCCGGATTTAGCAAGCGAATATTCGCATCTTTATCCGCCACCATAATGGCGCTGGGCACAGTCTCCATCACCTTGGCTGCCAGACGCAACTCGTGCTCCGACTCCTTTTGCTGACTCAGATCGCGCAGCACATGCACCAGATAGATCTCCCGGCGACCGGGTTGCCCGGGAACGCATGCGGTGGAAATAGCGACCGGAACACGGCGACCATCATGCGCTCTCAGGGCGCTCTCCTCACCCTGCTGCACCCGGCTGAAATCGGCTTTGTGCGCACCCTCCGCCAGCAAGGAGGCCACATGGCGCCCGTGCAGTTGATCCGCCGTATAGCCCAGCGTTTCACAGGCATGCTGATTGGTTATCCGAATCATGCCCGCTCCGTCTGTGACAAACAGCATCTCTCCCAGTGAATGGATAATCGCTTCCATAAAATCATTGGAAACAGTGGTCTCCTGCAGTTTGGCGCTCATGGCATTAAATGACGCCATCAATGCCCTGACCTCACCCTGACCACCCACCGGCGCCTGTGCGCCCATCGCGCCAGCCGACAGTTCACGCGTGGCCTGATAGAGGCGGGCTACAGGCCCTAAAATGGATGAACGCAGCAGTACAAAAAGGATGGCCGTTATCAATAATACGCCGATACCCACCATCATCGACAAACGCTGTTCATTTTTTTTGATCTGTGTCATCGCTGCGGCTGTTGATGTGGTAATACGCAGCAGTCCCCGCACCGGGTTGTGCTCATAACCGTGGCAAGCCAGGCACGGCTTCTCAACCCGAATAGGCAATAGCAACGTGAGCTGCTGTTGGTCAGAATCATGCTTCACAACCATTTCGCCGCCGGCTGCACGGCGAATATCCGCCGGCATGACGCCCTTTATCGGCTGCGCATCCTGCCGCTGCCGTGAAAATGCCGGGGAACCCAGAAAATGGTTCACCTGACGCACCGTTTCAAGATCACGAAACGCGATCACGCCATTGCGACGAACCACCTCCACCGACTTCAGCTCAGGATGGGCGCGCAGTCGGGCAAGCCAGTCGCGTACGTTTTCGGCGTCGCCTGCCAACATCAGGGTTTTGAGACTGGCCATCATCGTGTGGGCAACGGCTTCGGATTGCGCCCGAGCCTGCTCACGAGCCGTCTGGCTCTGCCATTGATGCAGCTGATAAAACAACAATCCGAACGTCACAGCCAGCACGCACACCAAACCAACCAACACCCGCACATCCAGGCGTTCGCGCCACCGCACAGCTACAGACATGATTTCTCCCTGACTCGGTGATTTTTCTTCCACCACGGTGTGAGCATGTTTGATGCCAACCCCGCCGCCTCATTCATCGGCCTGTTTGCCCCGTATGCTGCCCCGCCTTACCGAGCTACATCACTGAGCAACTGATCCATCATGCGCTCGGCCTGCGCTGCGTAACCGCCGCCGAACAGGTTGGCGTGATTGAGAATATGATAGAGATTATAGAGTGTTTTGCGCACGCCGTATCCGTCGTCCAGCGGCCATGCCTGCCGGTAAGCGGCATAAAAATCCGCTCCGAAACCGCCGAACAGTTCGGTCATGGCGAGATCGGCTTCACGGTCGCCATAATAGACGGCCGGATCGAAAATCACCGGATTGCCATGCAGATCAAAGGCGAAGTTGCCGCCCCATAAATCGCCGTGCAGCAGCGAAGGTTGCGGGCTGTAACTGGTGAAAAAAGCGCCCATATTTTGCAGCAAGCGCTCCCCTTTTCTCAGCAGCGAAGCGCCAAAACCGTTGCGCTCAGCCAGTTTCAGTTGCACGTGCAGACGCCGCTCGCGGTAAAATGCAATCCAGTCGTTCATCTGGCCGTTGTATTGCGGCGTGACGCCAATGGTGTTGTCGCGAAACCAGCCGAACTGACTGGCGCTGCAACGGTGCATCTGCGCCAGCTGCGCACCGAAACACCGCTCTGAAGCAACATGATGACCGCCGAATTCGATATATTCCGTCACCAGCCAGCACTGCCCGGCGGCTGCGCCGGTGCAGACAGGAACCGGCGTGCGAATTGCCGCCGCCCGGGCCAGTTCTTGGAGGCCATCCGCTTCAGCCTCGAACATGGCCAGATATTCAGCCCGGTTCAGTTTGACAAAATAGCGCTGATCTTCCGTATCCATGCGGTACGCACTGTTGATGCTGCCGCCGCTCACGGCTTGTTGACGACGAATCACGCAGGGCCGCGCTGTTGTCTGGGCAATCGACGCTGCTATCGCAGCAGTATTCATGAATAATCCGGGTTAGAGTCAGGCCTGCAGATGACGCCGCCGCCACCTGCGAATCACCAGCCAGCGCCATGCCACCTTAACCACGATATAACCCAGCACGCCGCTGATCAGGCCGAGCACGGCGCAGCCAAGCAGAAACGGCTGCCACACATTGGCCATGCCGTGTAAAATCCAGTCCATGCTGAGCTCAAAATTAAACTTCTGCGCCGGCAGGTGCATGATCCAGGCGCCCACCTTGTAGCAGAAATAATAGACCGGCGGCATGGTCACCGGATTGGTCAGCCAGACCAGCGCCACGGCGACAGGCAGATTGGCATTAATGAGGATGGCGCCGGCGGCGGCCAGCACCATCTGAAACGGTACAGGAATAAAGGCGCAGATCAGCCCGACCAGAAAGGCGCGCGCCAGCGAATGGCGATTCAGATGCCAGAGAGCCGGATTATGCAGCAGGGTGCCGAAGCAGCGCAGACACTTCTGATCACGAATCGTTTGATGATCAGGCACATAGCGTTGGAATAGTTTTCTCGGCATCAGTCGGGAACCTTACCAGCAATCGCCATTCAGTCCATGCGCGGAAACAGCGGCTCCGGCTTACGACATTGATGGCCCGCTGCCAGCACGCCCCAGCCGCCATCGGCAGAAAAACTGAAATTATCGGCCTGCACCTTGCGATTCAGGATCTGCCCCAGCATGGCGGTCATTTTCTCAGGCATAAACGGCAGCAGTTGCAAGGCCACCAGCCGCAGCGTCTCCACCAGATGATAAAGCACGCTGTCCAGGCGCGCATTTTCACCCTGTTTGGCCAGCGACCACGGCGCATTATCTTCAACATAGCGGTTGCCGTGACGCACCACCGCGTTGATGCGCTCCAGCGCCAGATGGAATGCCTGTTTATCCATGCACGCCGCCACTTCGCGCTGCATCGCCTCGACATCGGCAATCAGGGCGCGGTCAGCTTCACTCTCTTCGGCCACGGCGCCGAGCACGCCATCGCGATATTTATTCAACATAGCCAGCGAACGGTTGAGCAGGTTGCCGACATCGTTGGCCAGTTCGGTATTGTAGCGCTGCTTCAGCGAGGTGAATGAAAAGTCGCCATCCTGCCCGAACGGCACTTCGCGCAGCAGAAAATAGCGCAACACATCGGCCTCATATTTCTCCAGCAACTCCGCCGGCCTCAGCGCATTGCCTTTGGACTTGCTCATCTTTTCACCTTCAACCGTCCACCAGCCGTGTGCGAAGATGCGTTTGGGCAGCGGCAGCTCCACCGCCATCAGCATGGCCGGCCAATAGACTGCATGGAAGCGCAGAATATCCTTGCCGATCAGATGCACGTCGGCAGGCCAGTGGGCAGGCTGCTCCGGTTCCGGAAAGCCGAGCGCCGAAAGGTAATTGGTCAGAGCATCGATCCACACATAGATCACATGCTTGTCATCGCCCGGCACCGGCACGCCCCATGAAAAAGTGGTGCGCGAAATCGACAGATCGCGCAGCCCCGACTCGACAAAGCTGAGCACCTCATTGCGGCGTGAAGCCGGCGCAATAAAATCGGGATTGGCCTTGATATGTTCGATCAGGCGATCCTGAAAAGCGCTGAGGCGGAAGAAATAGGACTCTTCCTGAATCTTCTCAACCGCGCGCTTGCAGTCCGGGCAATGTTTCGCATCCCAGCAGTCGGCATCCTTGAGCTGCGTTTCCGTCCAGTAGGCCTCGCACGGCACGCAATACCAGTCCTCATAAAAATCCTTATAGATGGCGCCGGCATTTTCCAGTCGCCGCCACATCGCCTGCACGCCGGCCTTATGCCTGTCCGAACTGGTGCGGATAAAATCATCATTGCTGATCTGAAGCTCCGGCCACAGGCTCTGATAGCGTTCCACCACCTGATCGGCCAGTTCGATGGGCGCGATGCCGCGCTTCTCGGCCGCCTGCTGCACCTTCTGCCCGTGCTCATCCACGCCGGTCAGAAAAAACACATCGCGCTCGCTCATGCGCTGATGGCGCGCCAGCACATCGGCGGCAATGGTGGTATAGATATGGCCAAGGTGCGGCTCATCGTTGACATAATAGATCGGCGTGGTGACGTAATAGTTTTCCATCAGTGCTGTTTTCTCCGGATTTGTATATGATTAGATCAAAAGCAATTCACCACGAAGGACACAGAGAGCACAGAGTAAAACCCGGATATAATATCACATTGGATACCATGCCTTTTGCATCAAACCGTGGAGTGAGGGCAACTATAGCCAGCATCTTCCATTGCCGAAACTGCTTTATCCGAT
>Ga0256829_1001191_pt1 | contig 22233 bp, 17 predicted proteins | sample 131447metaG_FD_185979 | JGI IMG/M metagenome (GOLD analysis project Ga0256829, IMG submission 185979) | Hydrothermal vent microbial communities from Lau Basin, Pacific Ocean - 131-447 | ecosystem: Environmental > Aquatic > Marine > Hydrothermal vents | place: Pacific Ocean: Lau Basin | collected...
GCAATCGCCGACAGCTGGAGCACAGCTTTCGCTACGGCGCCTTTTTTGAATATGAAGTCTTGCCAACCACCGCTGAGTCAGATCAGGTGCTGAAGCAGGTGGAAATGGATTTGGGGGAGATGAGCAGTGCCAGATAGAAGCTCTCACAGGTTTATGGCGTCATGCACTAGTCATCCGTACCAAAAATACCAAACAGCGCATCTTTCTCGTCACTGCTGACATTGGCGGTGGGTTGCATGTCCTGTCTGACACCGGCGCATACCTGGTTGCGGCCACCTTCTTTGGCCTGGTAAAGCAGACTATCGACGCGCGCTACAAACTCTTCACGAGTTTCGTGGTGGGTATGGCAGTAGATATCGATTCCCATGCTGGCGGTCAGTGTTATGTTCTCTGTGCCAATGTTTAGCGGTGTTTCCTCAATGCGTCTTCGTAGTCGCTCGGCGACCTGGGTGCCGGTCAGAAGGTCCGTGGATGGCAGTATGACAATGAATTCCTCGCCTCCGTAGCGGCAGGGAACATCCAGTTTACGCACGTCGGATTTGAGAATGGACGCCGTCTGGGTAAGGGCCTGATTGCCTACTTCGTGGCCCCAGGTGTCATTTACTTTTTTGAAGAAATCCAGATCCACCAGAATCATGGCGGTGGGTTGGCCAGTGCGCTGAGTGCGCTCCATTTCCCGATCAGCGATTTTACAGAAATGGCGGTAGTTACCTAGTCCGGTCAATGTATCGGTTTGCACCAATTCCTGAAGTGCCAGTATGTCTTGGCGAATGTCGACCAGTTCATCAATAACGGCGCACCGAGATTCCCCGACGGGACATAGGGGCGGCTTCTGAGTTTCTGTGTCAGGCACTCTGGCTCCTTGGTTGGAATAAATCAGATGCTTACGTTTTCGGCCATCAATGGTTTCATTTTAGGGGAATTTCGTTTTATAGAAAGAGCTTTCTGCAGAAATTGGTACAATCAAAAGTATATCAATAGTGCAGGTGAGATTATGGATTTGGAGCAGGTGCGGCGCGACTACCTGATGGGTGGCTTAAGTCGTGAAAATCTTAAAGATAACCCCTTCAAACAGTTCGAATTCTGGTTGCAGCAGGCGATTGACGCCAAGCTGAAAGACCCCACGGCCATGACGTTGGCGACGGTTGATGCCGCGGGACAGCCCAGTCAGCGAATTGTGCTTCTCAAGCATATGGATGAGCGGGGTTTTGTGTTCTATACCAACTATGAAAGCCGCAAGGCCCATGAGATAGAAAATAATCCCAAAGTAAGTATCCACTTTCCGTGGCATATGCTGGAGCGCCAGGTAAAAATTTGTGGCAAGGTGGAAAAGGTTTCTCAGTCGGAATCTCTCAAGTATTTTCTATCGCGTCCGAAGGAAAGCCAATTGGCGGCGTGGGCTTCTGCTCAGAGCAAACCCATCAGTTCGCGACAGCTTCTGATGCAGCAATTTAATGTAATGAAGGATCGCTTTAATAAGGGTGAAATTCCGCTTCCCAGTTTCTGGGGCGGATATCGAGTAGTGCCTTCCACTATTGAGTTTTGGCAGGGTGGTAGCAATCGTTTGCATGACCGCTTTGAATACCAGCGTCAAGACGATGGCAGCTGGGAGATTCAGCGCTTGTCGCCTTAATTGGAGTTAATAGTTTATGAAATGCATTCAGATAGCGGTGCCCGGTGGGCCTGAAGTGATGATTCTTGGCGAGTGCGAGCGACCGCAGCCCTCCGGCGATGAAGTGCTGATTCGAGTTGCTTATGCGGGGGTAAATCGCCCGGATGTTCTTCAGCGTATGGGGCTTTATCCGCCTCCTGTTGGTGCATCTCCTGTGTTGGGGTTGGAGGTGTCCGGTGAGGTGTGCGCAGTTGGCGACGGCGTCACTCGCTGGGCCGTCGGTGATCGAGTGTGCGCTTTGGTAAATGGCGGTGGTTATGCAGAGTATGCCGTGGCCCCGGAGGGGCAGTGTTTACCCGTTCCTGAAGGGGTATCGATGGCCGAAGCTGCGGCATTACCCGAAACCTGTTTTACGGTCTGGACCAATGTTTTTGATCGTGCAGCGTTACAGCCTGGGGAGTCGTTGATGGTGCATGCCGGTGCTGGAGGTATAGGCACTACCGCAATTCAAATGGCGGCAGCTGTTGGCGCAAAGGTGTTTGCGACTGCGGGTTCGGATGAAAAAGCCGACTTTTGCCGATCGCTGGGGGCGGAGCTGGCGGTTAATTATAACAGCCAGGATTTTGCCGAAGCAGTGATGTCGCATACCCAGAATCGCGGAGTGGATGTCATTCTGGATTGTATTGGCGGGGATTATCTGCAGCGCAATATTACAATGGCGGCGGTGGACGGCCGCATTGTCAATATCGCTTATCTGCGCGGTTCTGTGGCTGAGGTGAATTTTCTGCCGGTGATGCTAAAGCGCCTGACACTTACTGGCTCTACATTGCGACCGCAATCGGCAGCGGCCAAAACTTCGATTGCCGACGCTTTGAATCAAACCATTTGGCCTTTAATAGAAGAAGGCAAAATAAGGCCGGTGATGGCCCAGGAATTTTCCCTTGCGGAGGTGGGCAAGGCTCACGAGTTAATGGAATCGAATCAGCTAATTGGCAAGATCGTTCTAAAAGTAAGCTGATCAAAACTCCCGTCATTGCGAGCCACGGAGTGGCGCGGCAATCTCTCGAGCATGACGATGGCTTTACGAGGCTGCTTCGGCTCAATGCCGAGTGAAAGTGATATTTAGATGGAATGTGATTATGTCTGACTCTGACAAAGCAAAACGCCCTCTGGATGGCGTGCGCGTTATTGAAATGGGCCAGCTGCTGGCGGGCCCGTTCGCCGGAGTGATGCTCGCCTACTTTGGCGCAGAAGTAATTAAAGTTGAGCCTCCTAAAGGTGGTGATCCCCTGCGTGGTTGGCGTATTGTGGAGAATGGTACATCTCACTGGTTTCGCAGTCTCGGGCGCAATAAGAAGTCGGTGACTCTGGATCTGCGCCAGCAAGAGGGTCGCGATCTGGCGGCGCAGTTGATTGATACGGCCGACGTAGTAATTGAGAACTTTCGCCCGGGCGTTATGGAAAAGTGGGGGTTGGGGCCGGAGGATGTTAAAAAGACCAATCCTGAATTGGTGTATGCCCGCATCTCCGGATTTGGTCAGTCGGGGCCCTATGCGTCGCGCCCGGGGTTTGCTTCAGTGTGTGAGGGAATGAGTGGTTTTCGCTATGTGAACGGTTTTCCGGATCAGGCTCCGGTGCGACCCAATCTCAGTATCGGTGATACCGTGGCGGGAATTCACGCTGCCCTGGGGGTCGTCATGGCGCTCTATGCGCGGGAAAAAGGCAATGCTTCTGGTCAGGTAGTTGACGTGGCGCTCTACGAGGCCATGTTCAATTTAATGGAAGGTGTAGTGCCAGAGTTTTCCGGTGCTGGAGTGGTGCGCGAGCCTTCGGGAACTACTGTGACGGGTATTGTGCCGACGAACACCTATCGTTGTGGTGACGGCAAGCATGTGGTGATTGGTGGCAATGGCGATTCCATTTTCAAGCGCCTGATGCAAGCAGTGGGGCGTGAGGATATGGCCGAGGATGAGCGCCTGGCAACGAACGCGGGTCGCGTCGAGCACGAGCTGGAAATCGACAAGGTCCTGGCTTGCTGGTGTTTGGAAAATTCTTCTGTGCAGGTGCTTTCGGTCATGGATGAGTATTGCGTGCCGGCAGGTCCCATCTACAGCGTGGCGGATATGATGGCTGACCCACATTTTCAGGCGCGGGGAATGTTCGAGCGCGTGGAAATTGACGGCAAACCATTGGATATTCCCGCCTTATTGCCTAAATTGACAGAAACGCCGGGTGAGACGCAATGGCCTGGTGCTGCAGTGGGAGCTCACAATAACGAAGTGTTGGGCGAGCTGCTTGAAATGGATGAGGCTAGTCTGGATGGTTTGCGTCAGCGCGGTGTAATCTCAGGTTAGAGTAAAGGGGCGGGGAGTAGTTGAGCTAAACGGATTTAATTGTGTGACCGTTGTTGTTGTGTTGGTCATAATTGCAGGTTCAAACGTGCGTTTTAGCACTTTTTTTGTGGCGTGAAAAGATCATTTTTTTACAATAAGGTTGTCCTAAACGGACAACTTTTTATCCTTCCGTGTCACTGTGAATTAATGTAAAGAATCGCGGATAAAAGCTTGGACTTTCATTCCAAACCCTTCTATGCTTTCGAGAATCTGCCATCTAATAAGGCGGAAATCCTCTTACTAAAATAACTAATAACTCTTCTGAGGAGAGCTAAATGAGAAAGAGAGCACTAGCTGCCGCGGTCCTCGCTGGCATGGCTACCCAGGCTTCTGCATTCCAAATTGACACTAGTGAAGATTGGGAAGTCCGGTGGGATAATACCTTCAAATATAACCTTCAAAGACGCGTTCAATCGCAGGCTTCTGATGTAGAAGAAGTAGGTCTGGGTATTGATGGTACTTACGCTTTTGATAAAGGCGATATCACCAGTAATCGTCTGGATCTGCTGTCTGAGCTGGACGTGATTTGGAAAGATACTATCGGTTTCCGTATCAGTGGCGCGGCTTGGTACGATCATGCGTACAGCAATGATATGAACCACAGTGGTGATGTTGGTATTAGCAGCGGTTGGTCTACATCATTGACCACTGACGTTGGTGAGCTGAACGACCAGGTTGAAAAGCGTCACTACAAAGGTGGTGAGCTGCTGGATGCATTTGTATTCTGGAACTGGGAAGCCGGTGATATCGTTGGTAACGTTCGAGCTGGTCGTCACGTGATCTACTGGGGCCAGAGTTTGTTGGCAAATGCTGCAGTTAATACTGCAGGTAATGCGATGAACCCAATGGATTTCGCTAAAGGTTTGTCAGTGCCTGGTTCCGAGGCGAAAGAGCTGTTCCGTCCGACCAACAAGCTGTCGACCATGGTTCAGCTGACCGATAATCTGACTTTCTCAGCTTTCTATAATTTTGAAACTGACGCTAACCTGTACCCACAAGCCGGCAGCTACTGGTCTCCTTCATCTGTGATTAATGATGGTGGGGAAACTGCTTGGTTGGCTCCAGGGTTGGGATTGACTATACAAAATGACGTGATTGATACTGATTATAACGATTGGGGTGTGAATTTTGCGTACTACTTTGAAGATCTGGGTCTTGAAGCCAGTCTCTACTACATCAACTACACCGACAAAACTCCCAACGGCCTTATTGGCTATCTGAGCCCAACCAATATTTTGGCGCAGGGTTTAGGCGGAATTACTAATCCAGCGCAGATCCCAGCTGTTTTGGCTCAAGTTGGCGGATATGCCACTGCTCAGGGTATTGATGATACTGCCGGCCAGGCAGCCTTCAATGCCACTCTGGGGGGTACCGGTGATCCTACTGCTGCGTTGCAAGCTTATGCCTTTACTCAAGGTGAGCTCTTGGCATTGGCTGATGGCTCAGCTGCATTGAACGGTGGCGCGCTTAAGTGGATTTACAAAAATGATATCGATCTGTTTGGTTTGTCGTTCTCTAAGCAGGTAGGTGATGTGAGCGTTGGTGTCGATATTGTTCGCCACGAAAACAGGCCTCTGCGTCCTGAATCTGGTGAGGCTTTGACTCGTACTACCTGGGATCCAACCTGGAATCTTGCTGCCTATAATGCAGCTGATGAAGATTCCAACTATCCGCACATTACTGGTGATACTTGGACAGTGGTTATCAATGGTCTTGGTCTGTTGTCCGATAACGGTATCTGGGAAGGTGGTTCCTATATCGTAGAGGCAACCTTTACCATGATTGATGATGTTCACGACAATGCTCCTGAGCGTCTGCTGGTTTACGATAATGACCAAAGTGGTCTGCAATCTTTGAACGAAGGTCGTGTGAGCTCTCACCTTGCATTTGTATTCCGTCCGACTTGGTATCAGGTTATGCCTGGTGTTGATTTGACAGTGCCATTCAGCGTTGGTTATCAAATTGACGGCGACGGACCTATTAGTTCTTCCGGTGACAACGAGTGGGGCAGTGGCTCTCTTGGTCTGAGCTTCTCTGTAAACCAGGAGTGGACCGCAGATCTGAAATACAACTTCTACGGTGGCCCGGTTAACAACACTAGTTCTCAGTTGAAAGACCGCGACAACGTTTCTTTAACTGTTAAGCGCACCTTCTAAGAGCTGCATAAGAATAATTACAGGAGATTCATAGAATGATGTTTCGTAAATCTTTGATCGCTGCTGCATGTACCCTGGCTTTGGGTGCTACGCAGACAATGGCTGGCTCCGCTGAAGAAGCTGCCAAACTGGGTGGGCCTGAGTTCACCCCTGTGGGTGCTGAGCGCGCTGGTAATGCTGACGGTTCTATCCCTGCGTGGAATGAAAACGCTGCGGCTGAATTTGCCAAAGTGGATAAGGGCGACAGAAACTACCCGAACCCATACGCTGGCGAAGCCAAGTTGTTTACCATTGATGCTTCCAATGTTGATCAGTATGCCGACAATGTTACCGAAGGTGCCAAAGCCCTGATCGCTCTGGGTAAAGGCTTTGCGATGGATGTTTATCCTTCTCATCGTGATCAGTCTTATACCGACTGGATGGTTGCCAACGCCAAGTTCAATGCTGAGAACGTAACACTGGAAGCCGATGGCCAAAAAGTTGCGAACAGTAAGCCTGGTGTTCCGTTCCCGTTCCCTAAGACCGGTTTGGAAGTAATCTGGAACCATATGACTCGTGGTGTACCTAGCCATGAATACACCTATGACAGCTACTATGTAACCAGCTCCGGTCAGCCGATTCTGTCGACCACTGGTCACGGTTACTACAACTTAACTGCCTACGACGAAGAGAACCTGGACCTGGTAGGTGCAGATGTTCCATGGTTGCTGCTGCGTATTAACTACAAAGCCCCTGCCCGTCGCGCTGGTGAGATTCTGTTGGTACACGAGCCAGGCTCTGACTTCACCGAAGGTAAAGGTCGTAAGGCTTGGCAGTACCTGACTGGTCAGCGTCGTGTACGTCTGGCTCCTGCGGTAGCGTTTGATACGCCTAACCCAGGTATCGCCGGTACTTCTACCTACGATGATTCTTTCATCTACAACGGTTCTCCAGAGCGTTTCGACTGGAAACTGATTGGCAAGAAAGAAATGTACATTCCGTACAACAACAACGAGTTTGTATTTGAGACTGAAATCAAAGATGCTCTGGGCGAGAGTCATATCAAGCCTGAAACCGTACGCTGGGAAAAACACCGCGTATGGGTTGTTGAAGCCGACCTGAAAGAAGGTAAGCGTCACATCTATAAGAAGCGTCGCTTCTACGTAGATGAGGATACTTGGGCTGCTCTGGCGTCCGATTCCTACGATGCGCGTGGTAACCTGTGGCGCACCCAGTTCAGCTACCCTGTAGCTCTGAACGACATGGGCTTCGCTTGGACTATGTCCTACACTGGCTACGACGTTCTGCAAGGTATTTACAATGTTAATACCAAGCCAACCCCAGGTAAGCTGAAGTTCTCTATCTCTAAAGGCGATAAGTTCTTCACTCCGAAAGGTCTGGCGCGTGGTGGTGTTCGTTAATTAGAACGCCCCGTAAAAAGGGGGTGCTGCCTTGCTCAGGTAGTACCCCTTTTTATTGTGTGAGAGAGAGCAAAATAAAATAATTAGAGGTAGTAATTATGCAGGTGACAAAAACCAGAATCTGCCTGCTGGTCTGTTTGTTTCTATCCCAACTGGCAAATGCGTCACTCGATTATGACGTATTGAAATTGCCGGCAGCCAAAAGTCACTTGGCGGCAAAATCCTTGGTCTACTCTGTGGAGAAGTTTGGCGATCGCGTGTTTGCGACCGGTCATCGAGGCCACATTGTCTATTCCGATGACCTGGGTGAAACCTGGACTCAAGCAGAGGTGCCAGTACGTGTAGGCATATTGGACATCTTCTTTGCAAGCGCAGAGAAGGGTTGGGCCGTAGGACATGGCGGTGTCATTTTGCACTCCTCTGATGGCGGTAAAACCTGGGAAAAGCAATACGACGGTTATCGTTTCGGTAATGAGGGTCTGGACTACTACCAGAAAGCGTCGGCGGCAAATCCCGAAAGTGAAATGCTCGAGTATCTGATTGGTGAGATGGAATACGCCATCGATCAGGGTGCTGACAAGCCATTCTTTAAGGTTTACTTTCACGATGAAAACCTGGGCTATGCTTTTGGCGCCTACGGCATCATTGTGAAAACCGAAGACGGCGGTAAGACATGGACTCATACCATGCACAACGTCGAGAACTACAACTTCTATCATCTGTTTGACTACACCCCGATGACCAATGGCAAGTTCTTGCTAAATGGTGAGGCGGGTTTGATTTTCAATGCCAGCGTTGAAGATGATTACGCCAAACTGATCGAAAATACTCCCTACGAGGGAAGCTTCTTCACCAGCTCCAGTGCTAAAGATGGCAGTCTGGTGGTTGGCGGTCTGCGTGGCTTTACTTTCGTCAGTCACGATTTTGGGGAAACCTGGGTCGAGTCGAAAAAGCCGCCTACGGGTTCCGTGGTTGATTCCACAACTCTGGCCGATGGTCGCCTGGTTCTGGTAACCATGACTGGGGATGTTCTGGTCAGTACCGACAGCGGTGATACTTTTACTCGTGCAAAAACGCCAAGAGTTGGGCCAATTTTTGCGGTCGAAGAAGTCAGCCCTGGTGCGTTGCTGGTGGCAGGGCCCCTCGGAATTATTAAGATCCCATTGAGTCAGTAAACGATTAAAGACTGGGTAAGTACTAACAGTATTGGAGAACGATAAATGGCGAATTCATCTGACAATGATCTGCCAGTCATTGCTGATCTAAAGGATTTTGATCCGAGTTCGGGTACCTTTTTAGAGAAGCTCGTATTTAACAACCGTGGCGTCGTGGTGTTCCTGTGTGTATTGACAACACTGGTGCTGGGCTACTATTCATCGAAAATTCAGCTTCAGGCTGGCTTTGAGAAAATGCTGCCCAAGAAGCACGAATACGTGCTCAACTACAATGACAACAAAGAAAGCCTTAAAGGGCTTGGGAACAACCTGCGGATTGTTCTCGAAAACAAAGACGGCGACATTTACAACAAAGAGTATTTGACGCTGTTGGAAAAGCTGAACGACGAGATTTTCTTCGTACCCGGCGTTAACAAAAATGGTCTGAAATCCCTGTGGACGCCTAACACGCGTTGGCGTGTGGTAACAGAAGCTGGTTTCGAAGGTGGCCAGGTTATTCCTGGTGACTACGACGGTTCTCAGGCAACCATTGATATGATCAAAATTAATATCCGCCGCGCGGGTATTATTGGCGATCTGGTTTCTAACAATCACCAGTCTTCAGCCATTGTTGTGCCGTTGATGGACATCAATCCAGCCACTGGCGAGAAACTGAACTACAAAGAGTTGAGTGATGAGCTCAACCGTATTGTTGCCAAATTTCTGGAAGATGCTGAGGCTGAAGGAGCCAATGTGGATATCCACATTACCGGTTTTGCCAAGCTGATCGGCGATTTGATTGACGGCTTGACCGTGGTTATCGGTTTCTTCGCGGTCGCCGTTGTTATCGCTACGGCTCTGCTGTTCTGGTACACCCGAGGGCTGAGAGCCACCATTATGGTGATTTTCTGTACTTTGGTTGCAGTGGTTTGGCAGCTGGGTTTGTTAGCTTTGTTTGGTTACGCGCTGGATCCGTTCTCCATTCTTGTACCATTTCTGGTGTTTGCGATTGGTGTGAGTCATGGTGCCCAGAAACTGAATGGTGTATTGCAGGATATGGGCCGTGGCACTCACCGTTACGTGGCTGCCCGTTACACCTTCCGGCGTCTGTTTTTGGCTGGTGTAACTGCACTGTTGTCTGATGGTGTGGGCTTTGCGGTTCTGATGATTATTCAGATCGATGTGATTCAGGATCTGGCCGTTACCGCGAGTATCGGTGTGCTGGTACTGATCTTTACCAACCTGATTCTGACCCCGGTAGTTCTGTCTTACATTGGTTGTGGTGATAAGTCGGTTGAATTGGCCTCGCGCCCACAAAAGAGCATGGAAGAGATGCACTGGTTGTGGCGCTTCCTGTTGGCCTTTACCGAACGCCGTTGGGCCATTACTGCCATTGTGGTAGGTATTGTACTGGCAGTGGGCGGCTTTAAGGTCCGCGAGGATCTGCAAATTGGTGACCTGGACCCAGGTGCCCCTGAACTGCGACCGGACTCCAAATACAACCGTGATATTGCCTTTAACGGTGCAAACTTCTCCGTAAGTAGTGATATTTTTGCAGTTATCGTTAAGACCCCAATCGATCAGTGTACCGATTACCAATCCATGAGCCTGGCTAATGAGTTGGAGTGGCGCTTCCGTCAGTTGGAAGGTGTTGATGATGTTCGCGGCCTGAACGTACGTACTCGTGCCATTATGGGCGGCATTAACGAAGGTTTCCCGAAGTGGTTTGAGTTCTTCCGTAATCAGGACACCATTAACTACGCTGTTTCTGAGCTCGTGACTATTGGTCTGGTGGACCCAGGTTGTTCCATCTACCCGATGCTTGTGTATCTGAAGGATCACAAAGCCGCGACCTTGACCGGTGTGGTTAGCGTATTGGAAGAATTTAACGCCGAGTACGAGAGCGATAAGATCGAGTTCCTGGGGGCTGCAGGTAGTGCCGGCTTTGAAGCTGCGACCAATATCGTAGTGAAGGCGGCCAACACCGAAATGCTGTTCTATGTATATGGTGCTGTAATCTGCTTGTGTATGCTGACCTTCCGCTCTGTGGCGGGTGTGGTGTGTGCGGTACTGCCTTTGATGCTGACCTCTATTCTGTGTGAGGCTCTGATGGTGGTATTGGGCATCGGTGTTAAGGTGGCGACTCTGCCAGTAATTGCATTGGGTGTAGGTATTGGTGTGGATTACGCACTTTATGTACTCACCGTAATTTTGGCGAAAGAAGCTACCGGAATGAGCTTGAAGCAGGCTTACTACGAAACTCTGAACTTTACCGGTCGCGTTGTGGCGCTGATTGGTGTGACACTGGCAGCAGGTGTAATTACCTGGGCCTGGTCACCCATTAAGTTCCAGGCGGATATGGGAATTCTGCTGACCTTTATGTTCCTGTGGAACATGGTTGGCGCTTTGATTCTGATGCCTGCTCTGGCGCACTTCCTGCTGAAGCCGGAGCGTCACGCCTGATCAGTGTGAGATGTGTAAGACGTAAAAAAGCCGGGCATTGCCCGGCTTTTTTGTGCTTGTTCGATTTGTCGGGCTTTGCCCGACTTGACTATTGCTGGCTAATTATTTGCGATGGTTGAGTAAAAATTCCATCAGAGCCTTCTGGGCGTGCAGTCTATTTTCGGCCTCATCCCATACAACGGAAATTTGCTCGTCTTCCAGCAACTCCCCACTGACTTCTTCGCCGCGGTGCGCCGGTAAGCAGTGCATAAATATGGCATCTTTATTGGCCAGTTGCATTAGGTCATGGTTGACCTGGAAGCCGGCGAATTGTTGTTCGCGCTCTCTCTGTTCTTCTTCCTGGCCCATGGATGCCCAGACATCGGTGACAACCCAGTCGGACCCACGAGTGGCTTCCTTGGGGTCGCGATAAATAGCGACGCGATCTGAGTTCTTGGCAACCAGCTCGGGGTTGGGGTCAAAACCTTCTGGGCAAGCAATATTCAGCTTGAAATCGCACAAGGCAGCAGCGTTGATGTAGGAGTGACACATGTTGTTGCCGTCGCCAATCCAGGTGACGGTTTTTCCTTTCGGGCTGCCCCGGTGCTCGGTATAGGTCTGAATATCCGCCAGCAACTGACACGGGTGGTAGTCGTCGGTCAGAGCATTGATAACAGGAACTTTGGAGTATTCTGCAAAGCGCTCAATCTTTTCGTGCTCGAAGGTGCGGATCATAATGATGTCCACCATGCTCGAGATGACTCGTGCAGAATCTTCGATAGGTTCACCGCGGCCGAGTTGTGTATCTCTGGGCGACAGAAATAGAGCGGAGCCGCCCAGTTGCACCATGCCCGCTTCAAAGGACACGCGAGTGCGAGTCGAGGATTTCTCGAAGATCATACCCAGTACGTGATTGGGAAAAGGTGCGCTATCGAACTTTTGCTTGTGAAGGCGTTTCATTTCGATGGCGCGGTCGATCAAATTTTCCAGTTCCTGGGCGCTCAGGTCATTGAGGGTGAGAAAGTGTCTGACGCTCATGGTTGTCCCTTATTCTTGTAAATCACTGATCAGCTGGCTGACGGTTTCTATAATCGTGTCTGCCTGCTCCTGAGTGATGACTAATGGGGGCAGCAGACGAATAACCTTTTCTGCCGTTACATTAAGAAGTAGTTTATGTTCCGCAGCTTTCGCAACTAGTTGTGCGCAGGGTTGGGTCAGTTCTATGCCGACCATCATGCCCTTGCCACGGATATCTTGTACCAGGGGATTACCTTGTAAGGCTTCGTTGAAGCCCTTGATCAGGTAATCACCCATGCTTGCAGCCTGTTCTGCTATGCCGTCGCGCTTAAGGATATTTTGTACGGTAAGAGCTCCTTGGCAAACCAGTGGATTACCGCCATAGGTTGATCCATGAGTGCCGGGCACCAAAATTTCGGCAGCTTTACCGCGAGCCAAGCAGGCTCCGATGGGGAGGCCGTTGCCAAGCCCTTTAGCGGTGGTTATTACGTCGGGCTGAATTCCGTTGTGCTGAAAAGCAAAGTGTTTGCCAGTTCGGCAATTGCCGGTCTGAATTTCGTCCAGCATCAGTAGCCAATTGTTGGCGTCACAGAGATCGCGCAGCTTGTTAAGGTAGTCGTTGGCGGGGATATTGACTCCACCTTCACCTTGCACTGGTTCTACCAGTATGGCAACGACATTTTCTGTGGCTGCGGCTTTTACAGCTTCTATATCGTTGTAGTCGACGTGCACGAAGCCTTCCAGTAGAGGAGCAAATCCGGCTTTAACTTTTGGATTGCCGGTGGCCGTCAGAGTAGCCATGGTGCGGCCGTGGAAGCTGCCATTCATGGTAATGATTGTAGGATTGTTAATGCCTTGATCATTGCCGTACTTGCGAGCGATCTTAATGGCAGCTTCATTCGCTTCGGCACCGGAGTTGGAAAAGAATACGGCGTCCATTCCAGTCTCGTTGCAGAGGTTTTCTGCGAGCTGTAATCCGGGGTCGGTCAAGTACAGATTAGAGGTATGCAGTAGGGTGCTGGCCTGTTCTGCCAGAGCGCTGGCTAGTTCCGGGTGGCTGTGGCCCAGCCCGCATACCGCGATGCCGCTTAGCGCATCGAGATATCGATTACCTTGTTCGTCCCAAAGGTAGCTGCCTTCGCCTTTGGTAAAGGTCAGCTTGCGCTCACCATAGGTATTCATAATCGATGCGGCGTTCATGCCCGTCTCCATGTGTTATCAACTGCAATAAAAAAAGGCAGCGCAGGGCTGCCTGATTAGACTGCTGATACTATAAGCAATTGGAGGGATCTGCAATGGCTGCCCCGGCTCTCAGGTGGTATTGGCTCAATAAGCGCTAGGTGGAGGCAAAAGCTTGGGGTAAAATGTTGCAATAACCTAGTTATTAGGTGGGTTTTTTGCCTGTTTTATTTTTGTGAACATAGTTTGTGACTTATGAGTGAGGTTAGTGTCGGTATGGATATCATGGATACCATCAAACAACAGATCGAAGAGAACGGTATTATTCTTTATATGAAAGGTTCTCCCAATGCGCCCCAGTGTGGTTTTTCCATGCGTGCTTCCCAGGCGCTGATGGCCTGTGGCCAGCGGTTTGCTTATGTAGATATTCTGAGCAATCCCGAAATTCGCAGTGAATTACCCAAGTATGCAAACTGGCCAACGTTTCCGCAGCTTTGGGTGAAAGGTGAATTGGTAGGTGGTTGTGACATCATTACCGAGATGCATGAAAACGGTGAACTGAAAGAATTGGTAGATTCAGCTGCAACCGAGAGTTGATTGTTGCGCTTACCGAGCGCGTTCTGTTTTGAAGAAAAGCCCCGCCAATTTGGTGGGGTTTTTTTATGTCTGACTGTCGCTGATAGCGGGCGATCCTGCATCTGGGCTTATTTCACCGTCGTGATCATAGTTTGGCTTCTACCTACAATTAGGTAGAGGAAGTCAATTGTAATCAGTATGTCAAATCAAATTGATAATAAGTAGCATTTGTACTAATCTTCGCTCGCTTAAAAATACTATGATGGCTTTCGGGGAGTAAAAAATGTTCAAAAAATCCATGATTGCAATGGCGGTAGCTGCTGCAAGCGGCGCAAAAGACTCCATCTCTGGAAGAGATGTGGCAATTGATTCAGCAACAGCAGGCCGAAATCAAAAGTCTGAAATCTCAGCTGAATAAAGCGGAAGACAAGATCGAAGAAACCGAGATTAAGGTTACTGCTACCGCTGATGCGGTCGAGCAGGGCGCTGTGGTTGGCGGCAAACTGGCGAAAGTAGCTCAGTGGGTCGAGAAGACTTCTATTGGCGGTTACGGTGAGCACCACTTTAACCACTTCTCTGATAAAGATGATCAGATTGATGCGCACCGCTTCGTTTTGTTTATCGGACATCAATTTACCGACAACCTGCGTTTCTTCTCTGAGCTGGAAGTTGAACACGCCCACACCGGCAAAGGCGGTAAAGTTGAGCTGGAGCAGGCTTATATCGAGTGGGATTACGCCCAGAATCACAGTGCGCAATTCGGCCAATTCCTGATTCCTGTGGGTATCCTGAATGAAACTCACGAGCCAGATACTTTCTATGGTACTGAGCGCAATTCAGTAGAGAAAAACATCCTGCCTGCTACCTGGTGGGAAGCCGGTGTTCAGCTGAAGGGTGAAATCGCTCCTGGCCTGACCTATAACGCTGCGGTTCACAGTGGTTTGAAGATCGACACCGATGCGGGTAAGTACAAAGTTCGTGATGGTCGTCAGGGCAACGCTAACGCCATTGCCGAAGATCTGGCCTTTACTGCCCGTCTGAAGTACACCGGTATTCAAGGTCTGGAGTTGGGCGCTACCTACCAGCGCCAGCAAGACGTTACACAGGGTATCCTGAGCGACGGTGGCGAAGCGGACCTGTTCCAGGTTCACGCAGCTTATCAGGCCGGCGATTTTGGTTTGCGCGCGTTGTGGGCTGAGTGGGATATCGAAGGCGATTACTTCGAAGCGCTGGGTGCCGACAAGCAGGAAGGTTGGTACATCGAGCCTTCTTACAAGCTGACTGAAAACCTGGGTGCATTTGTTCGCTACAGCGAATACGATAACACCGCTGGCCTGTCGAATTCCGTTGAAAACGAAATCTGGCAATACGGTGTAAACTACTGGCTGCACCCGCAGGTAGTCTTGAAGGCTGACTACACCGACTACGTTAACGATACTAATGGTTCAGACGATGACAGCTTGAATCTGGGTGTTGGCTGGTCTTTCTAATCTCCCGCAAGGATGATTATGACAAGAAAGGGGCGCTTTGCGCCCCTTTTGCGATTTAGAAAATGTTGAGAAAGAGCTTTGAAAACCTTCTGCCGAATTCTATTGCTGTTTGTTGTTTGCTTGCCGGTCTATGCTCAAAAGGGACAGTTCCTAACGGTAGATGATTACCGAAACAAGGTGTTTTCCGAGCCAGTCTCCTGGCAGACACTCTGGGTCAGTAAAGCGGCGAGAGAAGACCTCAGTCAGATCCTGGGGCGACAGTTTGCCGGTTTACGTCTTCGCTACTGGGGACAAGGACAGCGCACTGCGTGGATATTTGAGGAGATTGGCAAAGAGCTCCCCATTACGGTGGGAATCTCCGTGGGACAAGGCGGTATTGAGGATGTGACGATTCTGGAGTATCGCGAAAGCTGTGGTGGCGAGGTGCGCTATTCATTTTTTACCGATCAGTTTAAAGGCGTGTCTTTAGAGGACGGAGATGATCGCTCATTGGACTCTCATATTGACGGCATTACCGGAGCCACCTTGTCGGTTCGTGCGTTGAAGAAAATTGCACGGCTGGCGCTTTATTGCCACGAAATGACACCGTTTTCGAAGCCTCAGGAAGATGTATGAGTACAAGTCATCGCTTGCGTGCATTTCTGTGGCGCTGGCACAAACGCGTAGGTTTGTGCTGTGCACTGTTGGTAATAATGGTCACCCTGACCGGTGTTGTACTGAACCACACCTCTGAACTGAAACTGGGTAGGCAAGGCGTTGAGCAAAACTGGTTGCTGGGTTGGTATGGTATTGAGCCTGCATCGCTGCAGAGCGTTTCTGTAAATGAAACCTGGGTAAGTGCTGACACCAACGGCCACGTTTATTATGGCCTAAACAAAGTCGCCAATTGTGCTGGCGAACTGAAGGGCGCGGTATACCTGCCGCCGTTTATCGCAGTCGCCTGCCGCAGTGAGCTGGTGCTGTTGTCCGCCGAGGGTGTTTATCAGGAGCGTTTGGGGAGCCTCTATGGCATTCCCGATGGCATAACACGAGTGGGCACCTGTGGCGTGAACTTGTGCCTGGATATCAGCGGCTCAGTTTCTTTGGTCGATCTCAATTCTCTTCAGGTCGGCAGTGTGCCAGATTCTGTGGTTGTGCAGTGGTCGCCGCCGCTTGTGCCGGCAGCAAGTGTTAAGTCGCTGGAGGTTTTGAGCAGCCGAGCCAACGCGCAGCGCCTGGATTGGGAACGAGTGCTGTTGGATCTGCATAGCGGTCGAATAGCTGGCTATGCGGGAGTCTTGCTGGTGGATCTCGCGGCTCTGGGATTGTTGTTTTTGGCGCTATCCGGCTTTTGGATCTGGTATCGCAGCTCAGCTAGGCTTAATCGTAGCAGAGGCCGACGTTAACAGTCGGTATTTTCGTGTCGCCGTCAGTGAAATATGTCTATACTACAAATGGTTCTTGTAGGGAGATGGATTTTGCTGAAAATTGCGCCTTGGTGTTTTTTGGTTTTAGTGGGCTGTGCTCAGGACAATGAGCACTTCTGCGCGAAGTATTCCTTCTTCTACGACCAACTATCCCAGCAGGGAAATTTGCCCCTTGAAGTCATACGGCAGCAACTGGAAGCCGATATCGAAAAGCACGGCAGGGAGCGGGATAAAATGATGTTGTTGGTACTCGATGACAAAGAAAATCGTCTCGTTGGGGTTCGCGCGGAGTCTCCTGCGCAAACTTGCATGCGATTGAAGCGCTGGCAGCGCCTGTAAGCACTGAGAGTCGGAGTCGACAGTGTCGTATGCTCAGGGAGTGAGGTCTCTCAATTATGGTTATTTGCAGTTGCCCGCGACTTTGCGATTTGCTGCCGTTAGTCTTTGGGTTGTGGCACTGCTGATAGCTTCAGCTCCATTACAGGCGCAAATGGTTGTGCCGCTCAGTGATAATGTCCAAAAAGTAACCTTGGCCTACCCTCTGCCGACTCGGATTGCAGAGGATCAAGATGTCCCGCACCTGCTGTTAAACTCGCCTTTCGAGGAGAGCCTGTTTGCCAAGTCGATCAGTGAAGGGCCTGAAGCCTATTGGCATCGAATACAATTACATGGATTTTTCAAGGATGATGCCCGTCGATCCTACTCTTTGGTCATCAAAAATCTGGTGCTGCAGCACCTGGATGTCTATCTGTTCGATGGCGGTGAGCTAATTGCCTCGCGCAAAATGGGCGTTGCTGACACTGTTGGACGGGATGCGGACGATTACTTGGGGCCGGTATTTGATTTTAGCATTTCCCGGGATCAGCAATTGACCCTGTTGATTCGCAAGCAGACAGACGGATCCGCCATTCTTCCTGCGGTGATCTATTCCCGAGATGCCTTCTACGATTACGTGTCCCAGCGCAATCTGTTTATTGGCGGCGTAGCGATCTTTCTGGCCATCATTGCGCTCTACAACGGTGTTATTGGCTTGTTGTCCCGCAGTCGTTCATACATCTGGTATCTGTTGTTCTATATGCTGACGTTTGTGGAGCTCTCGATACTGCTAGGTTTTGGGCATTTTATCTGGCCACGTTCGGTGTTCGCCTGGTTGGCGGGCCATATTCTGTTCCTCAATGCGCTTCTGGCTATGACCGCAGTGCTGTTCGCCACCCGCTTTCTCGCGGCAAAGCTCTATGCGCCGGGATTCTACAGGGCCGGGCGCTATCTGCTGTACTTGCTGCCGGTGGCAGGGCTCTTGTCCCTATGGGTGCCGGAGTATGTGTTGTTTAGTGCGTTTGTAGTATTTCAGGGAATAGTCTCCCTGTTTATTCTGTCCATGGCGGCGCAGGCTTTCCGCAATGGGTTCTTCCCCGCACGTTTTTTCTTTATCTCCTGGTTGTGTTTGTTGGTTGGTGCCGCGATCGGTGTTGCCGCGTACAAAAATCTGATTCCTGCCAATGAGTTCACATTACACGGTTTGATGTTTGGCGCGCTGGCCGAATTGGCTATTTTGTCCATAGCGCTGGTTGACCGGAATCTGTTTGCGGAAAAAGAGAGCATCAAGAGCGCCTTCACGGACCCGCAGACTCAGTTGCCCAACTATTCTTTTTTTCGCAATCGATTTGCTGAGGCGCTGGAGCACAGTATTACCGGGCAGAAAAAGCTGTGGTTAGTGATGTTGCGGGTGAAGGGAATTGAAGCCTTCACTGGGCTGTTAGGTCCGGGTGTGACATCCGGTGTTTACAGTCGTTTTATAGAACAGTTGAACGAGTGCCTTGATAGAGAGGTTTGGTCGCTTCCCATTGCGCTCCCGTATGGGGGGGATAGTTATCTGATCAGTCTGCCGGGGAACCAGATGCTGCTGGTGGCGGCGAATGTCAAAAATCTGGAACGGCATATTGATCCGCTGATTGAAGCCGCCGACAAGCCTATAGAAGTGGAAGGGGTAGTTGGTAGTTTGACCCTGGAGTTGGGTATTGCTCATTACAATACGCGAAAAATCACACTGGAAGAGTGTTATCGTCGCGCTCAGTTGGCGCTCAATCAGTGTGAGTTGCGGCGTGTGAATTGCTACAGCTTTGATCAGGAGCTGGACACCATCAGCAAGCAGCGACTCGACTTGCTGGCTGACCTGCGATCCGCCCTGGCTGAGGGGCAGTTGCAGTGCTATCTGCAGCCTCAGTTTGACGCGCAGCGACGTTTGCGTGGGGCCGAAGCTCTGGTCCGTTGGGAGCACCCCAAGCGTGGGATGGTTAGCCCCGGGGTGTTTGTTCCGTTGGCAGAACAGTCGTTTCTGGTGTTTCGCATTACTCAGATCATGCTGGATCATGTGTGTCGTTGGTTGGCGAGTGTTGATGTTCCGGAGGAATTCCATGTGTCCATCAATCTGTCTGTGCTGGATCTACAAGAGCCTGAACTAATTCCATTTATCGAAAACACCACCCGCCGTTATGGCGTGGCCCCCTCACGATTGATATTTGAAGTGACGGAGACTGCTGCTATGGAAGGCGATCAGGAGTTTGTGGCGGCCGTTGAACGATTGCATGAGCTCGGTTTTAGGGTAGGTCTGGACGACTTCGGAACCGGTTATTCGTCCCTGCTCTACATGCAGCGAATGAGGCCTGATGTGATCAAGATTGATATGGGATTTGTCAAGGCTATTCACGAGTCCGAAGTTAATCGCAAGATTGTGTTGGCCATTGTCCAGATAGCTCAGTCGACTCACGCCATAACTGTAGCTGAGGGTGTGGAAAGCGAGGCCGAATGCCTGGCTCTGATGCGCCTAGGTGTCGACTGGTTGCAGGGCTATTTGCTCGGGCGTCCCATGTCTTTGTCGTTGTTCTCAGAGCAATTTCTGGCTCTGGAAAGTACCGCTGACAGCGGATGCTGACTGGTGGCGAAGCGCTGTTTATCGAGTATTTGAGTCTATGGTTATAGCTATACTTGCCTGCTCCGGGATGACTCCAGATTTTCTCTATCTGGCCGATAGTTTGTTATCAGTGCAATTTTACTGAATAGGATTGATATGCGTCGTAAACATATAGTACTTGGTTTGATTGTTGGCTTGCCCATCATCGATTTTCTGCTGGTTGACTTTCTCGACAACTTGGCAATTTTGTTGCTCAAGGATGCGGTGATTATCGGTGGCTTGTACTGGCTTGCGGTGTACACGGCGGATAGGCGTATACGATTTCTACGCGGCACTATGGATAGAGTACTGGCATCCGATAAGGTGGACCTTACCGCGAGCGTTGATGTAGATAGCGCACCAGAAGAAATTCAGGATCTGGTGGTGGAAATCAATCGCCTGCTCGAGGCCACAGAGAAAACCGTAGTAAGCACCATTTCTGCGGCTGCGCGGTTGGTGCCGATGTCCGAAGAGTTGGCTGACAGCTATAACGACACCACACAGAAAGCCCTGCTACAGACCAACTATTCGCAAAGTGTGATGAGCGCCATGACCACTATGTCTGAGCAGACTGAACAAGTGGCGGCACAGTCACAGCAAATATCCGACCAGCTGCAGCACGGCAATGAATCGGTCAATGATTGTCAGGGCGCGATGCTGGAAACCAGCCAGGTAGTGGGCAGTCTTTCGGGGCATATGCAGGATGCCGCCAGTGTGCTCGACGAACTGAAACAAGAGACCGATCAGATTGGCTCTATCGTTGAGGCCATTAACAGCATTGCCGAGCAGACCAACTTACTGGCTCTCAACGCAGCTATCGAGGCCGCCCGTGCGGGGGAGCAAGGGCGAGGTTTTGCGGTAGTGGCCGACGAAGTGCGGTCATTGGCGTCTCGTACCCGTGAATCTACCGATGAGGTTCGCAGTATGCTGGAGCGAGTGCAGCAGCGCACAAGCGCTATGGTGTCGGTAATGAGCAAGAGCAGTGAGGCTTCAATGGAAAGCCAGGCCAAAGTTTCCCGAGTGGCTGAGCAGTTGACAGAGCTGGTGGAAGTTATCGGCGCTGTGAATAGTTCGGGAGCGGCAATCAGTGATTCAGCTTCGCAGCAGTTGGCTACTGCCGGCGAGGCGAGAGTAGCCGTTGATGGCTTGTCGGAAATGAATCAGGCGAGCCTCGATGCCTCGCGGATGCGCGCTATTTCTAAGGAAGATATGGAGAAAATGGCGGATCAATTGCGCGACAGTCTGTCGAGCTTTGTTACTAATACCATGCCGTGGCACACAGCCAGACGCAAGAAAGCCCGACTTCAACAAACCACGGGGGGCGGCGGCCCGGGCGACGACGACACAGGTGAGGCTGAGCTATTCTAGCAGGCTATCAGCTTGTTTGGACGAGTTGATCTATAGGCGCAGTCTGCGAAGTGGCTGTCAGCCTTTGATGGGCTCTTGATGGGTATTGTTTCCTATGCCCGTTTTTTCTCTGAGAATCTATTCTGAGTCCAGGCTGACAGGCCCATTCTTACCCATCATACCCTTGTAGAGTGACTGAATTTTTATCAGGTCTTCGGCGTAGTTTCCTGTGGTAATAAAATTCGGGAAGAAGCCGCCTTTTTTGTTGCCAAAATCCAAAAAGCTGGGAGAAATAGGGACCCCGGCGTTGTGGGCAATATGGTAGAAGCCCGATTTCCATTGTCGCACCTTGCCGCGGGTACCTTCCGGAGGAATGGCGAGCTTGAGTTCATCGTGCTGAGCGTAAGTCTCCACCATGGCATCGACCAGATTGTTGCTCTTACTGCGGTCCACTGCAACACCACCCATCCAGCGCATGATCGGCCCCGCAGGACCCTTGAACAGACTGTCTTTGCCCATCCAGTTGATGCGCAGCTTAAAGGCAAAGGCCATGGTGATGATCAGCAGGAAATCCCAGTTGCTGGTGTGGGGGGCGGCGATAATCACGCATTTGTTACACGTTGGTGCCTGTCCCTGTAGTTTCCAGCCCGCCATTTTCAGATAGAGTCGCGAAAGAAATGCCAGAATGGGGCTGAGGAAAGGAGTATTAAATACGGTCATGATATTACGCTCGTTGGGTGTGCGACTGGCGCGAGCGTACAACACAACTCAGATACATCAGCAGGCACAGAACAATAACCGGCAGGCTACCGGTCCTGACAAAAGGGGTGTTCCCAGACATGGGGATGACGTGGCCGATGATAACTTCCCGGGTGAATTGACCACCGCGCTGCTGCAACTCTCCGCTTGGCGTAATAATCGCACTGACGCCGTTGTTGGTGCTGCGGATGATATAGCGGCCAGTTTCCAGGGCGCGCATTTGTGCCATCTGCAGATGTTGCAGTGGCCCCCAGGAGCGTCCGAACCAGGCGTCATTGCTCAATGTGATCAATACTTGACTGTGGGAAGCTTGGCGAGCCACAAGATCCGGGTAGACGATTTCGTAGCAGAT
>Ga0256829_1001192_pt1 | contig 22219 bp, 20 predicted proteins | sample 131447metaG_FD_185979 | JGI IMG/M metagenome (GOLD analysis project Ga0256829, IMG submission 185979) | Hydrothermal vent microbial communities from Lau Basin, Pacific Ocean - 131-447 | ecosystem: Environmental > Aquatic > Marine > Hydrothermal vents | place: Pacific Ocean: Lau Basin | collected...
GCTGCACTAGGTGGAGCAATTGGTATGGGTAGTACTGCTGCTGCAACTATCGCTGGTACTGCACGTAACCCAGGTTTAGGTGCTAAACTTATGACTACAATGTTCATCGCTCTTGCAATGATCGAAGCACAAGTTATTTATGCACTTGTAATTGCGTTAATCGCACTTTACGCTAACCCTTACTTAGGTTAATCTTTAACTAGATACAATTAAGTAACCTCAGACTTAACTCTTTTTGAGTTAAGTCAACTTTATACCACTCTTTATATGCGCAGGTGGTGGAACGGTAGACACGCAACGTTGAGGTCGTTGTGCCTTCGGGTGTGGGGGTTCAAATCCCCCTCTGCGCACCATTTCAAGAGATTCTTGAAAAACTTCAATAAAAAAATCAAAAATTAATTCTTAATAAAATAGATTTAAAGTCAATGAACTCTACTGGAAGAGTACAGAGTCTACTGTTACCGATGATGTGAAAAAGATATTATTGGGTAATGGTTGGAGCTGGAAGATGATTAAAAATTTACGAAACAACGAATACATTTAAGGATAAAAAACATGACAAAAATCTTGACAATAGCAACAATAATATCGGTATCATACGTATACCTACTCTCTAGTTTTTCTGTAGAATTTAGTAGTATGTTTGGGTTTGCTGATGAAACCATGTTACTTAAAAAACAGGTTTTATATTTATTAGCAGGTTTAGTTACTTTTATCGGTGTGACACCGTTAAAGACTTCCAAATGCTTTAACTGTATTGGAGCTTTTGTATTTGTATCTTCAGTTATATTACTTCTTTTGATGTTGGTTGTACCACACTCTTTTGCCCCTTTAATAGATGCTAAAAAACTCTTTATTAGTTTTGGTTCTATAACATTACAACCTATCTACTTTTTTATGCTTGGGGCTATATGGTTTATTAGTTACATTTATGAAAAACAAACCATTAAAAATACAAATTTAAGTATCATAATTTTAATGTTTTTTACTGCATTTATAAGCTATTTCTCTCATGATTATTCTGCGTTTTTACTTATCGAATTGCTCCTACTCTCTCTCATTTTTTATATCAATGGTCTTTCAAAATTTCTTCTTGGAACTATCTTGGCTTTCATAACATCAGTAACTCTATTTATATTATCAGCACCGCATAGATTGTCAAGACTTCAGAGTTGGTTAGATGCATCCCACCTAGAAATCTCTAAAAATCTTTTAGATGAAAGTAGTCTATTCTTTTTATACAATAGTCTAGGCGAGCCTATGCTACTCACTATAATTGCACTTTTTATGGCATTAATCTATTTTATAATTAGAAAAGGTTCTTCAAATGAAGGCACTAAACTCTTTAGTGTAGGTGTAGTACTTTTCATAAGTATTGATCTATTTTTAAATATCTTAGCCACTTCAGGATATTTACCTATTCATGCACCATCTCTGTTCTTTTACTCTTATGGATTTTCTATATCCATTGTCTCTTTTTTAATGATAGCATTACTGAGCATAAATGATAATATCAAAATCTTGAGATGAAAAAAACATATATAATAGGCGATATACATGGAGAGTTTGACACCCTCTTAGCTCTCGTAGATAAACTCCCTCAAAACGCAGAGATGATGAAACAATTCAAAAATGACAATGAACTGAGTGCTTTTTGTGTGCAGACACAGGAAGTTGTTAGTATGAGTCGGGTTTAGAAATTGTGTCTTTAAATTAAATTTTGGTTTTTGTAGGTAAAATATGGCTTATCTTAATTTTAGGATAGAGAATGTTTTGTTCTTCGTGTACTAGTCCTTTGGGAAGTGATGTAGAGAAATCAGCAGAGCAAAAAGCAGAGGAGATAAAACAAAAGAGCTTCAACCTCAGAAGAGGTCAAACTAGTAAATTGTGATAGTAAAATTCCAAATATAAGGTTACATTCATGCTAGATAAATTTTTTAAAAACGAAGCAAAAGAGATTATAAAACAGTATCTTTTTTGGACGGATTTTTTAGACCAAGATTTTAATACAATAGATGAGTTAAAAGAGAAACTCAAAACTATAAAAGATAAGCTTGTTTACCAAGGGGAGTTTGGAGAGTTCTACCTCACGCAAGAAGAAGCAATGGCATTAGGCAAAGAGGTTAAGGCTCTTAGCATCCAAAAAGTGTTAGACTCAGAAACATATCCTCTCTATTTGATTGAGAGATTAACCAGAGTTACGAGTTACTCTCATAGTGATTTGAAGTCTATTCCAAAGAAAAGTGAAGTTGTATGGCTCTATAGTGTAGGTGTTTTAATGCACTTTGTTCTTAAAGATGGCAAGTATATCTACCCAAAAGATTATGCAGTAGACAATCCTTACAGATATGGTTATATAGTGGTCTATCATAAAAATGGCTTGCAAGGTGTTTATGACATAGATAGTGACAGCTTAAAGGTAGCTTTTGAGTATAAGAGTATTGAACTCTTTGGAAATCTTGCTGAGCTTTGTAAAGATGGTGAAAATTATGAGATAATTAATCTTGATACAGATGAAAGTATACAAAAAAGTTCCAAAAAAACATTACCACTCATAAGTGATAAACTAAGAAGTAGGTTAAATCTTTCTAAGGTAGATATGGAAGATTATGTACCACTCTTTAACACTGCTAGAGATGAGCAAGACCTAGTTAAAATGAGTTTATGGGATGCTAAAGTTGGAGTCCTTGAGATACCTAGTGCTTACAGAGGTCTCATAGAAGATAGTAATGGCATGATTAAATGGGAAAACCCTATCAATCCTGATATCTTTGACATGGAGATAGAACTGCCTGTAATGTTTAAAAAGAGAGATGGGGAGTATGTCACACTCGGCATTAAACATGAAGATATAGTTTTAGAAGATAGAACCGTTTTAAATGATGTAGTCTTACCTCCACAAAAAGCTACTCAACTTCATGACACGAAGCTTCCTTCATGGCTACAAATCAAAAAACAAGAGTTGAGTAATGTTGACTACTCAAACAATCGTGTAGATGATATCATAGCCCTTAGTAGTGATGAGTTCAATGAATTTGTATCACTTCTAGGTAACGACAATATAAATATGCTGCTTATTTTTCTAAAAACATTAGATGCGATAGAACTAGCAGAGTTTTTTCTCTATCTTGAAGATGTAAAACTTGATGAAAATATAGAAGCACCAAGTGCAAAAGAGCAGTTTGAACATATGTTAAACAGTCAAATAGTAGATGATATAGATGATGAAGTTAAGGCTAGGGCTACTTTAGAGATACCACTGTTTGTAAACTATGCAAAACATATTCACCATCAAGCAAATGATTTCAAAGAATTTATAAGAGCAAAATATTATCCATATAAAGAAGAAGATGTGATTATGCAGTTTGAGGGACATCTCTTTAAGACACTCTATAGTGAGCCTATGAAGTTTGTTCCTGATTATTTCAACCAAGTTTTGGCTCAATTTAGAGACTTGTATGATGAAGAAAATAAAGAACACCAAAAGGTAGCACTGCATCTAGCCAGAAGATTTGGACTACTTGTAAACTCTCTACATGTGATTCAGAAGTATCAAGATGAACCTTTCGATGGACTGGAGTGGTTCTTGAGTAGTTTTGTGGAGGAGATAAAAAAAGTAGATGGGTATGAGATATTAAGTGATGACATACTTATATTTTACATGATGAATACCTTTGCTTCCATCATTCAAGAAGATGACAATAGTTATATAAGTTCTATGATAGAGGTCGTAAAAGAGCTTATGAAGTTTTATCCATACCTTAGTGACTCTTTCTTGTATGCCTTAGAAGAGTTGATGAAAAGTGTAGCATTAAAAGAGATAAGTGTAGATAATGCCAATAGATTTTTGGAGATATTTATAGCGTTACCAAAGCTCTACGACATACTTAGCTACTCAAAAATCATGGAACTAAAAGAGATGATAAATATCATTTTAGCAAATGACAAGCCACAAGATAACAAGGTGTTTGATAAGGATGGTGTCAAAAGTAAGCTGATTCTTTTGAATTATTTACTTGATATGGAGGATTTATAAAATGATAATTTATATACACGGCTTTGGAAGTCATGGTTATGGGAGTAAGGCAAAAGTTTTTCGTGAGTATTTTACTTCTATAGAAGAGGATTTTATAGCACCTTCCCTCTCTTATGTTCCTGAACTCGCAATTCAAACTTTAGAAGAACTCATAAAATCTTATCAGGGGGATATTTATCTTATAGGCTCTTCTCTTGGTGGGTTTTACTCTACTTATCTCTCACAATTACCAGAGGTGAAAAAAATAGTGCTTATAAATCCAGCTACGAAACCTATGGAGACGCTAAGAAGAGCTTTAGGTGATGCTCCTAATTTTTACGATGATAATAGTTTTTCATGGAAGCAAGAGCATCTTAAAATGTTAGAGAAGTATGACTACTATCTACCTCATGACTCATGGGAACTGCAGCAGTTTTTTGTCTTACTGCAAAAAGGGGATGAGCTTTTAGACTATAGAGATGCCAAAGAGAAGTATGGGGAAGCAGAAGTTATCGTAGTAGAAGATGGTGGTAGCCATAGTTTTGATGGGATTGAGCGATACTTTGAAAGCATAAGGGCATTTTTTGAAGTTAAATCTACTACAAAAGTACAGGAGATATACAGCACAAAGATATACAAAGATACTCTAGCATTTGCACTGAAGGCTCATAAAGAGTAAAAAACACCTGAAGGACTGCCTTACTCTTTTCACATTGTAAGTGTAGCAAATGAGATTATAAACTCGCTCTCAATAAATCCTATCTCTTATGATGAAGCGAATGTCGCCATCGCATGTGCATTGCTTCATGATGTCAATGAAGACACACAAGAGAGGGTAGATAGCAGAAGCATAGAGTTCCCAAAGAACAATATAGATGTAGTGGTAAATGGTGTTGCAGCACTTACAAAAGATGAAACACTTCCATCAAAACAAAAACAGATGAGAGATAGCTTAACGCGATTAAAGCAGATGCCACACTCTGTGCAGATGGTAAAACTAGCCGATCGTATCACAAATCTAGCTCCTGCACCTCTCTTTTGGAATAAAAACAAACGCAAATCTTATGTAGAAGAGGCAAAGTTTATCTTGCGAGAGCTTGGGAGTTCAAATGAGTATTTGGCTAAAAAACTACAAAGCAAGATAGAGAGTTATGAGATCGATTTTGTAAAGGAAAGTATGGAGTTTAAAATAGTTGATAACTATCTGGTATTTTGTGCAGAGGAAAAACAGCTCATACTTGATAAAAACCACAAAAACTACCTCAAAACTTTTAAAGCTATCAACAGACTAAATGAATACATCAAAAAAGAATATGACTTGGAGCTTTTTACATGCTGGAAGAACGAAGAGGAAGTAGAAGAGTATGAAAATAGAGTAGGTGTTTCGTACATTATGGAAATACTCAATACAAAAGATTTACTAGACATAAATAAGCAAACAGATGATACAATAGAAAAGTATTTTAGTTCTATTTTAGAGGGTAAAAATATTATACTTTAAAAATTACCTACTCATACTCCTCCTTACAAGCTTTGCAAATGCAGACACCATTGCTCAGCAGTGGCAAAGCACTCCTCAGCATAAAAGCTTTTGAAGACAGAAGAGATGCTAATGAGAGTTATGATGGGAAAAAATGGGGAGAGGGTTATAAATGGGGATTACCTGCAAAGATGGAAGGTGTAGCTAAAGTATCAAAAATAATATTATTGCACGGACTATAGGCTATTTTTTGAAATTTACAGTGATTTTTAAAAGTGTTTTAAGAGGGGGTTATTGAGTGGCTCCGGATGCTGGATTCGAACCAGCGACCAAGTGATTAACAGTCACCTACTCTACCGCTGAGCTAATCCGGAATATATTTTAATGGTGCGGATGAAAGGACTTGAACCTTCACACCTTGCGGCACCAGATCCTAAGTCTGGCGTGTCTACCAATTTCACCACATCCGCGTGGAATAAGTATTTTTTGTCACTTCTGACATCATCATACTAAAGTGGTACCCCCTAGACGATTCGAACGTCTGGCCTACGCCTTAGAAGGGCGTTGCTCTATCCAGCTGAGCTAAGGAGGCATTTTTAAAGGTGGTACGCTCGATAGGATTCGAACCTATAACCCTCGGAGCCGAAATCCGAAACTCTATCCAGTTGAGCCACGAACGCTACTACTTTATTAGTTATTGATTGTTATTAAGTTTTATATTTTAAAATTTATGGGGTGGGATGCGGGATTCGAACCCGTGACCCCCGGCACCACAAACCAGTGCTCTAACCAGCTGAGCTAATCCCACCATATCTGAATCTTAAATATAAATCTTGGTATTTTAAAAAGTGGTCGGGGTGAAAGGACTCGAACCTTCGGCCCCCTGGTCCCAAACCAGGTACTCTAACCATACTGAGCTACACCCCGACCTACACACTAATTAGGCATATATGCCAATTAATGAGCCGGAATTATAGCCAACACATAAGAAAATGTCAATAGTATTTGTGAAATTCTTTTATATATTTCTAAATTCCTGTATAATTCCTTATTAAATTCAAAAAGAAGTAGTATGAAAATAGCAAGATTTAGTAGAGTTGGTTTTATTTTAGCCGCGGCAGGGAGTGCTGTTGGACTTGGAAATATATGGAAGTTTCCTTACATCGCAGGAGAGTATGGCGGAGGTGCTTTTGTTCTCGTATATCTTTTAACGGTTCTACTCATTGGCTTTTCTATCATGATTGCTGAAATGCTTATTGGGTACTTGGGAAGAAAAGACACGGTTACCTCTTTTGAAGAGTTAGCACCTACCCATAAAGAAAGATGGAAATTTGCTGGTTTTCAAGGTTTAGCAGGTCTTTTTATCATGATTTTTTACTCGGTTGTTATTGGATGGATTTTTAACTACATCGTAACTTCTATTACCGCACTTCCAGCCAATGTAAAAGAAGCCGAAACAACTTTCAATGCGATGCTCCATACTGATGCACTCACACAAATCTTTTACCATACTACTGCATTTATCTGGATAACCTATGTCCTCACGAAAGGAATTAAGGGTGGTATAGAAAAAATGAACTATTTTCTCATGCCTGCACTTATGCTTATTTTAGGAGGAATGTTTCTCTATGCAACTACTTTAGATACCTTCTCTCAAGCAGTTACTTTTATGTTTGCACCTGATTGGTCAAAGATAAATTCAAATGCTTTTGTTGTAGCTGTAGGGCATGCATTTTTCACACTTAGCCTTGGGATGGGTGCCATTATGACCTACTCTGCTTCTATGGAAAAAGACTCCAACCTTGTAAAAAATGCTTTTTGGGTTGTCTTTTTAGATACTACTATCGCTATTGTTGCAGGATTAATGCTTTTTACTTTTCTTTATGAGTATGGTTCTGGTCCTGCACAAGGTCCAGGGCTTGTTTTCATCTCTCTACCTGCTGCATTTTATGAGCTTGGAACATTGGGAAATCTCTTTGCTGTTTTGTTTTTCATTGCCCTTGCATTTGCAGGTCTTACATCCTCTGTCTCCCTTGTTGAGCCAATGGTACAGTACTTTATAGATAGATTTGGATGGAGTAGACTCAAAGCATCTATTGCAATGGGGATTTTCTTTTGGTTCTTTGGTCTTTTTGCCATTTTATCAAATATCGATGGATACAAAGAGTTACTTACTTGGGGAGGAAAAAGCTTTTTTGACTGGGTTGATTATGTAACAGCCGCTATCATGCTTCCTTTAGGTGGCTTAACAATGGCGGTTTTTGTTGGTTTTGTGATAGAGAAAGAGAGAGTCGAAGCCCTCATGCGACCGCAACTCAAATGGGCATTTGATGCTTGGTATTTTAGCTTACGCTACATTACACCTGTCGCAATGTTCATCGTTATACTCTCTCTACTTGGTATTTTATAAAACTTAACAAGCCCCTGAAGAACACGGTGAAATGCCTTGTGTGAGAAACATTGCTGTCACTGTGTCTAAGGTCTCTATATGGTTCATTAACCATGGAACTAAAGTCCTTTCTACATAGTTTTGAGCAAAAGCCAAATCTTTACTCTCATGAAATTTTTGTGCTACGAGCTTGAGTTCATTTAAAGCTCTATCATGCTCTCCTTTATGCACAGGATAGGGAGGAAACATTTTTTCTCGCATCATTTTCTCTTCACCGCTAAAGTGTCCAATAGTATGTGTAACAAGTTCATCTAAAATCGCAGCGACCTCATCACTATTTTGGGCAGATATAGCCGCTAAAAGACGATTAATAATCAAAATATCTTCTAAATGTGTGTCATTCATTGATGGCATAGCCACCATTGGAAGTTGTTCTTGTGTTATCATTAGAACTGAATCATCCCGTTTACTGGTGAGCTTGCAGTTGCATAGGGTTTTTTAGGGATTCTTCCCGCTAAGTAACTCATGCGCCCTGCTCTTACAGCATGCTTCATCGCTTCTGCCATAACCATAGGGTTTTGTGCTTGTGCTATAGCTGTATTGGTAAGTACTCCATCTGCCCCGAGTTCCATCGCATAGGCAGCATCACTCGCACACCCTATACCAGCATCTACGATGATAGGAAGATTGACTGCTTCTTTGATAAATACAACATTATAAGGGTTTTGAATCCCAAGTCCACTCCCAATAGGTGCAGCCAAAGGCATAATTGCATTTGCCCCTGCATCTTCCAAACGTTTTGCCATAATCGGGTCATCTGAAGTATATGCCATAATGGTAAAACCCTCTTTTGAAAGTACTTCACAAGCCTTGATGGTTTCAAGTACATCAGGGTAAAGTGTTTTTGCCGTATCGCCAATCACTTCAAGCTTAATAAGGTCTATCCCCGTTGCTTCGCGTGTTAAACGAAAAGTCGTGATTGCCTCTTCTGCCGTTGTACATCCCGCTGAGTTTGGCAAAAACTTTACATTCGTTCCTGCAAAAGTATCCCGTAAATTTTCTTTATCTGGGTCTGTAATGTTTAAACGACGCACAGCTACTGTGATAAGTTCACTTCCTGAAGCAAGTGTTGCCTCTTTTGTCATCTCAAACGAGTCATATTTTCCACTCCCTACGATTAAACGTGATCCAAGGGAATATTTTCCAATTTTTAGTATATTATCCATCTATTTTTCCTAAATCTTACTTTTTCGTATTATATTGATTTTATCTTATAGATTACCTATTCCTTCTATTAAATCATCTGGTGTAAGAGAAAAATCAGCACCTGTGTAACTATGTGCCAATTTTGTATGTGCCAAAGAAGCATGTATCGCTGCATCTAAAGGGGTATAGCCTTGTGCTAACAGCGCCCCGATAAGTCCACTTAAAATGTCTCCACTACCACCTTTTGCTAAGATAGGTGTTCCATGCGGGTTGATGTAAAACTTATCAGCTTGCCCAATAATCACATTTGCCCCTTTTAAAAGGAGTGTAACATGGGGGTATTTACTACAAAATGCTTCTGCATACTTGAAACGATTTTTTTGTAACTCTTTCACATCTATCTCTGCAATCTTTGTTCGTTTGAGTAAAGAGATAAACTCTTTTGGATGGGGTGTTAGTACTAGATGCTCACGTTTTAAAAGCTTTGTAATGATAGGCATATGAAAAATATCTGCATCTACTATAAGGGGATGAGAATTTTCTAAAAATTCTGATAACTCACGGTCACTAAACTCCTTTCCTAAGCCCATTCCACAGGCTAAAGCCGTTGTACTTTTCGGGAGTTCACTGTTATACATAATGGAGTATGGGATATGCAATGTTTGAGCATTTTCATAGCCCACAAGTGTGACAAGTCCCGTTCCAAAGCGCAAAGCACTCAAAGCACTCAAGATACTGGCACCTGCTTTCTCTCCACAAGCAATAGCGAGGTGTCCGTAGCTTCCCTTATGTGTGTTCGCCGCTTTTCTATGCGGGAGTTGTAAGTCTTCTAAATCAAGTAAATACCAGTTCGTATCGCCTTCATAAATCTCTCTAGCAATCCCCAAATTGAGTACTTTAACAAAACCTAGAAAGTTTTTTGCCTCATCGCTATACATAGATTTTTTCAAAGCACCCATTGTCAATGTTGCATCCGCAACAAAAGTTCTTTTATCGCACTGTCCATCACTTTTGAGTCCAGAGGGAATATCACAAGCGAGTTTATAGGCATCGAGTTGATTGATAGTTCGGATGACAGCATCGACTTCACTACTAAATATTCCATCAAACCCTGTCCCAAGTACAGCATCGACAACAACATCACAACGATTGAGTTCAAAGGTGGTTTTTACCCCCATAGCCTGTGCGCGTTTATGCTGTAAAATTGCCATAGGGGATTTAGAATCTTTGACATAAAAAAGTTTTACTTTGTAATCATAAGCGAGTAAACGTGCCAATGCCATCCCGTCGCCCCCATTATTTCCACTCCCGCAAACAATCAAAATCTTCGATTTTTTAGGGAACTTCCCTCGTATAAATTTCTCCATACCCTGTGCGGCATGCTCCATCAACAAATCTTCGCTCAAGGCAAATTCATCATAACATCGCTTATCTAAAGAACGCACTTCATCAAATAATTTTTGCATACAGACTCCTATTTTGTTAATTATAGTATAATAACCCTATGAATTACAAAAAAATTGCACAAGAAACTTTAAATATTGAAGCAAATACACTCCTTGAAGCGGCAAAAAGCATTGATGATGTTTTTGAAAAAGCGGTAGAGTTAGTCCTCAATTGTAAAGGAAAATTAATTGTCACTGGTGTTGGGAAAAGTGGTCTTATTGGGGCAAAAATGGCAGCGACTTTTGCCTCTACTGGCACACCGAGCTTCTTTTTACATCCGACAGAAGCCTTACATGGCGATTTGGGAATGATAAGTAAAGAAGATGTTGTGATTGCCATTAGTTACTCTGGTGAAAGTGAAGAGTTAGGGGCTATCTTACCCCATGTAAAGCGTTTTGAAGTACCCCTTATCGGGATGACAAAAAATCGCAACTCCACACTTGGAAAGTATAGCGATATGATTATCGAAGTGGCTGTTGAAAAAGAGGCGTGTCCTCTTGACATCGCACCCACGAGTTCAACCACTCTCACACTCGCTCTAGGGGATGCTTTGGCAGTTTGCCTTATGAAAGCTCGCGATTTTCAAAAAACTGATTTTGCCTCTTTTCACCCTGGTGGTGCCTTAGGCAAACAGCTTTTTGTTAAGGTCTCCAATCTTATGCAGAGTGAAAATATTCCGACAGTATCGCAAGAAACAAAAATCAAAGATGCTATCATTGCCATTAGTCAAGGGCGTTTAGGCACAGTACTTATCACAGATACCGAAAATAAACTTGTGGCTCTTTTAAGCGATGGCGATATTCGTCGTGCTTTACTGAGTGAGGATTTTTCACTTGAAGATAATGTCTTAAAATACGCCACACGCAAGCCAATGACACTTAACAATCCCGATATGCTCGCCTCTGATGCACTTGTTCTCATAGAAAAGAAAAAAATACAACTCCTTGTAATTACAGATAAAGAAAAAAATATTCAAGGTGTGTTACATATTCACACACTTATAGAAAAAGGAATCTCCTAAATGATGAGACTCAACAAATACATAGCACATAACTCCAGCTATTCACGCCGTGAAGCAGATAAAGCCATCCAAGATGGGTATGTTCGTGTCAATGGTGAAATAGAAGAAAACCCAGCAACACAAGTCGATGAAAAACTTGATGTTGTTTACATTAGTGGAAGACAAATCTCCCCACAAGAGAAGTACACAGTCATTGTTTACAACAAACCAAAAGGCGAACTTGTCACAAAGTCTGACCCAAAAGGGCGTAGAACCATTTACGATGGCTTAGACAACAAGTATAAACATTTTGTTCCTGTAGGGCGTCTTGACTTTGCAAGTGAGGGAGTACTGCTCTTAACCGATGCCTCTCGGGTGGCTACGGCACTTATGGAATCCAACCTCGAACGCCGATATAAACTTAAAATCAAAGGTGAAGTCACTTCTGAGATGGAAGACGCCATGCTCAATGGGATGTTCATAGAAGATGCCACAGCAGGTGGTCATTCACACTCTAAAATCACTTCCATGGAGTTCAAACCTTTTTTAGGCTATCAAATCCAAAAAAATGCCCACAACTACTCCATTCTTAAAGTAGCGATTAGTGAAGGGAAAAACCGTGAACTCCGTCGCTTTTTTGCACATTTTGGGACAGATATTGCCGACCTCAAACGCATTAGCTTTGCAGAAATAGAACTCAACAACTTACCAACAGGCAAATCAAGATACCTCACTCGAAGTGAATACTCAGCACTTTTTACATTTTTAAAAGCTGAAGAAAAATTAGCTCGTGAAAAAGCGGGGAACAAGGCAAAAGGCAAAAAATAATTGTCTGATTTTACCCAACTCCTCCGCCCAAACAGTTTTGATGAGATGGTAGGACAAGAACATCTAAGTGCTTCTAATGCTCCCTTACGCATTTTATGTGAAAAAAATGCCTTAGGGCATAGCTTTTTATATGGTCCTGCTGGGTGTGGAAAGACATCTTTAGCACGGATTATTGCCAAAGAGATGGCATTACCATTTTATGAGTTTAATGCCACTTCTCTCAAAGTTGAACAACTGCGTAAAATTTTTGAACAGTATAAAAATGCCCTACAAAAACCTCTTATTTTCATTGATGAAGTCCACCGTTTAGCAAAAAATCAACAAGAAGTTTTACTCCCAGTAATGGAAAACAACACAGTACTCGTCATCGGTGCATCTACTGAAAACCCTTTCTTCTCCCTCACTTCTGCTATACGTTCTCGCTCTATGCTCTTTGAACTCAAAGCGATTGATACTACTGCATTACACACTTTGGTGAATAAAGCAAAGAAAAAAGAAAATCTCACACTCGATACACAAACGCAAGAGTATCTTGTCCTCACTGGTGGGGGAGATGCACGAGCGATGTTAAAACTCCTTGAATTTGCTTCCAATATCTCTTCTCACATTACCTTAGAAATACTTAAGTCTTTAAGACCGCAAGCACTCCAAGCAGGAAGTAGCGAAGCAGGAGTGCATTATGAACTAATATCAGCACTTATAAAGTCGATTCGAGGGAGTGATGAAAATGCAGCGATTTACTATCTCGCTCGCTTGATTGAGGGAGGTGAAAGTGCCGATTTTATCGCTCGAAGACTCGTTGTACTTGCAAGTGAAGATGTTGGCAATGCCAATCCTCAAGCTCTCACTCTCACAACCTCAACCCTCACAAGTGTGAGTAAAATTGGCTTTCCTGAAGCCCGTATCATCTTAGCTCAAGCCGTCATCTATCTTTGTGCTTCACCCAAATCTAATGCTGCCTACGAAGCCATCAATAAAGCATTATCGTATGTAAAAAACGATACACTTTTAAATGTGCCAAATCATATCAAACCAAATGCTGAGGGGTATCTTTATCCTCATGACTTTGGTGGGTATGTAAAACAAGCATATCTTACTCAAGAACTCCATTTTGTCTCTTTAAAAAAGATTGGATTTGAGATGAAAATGAAAGAGTGGCTTGAAAAAATAAAAGGATAAAAATGCGAGAAAAATCACTCAAATACCACTCATACCCCACAGCAGGAAAAGTAGAAATATGTGTTACAAAACCTGTTGAAAATGCTATGGACTTAGCTTTAGCCTACTCACCGGGAGTTGCTGAACCCTGTTTAGAAATCGAAAAAGATGCAAATTTAGCTTATGACTACACCTCAAAAGGTAATCTTGTTGCCGTTATTAGTAATGGAACGGCTGTTTTAGGGCTTGGAGACATTGGTGCGCTTGCAGGAAAACCTGTGATGGAAGGAAAAGGAGTACTTTTTAAGAAGTTTGCACATATAAACTCTTTTGACTTAGAAGTAGATTTACACGATATAGATAAGATGGTAGAGTTTGTTAAAGCCGTTTCACCTACATTTGGAGGGATAAATCTTGAAGATATAAAAGCCCCGGAATGTTTTGAGATAGAAACAAAAGCGCAAGAGATTTGTGACATTCCTATCTTTCATGATGACCAACACGGGACAGCTATCATCTCTGCTGCTGGTATTTTAAATGGCTGTGAAATTACAGATAAAAAAATCGAAGAGATTAAAATCGTCATCATTGGAGCGGGGGCTGCTGGGCTTTCTGCGGCGAAAATGTACGAAGCACTTGGAGCAAAACATATCATCATTTGTGATTCCAAAGGGGCTATCACAACAAAAAGAAATGACCTCAACAAGTACAAACAACCATGGGCAACAGATGAGGATGTCACAACATTAGCAGATGCACTTGTCAATGCAGATGCCGTCGTGGGTAACTCACAAGCAAACTCTATCACACAAGATATGGTCAAAACACTTGCACCAAACGCAATGCTTTTTGTCATGGCAAACCCAGACCCAGAGATAAAACCTGAACTCGCACTTGAAGTTCGTGACGACCTCATCATAGGGACAGGAAGAAGTGACTATCCAAACCAAATTAACAATGTTTTAGGCTTTCCTTTTGTCTTTCGTGGAGCACTTGATGTCCGTGCAACCGCTGTCAATATGGAGATGAAGATTGCTGCATGTCATGCACTTGCAGAGATTACCAAAAAACCTGTACCACAGTATGTTTTAGACACTTACAAACTTGAGAGTTTAAGCTTTGGAAAAGAGTATGTCCTCCCAAAACCATTTGATAGACGTGTCTTTGTTGACCTCAGTGTCGCTGTAGCAAATGCAGCAATGCAAAGTGGTGTAGCAAGACTACAAGTAGATATAGACGAGTACAAACAATCACTCATTACAATGCTTCAAGAAAAAGAAGGGATTGCTTACTAAATAATTATGCAGCAAAGATTGGATGAGTACTCGTTAAATCTTTGCTGTGTTTTCTAAACTTTTATACTTTCCCAAAAAAAATCTACATGCTTTTCAAATTGCATAGCGAGTGCATCTGTTGCATGTGCATCAAAATGCAGGAGTGTTACCTGTAAGCGAATATAAAACAGAGTGCTTATAAACTCATATGCAAGAAGCATCGGGTCACTAGACTTAATCATAGAACTCTGCATCATTATAAAAAATCCTTCAGACAGTAACTTAATGTTTTTATCATGAAACTCACTTTGAAACTGCTCGCGTAAATCTTTACTTTGCATCAATTCAATCATCAATAATCGAAACATCTTCTCGTTCGTTTTATCAAATGTAAGCATCTTATATTGCATAGCAAATGTACTTAAAAAAGCTTTTCCCTTGAGTGCTGATTCTTGCATCTGTGTAGTAGAAATAGTAAGAGGGGATGAAAAGATTCCCTTTGCAACCTCAAGAAATATCTCCTCTTTATTGGTATAGTGATTATAGATAGCACTCTCCCTTATACCCACCTCCTTCGCAATCTTACGGACACTTGTACCCTTGTATCCTAACTCTGAAAAGAAAGTAGTTGATACTTTGAGTATCTTCTCTTTCGTTTTGCTTCTTTTAGCCATCATAGCTCCTTTTTTAGTGTGAACACTTGTTAATCATAAATGTATTATATATGAACACTTGTTAATACTAGCTTATAAAAGAAGAACAATCGTTCATATATTAATATACACTAGTGAACAAGTGTTCTTCTTTGGAGAAAATATTTTTTATTTATTGCGTGATATAATGTAAATATTAAAATATAAGGATTCAAAATGGTAGGTGGATTTTTTGCAATACTCGATGATATTGCAATGCTCATGGATGACATGGCAGCCGTTACAAAAATATCTGTTAAAAATACAGTACCTCTTTTAGGTGATGATTTAGCAGTAAATGCAGAAAAAGCCTCAGGGTATAAAGCATCAAGAGAATTGCCAGTTCTCTGGAAAATCACCAAAGGGTCTTTTCGTAACAAGCTTATTATTTTGCCTATTGCATTTATTTTGAGTGCTATGGCTCCATGGCTTATTGCGCCTATCTTAATTTTAGGAGGACTCTATCTCTCCTTTGAAGGTGCCGAAGTTATTTATCATTATCTTCATGCAAAATTTGCTCGAAGTACTCCAGAGCATCACAAGAAAAAAGAGCTCAGTGAAGCACAGAAAATAAAATCTGCCATAGTGACTGACTTCATTCTCTCTATTGAGATAATTGTTGTCGCATTGGGGACAGTTATTGAACAACCCTTTATCATCCAAATTGCAGTTGTCTCATTGATTGCTGTTGTTGCTACTGTTGGTGTTTATGGAATTGTCGCACTTTTGGTACGCATGGATGATGTTGGATACTATCTCATAGAAAAAAGCACGGCAGATGGCATACAAAAAAGCTTTGGAGCATTACTTGTAAAATCCCTTCCTAAAGTTATCAAAGTTCTCTCTTTTGTTGGAACAATTGCCATGCTTTTAGTAGCTGGAGGACTCATCGTACATCATCTTTCATTTCTACATCATATGTATGAAGCCTATTTCACTCTAATGCCCTTGTTAGCATTTGAGTTTTTTATAGCTCTGATTTTAGGAGCTATAATACTTGCTGTAGTGAGAACTTTTAATTTGTTTCGTGGTATAATATAGACATTAAATATAAGGAAAAAAGTATGGCAAGAAGTGAAGTATGTGAGTTATGTGGAAGTAGTGAAGATGTCAATGAGTTAGCAGTACCACAAGGTGTTGAAGGTGAAGATGGTGCTGTTTGTGTCTGTGTAAATTGTAAAACACAGATAGAATCAGGTGAATTGGATGAAACACATTTCAACTGCTTAAATGACTCTATGTGGAGTGAAGTTCCTGCTGTAAAAGTAATGTCAGCACTCTTACTCAACAAACTTGGTCGTCAAGATTTGTTAGAGATGATGTACTTTGAAGAAGCAGAACAAGCATGGTTTGACAAAGCACTCAATGCAGAAGCAAACAAAGTAACTTTTCGTGATGCGAATGGAGTAGAACTTCTTGCAGGAGACAGCATTATAATCCTCAAAGACCTTGATGTTAAAGGGGCTGGTTTCACTGCAAAACGGGGAACAACAGTCACAAGAATTGCCCTTCCAAATGATATGGATGACCATGTAGAGGGTCGTGTCAATGGAACAAAAATCTACTTAAAAACAGAGTTTATCAAAAAAGCCTAATGCAAGCAAGCGATAGATTTCATAAAATAGATAAGGATTTTCGTAATCCTTATGCTAGAGACAGAGACCGCATCATCCACTCGGGTTCTTTTCGTAAACTCGAGTATAAAACACAAGTTTTTTTAAACCATGAAGGCGATTTTTTTCGTACGCGTCTTACCCACTCTATCGAAGTTTCTCAAATTGCCCGCTCGATAACCTCGCAACTTGGACTCAATGAATCTTTAGCAGAAGCCATTGCTTTGGCGCATGATTTAGGACATACTCCTTTTGGTCATGTGGGTGGAGACACCCTTGATAAGTGTCTAAAAAATGATGGTTTCAGGAATGGCTTTGAGCATAATTTTCAGAGTTTTCGGGTCGTGACGGCACTTGAGAAACGCTACCAAGGTTTTGATGGACTCAATCTGACCTTTGCTACCTTAGAGGGCATTTTAAAACACTCTTACCCCTATCACAAGTCTTTTTTACCTGCAAAAATTCATGAACAATTCAATCTTGATAAACACCCCTCTTTTGAAGCAATGATTGTTGATAGAGCGGATGAGATTGCTTACACTAGCCATGATATTGATGATGGTATCAACTCTGGAATTATTACCTTTGAAGATTTAAAGGAGAGTGAACTTGCACAAGAGATACTCCAAAAGGTAAAAGGTGAAGGGGTATCAGAGGAAGAAGAGGAGATGTTTCGCTACCGTTTTAGCTCCCATCTTATCAATCATTTAGTTTACTCCTTACTTGATTACTCGACCCCAAGACTCCAAGATAAAGAGAATCTTATGCCTATAGGAATGGAGAAAACACTTGAAACAAAACTCAAAAAGCTCAAAAAAATACTTTTTCAAAAAATGTACCAACACAAGAGTATTGTCCGAAAAATGTATGCGGGAAAACAAGCAATTATAGGACTCTATAAAGGTCTTATGGAAGAAGAGCAAATGCTTCCTGCTTTTTACTATAAACAGCTAGGAAGCCACAATAAACATAGAATAGTAGCTGATTATATCGCTTCAATGAGTGATAGATATGCACTCAAATTTTATAATGAAATGTATGGGAAATTATAGTATGAAAATAATCATTCTCTTTTTGTTAAGTGTTCTTTTATTGCAGGCACAAGAAACACTTACAGTAGTAAAAGACAGTTCTGGTTTAAGTGAAAATGCCATTAGAAAAAAGGCCGAAGCTACAGATAAAAAAGTCAAAAGAACTTTAGATATCAAAGATGTAATAGCCGCGACAGATAGTCATGGGAGAGTTGATTTAGCAAAACTAGAAGCAAAATGGGAAAAACTCTCTCCTACTCCTAAAAAACAGGATTGGGTACAAACAAAATCAGGAGAGTGGTTCAAAGGCACGATAAAAGCACTCTATGATGGCAAACTAGAATTTGCAAGTAATTCCATCGGTTTATACACCTTCAAACTCTCCGATATAAAACAGATAAAAAGTTATCATTTAATGCGTGTCAATATTGAAAATCGTGCATCTATTAAAGGCATACTGCGTTTAAAGGACAATAAACTAACCATTATACAAGGTGAAAACAAGTATAACTTTGCAAAAAAACAAATTGTCTCTTTTGCTCAAGATGGCTCAAACGAGCGCAACTTATGGAGTGGTAAGGCAAGTTTAGGCTTTGATATACGTAGTGGCAATAGTGACCAGCAAGATTTCAGTGCCAACCTCAAACTCCAAAGAAGAAGTTCTGAGTCACATCTTGCCTTGAGTTATTTGGGACGGGTCTCTTCTAAGGATAAAGTCCAAATATCCAATGACCATCGCTTCAATGAAAAGTATGATGTCTTTTTGAGCAGAAACTTCTTTTGGACACCCCTCTTTTCAGAGCTTTATATAGATAAATTTAAAAATATCAATGCACAATTCACTGCTGGTGTAGGGCTTGGGTACACACTGCTAGATACATCAAAAGAACGATGGAGTTTTTCAGGAGGTCCTGCATTTGTCTATACTCGCCATTCAACGGTAGACACAACAACAAGGCAGAACTCTTTTTCACCTGCACTCGAAGCAAGTACAAAATATGCCCTCAAAATCACATCGATGACAAAGCTAGCATATGATTATAAACTCACATATACAACACGTGAAGCGGGAATATACAAGCATCACATGGTACTTGTTTTATCCAATAGTTTACTCTCATGGTTAAAGTTTGATATTTCAGGGATTTGGGATTATGTCCAAAGCCCAACGGCCTCAAGCGATGGTGTGATACCACTCAAAAATGATTTTCAGATGATTATGGGTCTGGGAGTTGTTTTTTAGATAAGAAAATTTGATTTATAAACTATAGTCTGTTACAATATGCAATGATAAATTTATCCATCAAGAAAAAGTTAATTATTGTCGTTTTAATTCCTTTAAGTGTTTTACTTGTGAGTTCGATGCTCACAATTTTAGAAAAAGAAAAAAAGGTAGAAAAACTCGAGAGAATACAAAATGCCCTACAATATTCTCAAGAGATTGGCAAAATTATTCATGAATTACAAGTTGAAAGAGGACTCTCAAGTGCCTATATTGGCAGTGATGGTCTCAAATTTCATGATAATTTAATACAAGAAAGAAAAAGAGTTGATACTGAACTCAAAAAACTACCAAAATCACTACAGCAGTATAAAGATTTACATCAATATATAGCCCCATTGACACTCATGGATTTTTCTACTTTAGAGACGATCAGACAAAATGTTGATAGACTGAACTACTCTTCTCTTAATTCTATCCATCATTACAATACATTGATTAAAAAATCCTTAGATATTATCTCTGAAATTTCGCTTTTAAGTAGTGATTTTAAACTCTCACAGTTACTTTACTCCTATATAAATTTTATGCAAGCGAAGGAGTATACGGGGATAAAACGAGCACTTATTAGTAGTGCTTTTGGGGAAAACGAGTATAAACCAGAAGATTTAAGTGAATTTTACACCTACAATACACTCTATACAACAAGTATAGCAAATTTTCAACATTATGCCTATCCAGCGAATAAACAATACTTTTTGCACTTAGAAAAAAGTAGACTTTACAAAAAAGTTGAAAATTTTGAATCATTTATTGATGTCAAAATGAAAAAAAATAATCTTCTCTCAAAAATGAAAGAACTTTCTGGTTATGGAGGACTCATTCATGATTTTAAAAACTATTTACTTCGTGGAGATGAAAAATATTTTACTAGATTTCAAAATCATTATATACAATTTATAAAATTGATACAGCAGTATAAGCAACTCAAGGTTAGTCGTACAGAAATAAGCTATTTGACCCAAATTCAAACAACATTTGCACAATATAAAGAAAATTTAGAATATATACACACATTGGATAAAAAACCAACGGTTATGCTACTGGATAAACAAGTAAAAATTGATGATACACAAGCGATATATGCTTTTAAAGTATTATCAGAGAACATTATTGGCGTTAACATTAAAGAGTGGTTTTTTGCTTCTACAGCATGGATTAATAATTTATATACCCTTGAAAATAGAATCCTCTTAAAACTTCATCAAAACATTAGCACACTTGAAAATACAACAAATGATTCTCTCAATATCCTTAAATTTTCTATGAGTCTCATGTTTTTGTTAGTCGTCCTCTTATCTATAGGTTTATATAAAAATATCTCGTATAAACTCTTTCTCATCGAAAGAGGACTTATCAGGTTTTTAGACTATCTTACCAATAAAACAAACAAATATGAGCTCTTACAAATAGAAGGAAAAGACGAGTTTGCACATCTTGCAGCATCCATCAATACCAATATGAAATCTACTGCTGTACATATAGAAAAAGAAGTTGCAAAAAGAACCATAGAACTTCAAAATGCTACAAATGCAAAGTCTGAATTTTTAGCAAATATGTCGCATGAAATTCGTACCCCTTTGAATGCTATCGTCGGCTTCATTGATAGGCTCTATAAATATGAAACGGCAGAAGAAAAGAGATTACAGCTTAAAACTGTTAAAAATGCCGCAAGTTCACTTTTATCTGTAATCAATGATATCCTCGATTTTTCTAAGATAGAACAGCATAAATTGCTTATAGAAAATCATCCTTTTGAGATTCAAGAAACCTTCTCTCTCGTTGTAGAACTTTTCTTCTCCAAAGCCAAAGAGCGACAGATTAGCATTAAACTTCATATTGATGAAGATTTACCACAACGAACACAAGGGGATACCACAAGAATCAAACAAGTTCTCTCAAATTTACTTAGTAATGCAATTAAATTTTCTGATATGCAAGACACAATTTTTGTAAATGTAGTGTATCTCCAAGCAGAAAATGCCTATAAATGTGAAGTCATAGACCAAGGGATTGGTATCGCTGAAAATAAACTCAAAAATATTTTTAATTCCTTTGAACAAGAAGATAGCTCCACAACAAGAAAGTATGGAGGGACAGGGCTAGGACTCTCTATCTCTAAAGAGCTTATAGGGCTTATGGGCGGAACTTTAGAAGTTACGAGTGGTATTGGTAAGGGAAGTAACTTTTATTTTACACTGCCACTACAAAGTGTTATAGAGGAGAAAAAAGTAAGTCCAAAAGAAGATACACTGACACTTGATACATCTAAATATCTTTTGATAGTTGAAGACAATAAAACAAACCAGATGCTTTTAGGTATGCTTCTTGAAGATTTAGAGTTAAAATATGATGTTGCTGAAAATGGATTAAAAGCTGTGGAAGCCGTTGAGCAGAGAAACTATGACCTTATCTTAATGGATGAAAATATGCCCGTAATGAATGGCACAGAAGCAACAGCAATTATCAGAGAACATGAAAATGGTTCTCAGACTCCTATCATCGCCGTTACAGCAAATGCCTTGAAAGGAGATAAAGAGATTTTTCTCTCAGCTGGTATGAATGACTATCTTTCAAAGCCTATTGATGCGAATGAGTTAGAAAGACTTCTAAAAAAATATTTGTATCTTTAGATGGTTGTATTTGATTGTTTGAGTTAATGAAGAGAAAAATATTCTAAGCCAAAAGGCTTAGAATAGATTGTTACAGGCGTGATTCATAACGTCTCATCATATAAAGACGTTTTAACATCTTTTTACGAGAAGCTATTTTGAATTTCTTACGTTTTTCAGTTTCAGTTTCATG
>Ga0256829_1001193_pt1 | contig 22198 bp, 26 predicted proteins | sample 131447metaG_FD_185979 | JGI IMG/M metagenome (GOLD analysis project Ga0256829, IMG submission 185979) | Hydrothermal vent microbial communities from Lau Basin, Pacific Ocean - 131-447 | ecosystem: Environmental > Aquatic > Marine > Hydrothermal vents | place: Pacific Ocean: Lau Basin | collected...
AAAACAATCACATGCGGATGTGGTGGAATTGGTAGACACGCCAGACTTAGGATCTGGTGCCTAACGGTGTGGAGGTTCGAGTCCTCTCATCCGCACCACCTTGCATATCCATACAATCTGACAAAATCCAAATACTTACCGAATACACGGGATTTGACGCATAAAATAACGCTTTTGGTATATCTGCTTAATACGCTTGGTGACATTTCTTATACTATCTCCAAATTTAGTATGCGTTTATTATCATTTGTTAATGACAAAATGTTTACAACAGTATATTATTTTGCCAATTCAAAATAAATGCTGCAGGGCACTAAAGGAGAAAACAAATGTCAATACTTAGTAAAATCTTTTCACCAAGAGGTGAATTAAACAGAATAGAATACCTGATTTATGGATTTATAGTTCCGATTATAATCTTTGCAATAGGTATGGTAACATACAGTCAAGTAGGAAACGACATAGCAAAAACATTTTCGGTAATATGTGTTGTAATTGCAGCTTATGTTATTTTAAATGCAACTATCAAAAGAGCAAACAATACAGCTTCAAGTACATTTTTAATATTGGTGATATGGTTTTTGTTGACACCAATAGCGATTTTGTATCTGCTGTTTGCTCCTGCAAAAGCGGTTGATAGTTCTGGTGAACAAAAGAAACAGTTGGGCATTATGGGAGTGATTGCAATCATATTTTTCGGTATTGTCGTTTTGGGTATAGTATCGGCTGTAGTCATTCCAAAACTTGCTAAATCCCACGATGCACAAAAAAGTCAGCAGCAGACGCAAAATACCTCTGTAACAATTTCTCAAAAACAGTAGACAAAGCTTCTTTTGTCGGCTGTTTGCCGTACACAAAACCTGGTTCATTCTCATATGCAACCAAGGTTACATCCCCGCCTTCCAAATTCGTGCTACAATATCTCTTAGAATATCAATTTATACTGAAGGAGAATAGTGATGAAAGAGTCTATTAAAGCCATCGAGAAATCAGTTGAGCGTTTTATGAAAGAGCTCGATGCTACGGAAAAGAAAGCAGCAAAGATCGATAAAGAACTGCAGGAGGTACGGAAAGAGCTTGAACCTATGGAGGTAGAGCTGCTGGAGATCGCCTCTGAGCTGAACAAGACGGAACGTGCGCTGCATGACAAACTCAACAAGGTGGGCAGAACACGTAAGAAGTACCTCAATGCACAGACTGACAGAGAGATGAAGATGTACGAAAAAGACTACAACCGTCTGATGAAAGAGGTGCATGCACTTGACAAGGAATACAAAAAACTCAAAGAAGCGTATGAAACACTTGCAAGAAAAGAAGAGAAAGTGGTGAAAAAAGAGATGGCGCTTGAAGAGGAGAAGGCTGCGCTCTACCGCGAACGCGATATGTATATGCAGGCAGCTTCCCGTATTATGCAGATGCTCTCACGCAAGATCACCCGCACGTCGAAGGCTTAAAGTACTTCGACGATCACTTTGGTGACGATAAACCCGCCGACTACCAGCCAGGCGAACATGCCAAGAGCCGTATAGAGCGGTGCAAGGCCGAGTCCCTTGAATTTGCTGAAGATGGTTCCCATACCAAGAGCGGTCATCGCCATGGTCAGCAGAAATGTATCTACCTGATTGATCAGATGCACTACATTTTCCGGCAGAAGGTGCAGTGAGTTGAATCCTGCAACCAGAATGAAGTACACGGCAAACCAGGGAATGACCAGTTTTGTTTTTCCGCTGTGCTCTGCCCCTGAACGCTTCGCATCCCATGCAAGGTAGAGCCCAAGTACGATCAGCATCGGTGCGATCATAATGACACGTGTCATCTTGACGATGACTGCGGCATCGGCCATCTCTTTTGGGGAGCCCGGAACGGAAGCAGGTACGGCAACAACCTGTGCCACTTCGTGGATGGTTCCACCGGTATAGATACCGAATTCACGCGCTGTCATATGCAGGAAACCTGTTGCATGTTCGATAATACCTGTATAGAGGATCGGATAGAGGAACATGGAAATCGTACCGAAAAGGACGACCATGGAAACGGCGATGGCGGCCTTATACTCTTCTGATTTAAGTACCGGTTCGGTTGCAAGAACCGCCGCCGCACCACAAACAGCTGCACCGGAAGCGGTCAGGATGGATGTGTCTTTTTCCATTCCAAAGACTTTGTATCCGAGCCATGAACCCAGGAGCAGTGTACTTGTCAGCATGGTCAGGGAGACAAAAAATCCGTCAGGCCCTACAGCGATAATTTCCTGAAATGTCAGGCGGAAGCCGTAGAGGACAATGGCGAAACGGAGGATCTTTTTGGCTGAGAAAGTGATTCCCCCCTGCCACTCGACAGGTGTGTGGTTGTGGAGGGTATTGGCGTAAAAGATACCCATGACGATACCGATAACCAAAGGAGAAAGCCCCAACGCTTTGACCGGGCCGAGTCCTGCAATGTAAGTTGCTGCCGCAGCAAAGATGGCGACAAAAAGGATACCGCTGATGGTACCTTGGCGATTTTCTGGAGAAAATGGCATGTATTTACCTCATATGTTGGATTGAATTCAAAAAAACTGATAAATTTTTTGGAATTGTACCATATTCTTGATATAATAGTAAAATCAATATTATCGTCAGCCATAATAAATTTTTTCGAAGAAAAGCGAGTCACTTATGAAACTAACCCTCCGGCAGATGGAAATTTTTCTCAATGTTGTTGCCTCCGGGCATCTGACCAATGTTGCCAAAGAGATGAATCTCAGCCAGTCGGCTATCTCCATGTCCATTAAAGAGATGGAGAATATTCTCGGCCGTCCGGTGTTTGACCGTATCAACAAGAAACTTGTACTCAATGAAGTGGGACGTGCTTTCCACAAAGAGATAGACCCCATTTACAAAAAACTGTCCGATATAGAGTATGAATTTCAAAACTCCGAGAACAAGGGAATGATCCGCGTAGGAGCGAGTACGACAATCGTCGATTATTTGATGCCCTCCATTATATGCAGCTATATGAGCTCCTATCCGGATGTAAAGATTTCACTCAAAGAAGGAAACACCAAAGAGATCAGCGATTTGATCAAAAGCGGAGAGATCGATGTCGGGTTTGTCGAAGGTTTTGTGGAGGGCAGTGATATCATCAAAGAGCAGATAGGGGTGGATGAGCTGATTATCGTTACTTCGCAGAAAGAGCTTGCCAAGCCCTGCTATATTGACGAACTTGCAGAGAAACGGTGGGTTCTCAGAGAAGAAGGTTCCGGTACACGGGAAGTGTTCCTTAACTACATTAAAGACAAAGTCGATGATCTCAATATCTTCTTTGAACTGGGACATACCGAATCGATCAAGAGTATTTTGATGAACCGCGAGTGCCTTACCTGTATTTCAAAAATTTCTGTAGAAAATGAATTAGCAGAGAAAAAACTCTATCAGGTACCGGTGAAAAACTTTGAGTGCAAGCGTGATTTTCTCATGATATACCACAAAGACAAGTACCACAGCACCCTCTTTGACAAATTTGTCTTTTTCTCTAAAAAACTGATGCTTCAGATGCTCGAAGCAGATACACCGCTTCAGTTCAAGAACCGATAAGTTTCAGTGCCGCCTCATACTCTTCGGGGTGGTTGAGATTCAAAAAAGCCTCTCTCTCTTCAAAGTCAACATAGTAGGTGTCGAATGCGTCAAGCAGCATACCCATTTTATGCTTGTCGGCTTCCAGCGCAGACTTTGCATATGGCAAACAGCTCCGTCGGTAAAGACCGCATAGCGGCTGTACCTTTTGGCAGCAGCGCGCAATGACAGCATCGGCATGTCTCTCTGCATCAAGCAGAGCGGTGATGACGGTTTTGTCTATAAAAGGCGCATCGACACTCAGTACGAAGATGGCTTCGGCTCCCTCAAGTGTTTCAAATGCGGAGACCAGCCCTGACATAGGAGAGCTTGCCGCATAGCGGTCGAGTATGAGTGGTGCATCAAAATCGAACTTCTCTGTTTTGCTGCCTATATAGACATTCCTAAAAATTTTTTTGAGCCTTCGGTATTGGTATTCGGCCAGGCTGCCGTAGTTTCCAAAGGGGAGCGTTGCTTTGTCTGTACCCATGCGGGAGCTTTTGCCTCCGGCGAAGATGACGGCAGGAATAGTCTGTTTCATGCAAGAGCCTCTTTCCGTTTTTGGTGAATGAGAAGTACCATAAAGGCCGTGAGTGTAATAAGTGATTCGACCAGAAAGAGGTATGGCCCGTACATTTGTCCTGAAAGAATTGCACCTACCGAGCCGCCAAGCCCAAAAGCGATACCGAGGAAGAATTGTTGTGCCAGTTTCTTCTGGCGGTAGAGGGAAAATACATATGTGATGGCAGCAGTATGGTAGAGTGCAAAGCTGACAGCATGCAGGGACTGTGAAGCAAAGGTAAGTAGCACGGAGTCGGGGAACAGGTAGAGTATCAGCCAGCGTATTGCGGTAACGAATGTGGCAAACTGCAGAATGTGCAGCAGGTTTCGCTGCAGCAGCGGTCCCTGAAAGTAGAGCATGACGACTTCACAAATGACCCCGAAACTCCACATCCAGCTTGTCATCTCCAGTGAAATGCCATGAGCGGTTTCGTAGATAGTAAAGAAGTTGTAAAACCCTCCAAACCCTACCTGCAGTAAAAAGACTGAAACCCAAAAGGCCCAGTAGCGCTTTAGTGAAAAGCCCGTGTCATCGGCACTGCCTGCATGTTCTATCGTGTCGTAGCGTACCAACTGTGCACCAAAGAGCATTGTCAGAAAAGTCATGGCCGAAAGGTAGTAAAGTGCTTCCATCGGTGAGCTCAGTACCTTCCCAAGCCACAGGGCAATGCCCATGAAGCCAAGGGAACCCCATAGCCGTACTTTGCCGTAATGGCTTTTGGAGAGTGTTGCCAGGGCAATGGTCTCAACATAGGGCAGAGATATACCCATGGCTGCACCGAAGAGAAGATTGGCCAGCAGATAGGAGAAAAAATGTTCCCGTGTCACCCAGAAGAGCAGTGTGGCAAGAAAAGTAAGTACAAGGGCAGTCAGATAGACACGCGGTGTGAGCGCAATGAAGTGCTTGAAAACAAAGGGCAGCAGAAAGCGCATAAAGGGAGCAGCCGCATAGATAATACCCACTTCTACCGTACTGTAGCCAAGCTCCACAAGCACTTTGGGCATGAAGATGACATAGACCCCCACCAGGGCAAAGTAAAAAAAGTAAAAGGCGCTCAGCAGCAGCGACGAAGGTCTTAGCAGGACGTGCATGGCTTTTTGATAACAGCAGTGTTGCTTAGCAGGTCGTGCAGGTTCTTTTTGTCTTTTCTGAAAAACATCAGCATCCAGCCAAAGAGCGTGGCGGCCGAGAGTACAGCACAGAGGTTACGAAAGAGAATAAGCGGGAGCGAAGGCCGCTTACCGGTGCTCTCATCGATCACTTCCAGGTCGTAGGCGCGGTAACCGGGTGTCTGTCCGCTTTTGTACATAAACAGTGTCTGTGCGGCAATCAGAGGAATAAGAATGTAGAGCCATCCCAGTGCTTTGTGTGCGGCAAACCCTTCTCTTCCTCCCATAATAAGGTAAAAAACGGCATACATAATAGGCATCAGCAGCATGAAGCTGTCAGTAAGAAAGGCTTTGACTTTCTCTCCTGCTGTGGCATAGTGCCGCTCCTGTACATTTTTTTTAGTATGTTTAGGTTCGGGGGCAGTCACTTTCCCCTGTTTGACATCTCTAAATCGCTGTTTGGCCATGGTATTTCCCTTGTGTGATCATTTGAGCCCCTGAGTCATGGTAAAGATCGGCAGCAGCATGGCAGAGACAATGACACCGACAACAGCACCGATGATGAGCATCATGATCGGCTCGAGCATACTGAGCATCATCTTCAGCCGTTCTTCGTTCTCTTCGGCATAGAGTGCGGAGAGGTTGGCCAGTACCTCGGCCACTTCGCTGGACTCTTCTCCCAGTGCAAGAGACTGCAGGAAGTTACGTTTGAGTTTGACACCACCCTCAAGCTGCAGCGCATTGGAAAGTTTGTTCCCCTCCATCACTTTGTCTGAAGCACGTTCGAACATTTCGGCAAGACGGTAGTTGCCAAAAGAGGCAACGGCCAGTTTGACTGCCTGGGCATAGGCTACTCCGCTGCCAAGCAGCAGGGAGAGAATGTATGAGAAGCGTCCGAGTTCATGGTTCTGGATGATGTTGCCAAGTATCGGCATACGCAGCAGCCATCCGTCGATAAGACGGTGAAAGCCGTATATTTTGGCATAGGCAAGCTTGAAGAGTACGATGAAGAGTACAATACCTACAATAAGATGAATATAGTAGGCACTCAGAAAATCGCTGATACTGAGAACGAACTGGGTAATAGGCGGCAGTTTCTGGTCGGTATCTTCAAATATTTCGGTAATTTTCGGTACGACGAAACTGATGAGGAAGGCCGTAATGGCAATGGCAACGGTCATGATGACGGTAGGGTAGACCATTGCTCCTTTGACCTGCTTTTTCACCTTGTCCTGGGCGGAGAAGAAAGAGGCCATATTGGTCAGCACTTCTGCCATTTTGCCGCTTTGGCCTGCAATATTAAGACTTTGTACGTAGAATTCCGGAAGCTGGTATACCTTTTGGGCATTGAGTGCATGATAGAGAGAGTTCCCCTCCTCAATCATTGTCCGAATAGCGTTGAGAAAGGATGTGTAGCGCTTTTCGCCCTCATGCTGATTCTCCATAAGCCGTATGGCGGTAAGGATCGTCATGCCGGAATTGAGATAGGAGGAGAGCTCTTTGGAGAATGAGGCGAGCATCTCCCCGGACATTTGCCGCTTCCCGAAACTTTCGATCGAAAAATGTTTGGCCGGAGTGAGAGATTCGTAATAGATACCCTGTGTACGAAGCTTTTGTGCTGCTTCTTCACTGCTGGATGCGGTTACTGTCCCTTTGGCACGTTTGCCTGCTTTGTCGAATCCCTTGTATTTAAACAGCATTCGCCATCCTCAATCCTGCCTTTTGCATTATTGGTGCCATTATAGCTTTTTTTCGCTCAAATCCAACCGCCACCGTATTTATATCAGAAAGACTGCAGCTCGAAGCGGAAGTAGGTGGAGGCGTAGTCACCTTTGAGTTTGATCTCGTTGATGGTTGCTGCGGGACTTTCATCGCCCTCCTCTTCCGGAGCCAGTGTGATGGGCTCGGGGATGAAGATGGTACGCTTGATATTTTTGAGGATTTTTCGGCTCTCAAAATCATCTATTTTCATTTCGCGTTCGATGAGGTCATACGCAGATTTCTCTTCTTTGTGATAGTGCAGTACATCTTTGCTTAGGAAGAGTGAATCTTCGAGAGCATGGGCGTTACGTTGGGTAATATAGACGATCTGTTCATGGTTCTGCCCGTAGATCTTTAGAATGTAGACAATGGAAGTTGAAAGAATCAGTACCGAAATGAGAATTTCAATGAGGGTAAAGGCCGGACGCAGCGTTTTCAATAGTAGTCTCCCTGATGATGAAGGACATCGCTGTTCTTTAGCCATAATGCTTTGGCTTCCTCAAGTGATGCTGTCTTCTTGGCTTTACCGAAGAAGGCAGGCAGGAAGTAGACGCCATCATCATCCTGAAGAATAAGGGGGGTACTGCTGCCGTTGGGATAAAAGTTGACTTCCAGACATATTTTTTGATCCTGATATCGCCCGTATTCAAGCTGTGTCAGGGCATTGTTCGCATCGAGGGAGTAGGCTTTGAGATGTGAAAATTTGGTTTTCCCCGGATAGGCTTCAAAAGGAGAAGCAATATCTTCCCTGAAATAACATGACCTGCACCCGTCGATACAGATCAGCGTGCCTTTCCCTTTGAAAAGAGGGCTTTGTGTCACTGCTTCTTTCAGTTTTAGGGGCGTAAGCACCGGCATACGTTTTTTCTCTTTCTCAAAACCGCTGAAACCGAGAAAATAGACCAGCGATATAATAAAGATTACCAGCAGCAGCTCCAGCAGGGAAAAGGCACGCCGGCTGCTGAAGGATGTATACGGCAACATGAAAAATACTATTTGTTGCACTCGGAAAATTTAATGTCTTTGCCGTTGCCTTCTCCGCCCTGTTTCCGGTCGGCACCCAGTGAAATGATTTCGACATCATCCCCCTTGTTGATGTAGATAAACGGTGTCCTCCAAGAGTCTTTGGGCAGTTTCTTGAGGTAGGGTTTGGCGCGGTAGTTTGGATATTTGTCCGGATCGGGGTTGCTCAAAAGCGCCTCGAAGCCCTCTTCGGTATCGGGGTAGACGCCGTTGTCGAGTTTGAACATATCCAGACGTTTTTTAAGATCATCCATTTTCAGGCAGACGGTATCACGTTTCGCCTGGTCGGCAGAGTCCATCAGCCCCGGGGCGACCACGGCGACAAGCCCGCCGAGAATGACGATGACAATAAGCAGCTCGATCAGCGAGAAACCTTTTCTCATATTCTTTTGTGTTTGGGAAGTACAGTAATACATAACGATCCTTGGGTTCCTTTTGGTATAATCATAACGATTTTACTTTAACAGAGCTTTCAGATGGATAAACAGAATACCTCGCCAAGAGGGGCATGCCGGCAGCAGAAGGGATTTGCCCTCATTATTACCCTCTCCGTACTGGCAATTGTCATTGCACTGACTGGGGTACTCATAGGATATCTTGATGTTGCAAGAAAAGAAGCTTCGGCAACCAAAGCACTGGTACAGGCGAATCTCTACTTTGCCGATATTAAGCAGATTCTGAAAAAATTCAAAGATAAAAAAGCGCTCTACAATACCCTCTACCTTACGCCGGTACCGCTTCAGTCTGAAGACGGCCGTTTTTCTCTGGTTCTGCAGTGCCATCCTCTCGACAACGGTGTCAATATCAACTGGCTGGCAGATGAGAACAGTGCGAAGATGCAAGCACAGTATGCAGCTGCACAGAAGGTGTTTGACTATCTGGCAGAAAAGTATGCGCTGTCCAATCCTCTTCGGCTTGAAGAGATGCTGCTGCATGCCATACGCGGCAATGAGGGGGGACAAAGCCGTTTTGTGCGGAAAAATGGTATTATATCGTACCAACAATTTGCGCAGATTCTCAGCCGGTACCAGTTTGAAACGGATGACAAAGCGGCAGGGCGGGTGCCATGGAAAGACTACTTTGTCTTTCATGCGGCAGGTAAGCGTCCAGATGAGAATCTGATTGCGGGAGATTTTGCTTCCAAAGCACTGCTTGCAGCATTGTTTGAGATTGACCCTGCATTGCTCCAGGCGGAATGGGTAGCATCAGAAGGTACGCTCAAATCACTGCTTCAGGCACATGGCATACCGTTTGACAAGCATCTGTTCGCATCGAAATTCAGTGAGAGAGCAGGTTGCGAAGTGCACTACATGTACGAAGGTGAGCGGTTTGCATTTGCATTCAAAGACCAAGAGGGAGAGGTGAACGAATTTGAATTTTTCAGGGAGTAGCAGACCGCTTATTTTGGTACACCGTGCCATGAAGACGGTCACCGGTATCGAGGGAAGGGTCGATGTCATGGTGACCCCGCAGTTCTATACTGTGAAACGGGAAGCACTCCATATCCGCTTTGCCCATCAGGCGCAAAAGATCGCGCCGTCGCTCTTTGACGGCCTGCTTGAAGATCCTGCCAATCACGATTACTTTGTCTATCGTGAAGATGAAACTTGGGTATTTATTGCGTATGACCCAAAAGAGATTGCTGCATTTCTTGAAAGCCGGGGTATAGCACCGCAGCAGGTTGCAAAACTCTTTTTTGCCCAGCAGGCAAAAGCACATTTCACTGCACCTGTGGCACTGGGAGAAAGAGAAGCGCTGGTATTGATCGACCAGACGGTCACCGTTGTTCCGCGTGCAGTATTGCATAAACAGCAGTGGCGTACGTTTGATGAAACGTTCCGCCCCGGCAAAGGGGTGAGCCTTGGTGTGGCAGAAACATCTCTGTTGACACGGAAACAGGCACTTTCCCTTGCAGCGATTCTTTTTCTTTTTGGCATAATATGGTTGTCGGAAGGGTGGCGATACGGTCGTACCAATACGGCATTGCAGACCAAACTGGAAACCTACTACGCAACATATCCGAGCCTGCAAAGTGCCTATACGCGTGACAGTATTGCTGCAAAGTACCGCAAGATCGACAAGATAGAGCGGAAAAAACGTCAAGTTGTAGGGAAAATAGCGGGAATGCTTTTCAAGGGTGTGACATTAAAGTCTTTTGAAATGGATGAAAAAAGGTTTCATGCCGTTTTTGAAGCTGTCGATGCCAAGACACTGAAACGTTTGGAAGCATTGGCGAAGGCTTCGGGTATTGTTCAAAAACAGCGTAAAACAGGCACAACGATGACAATAGAGGGGAAAGTATGATCTGGCAGCGCTACCGAAATGAACTGATTGTCGCAGCGGCACTCCTCTTTGCCCTCTCGGCATTTTTCTACAAACATGCCAAACGTGCGGAAATGGCCCAGTCGAACCAGCAGATGGCAAAAGAGTTCGCCCTCCTGAAGGAGACCGTCAGTCTTAAAAAAATCTGGGGAAACAAACAGATAGGGAAAAAGGTTGACGCGCTGAAAAACCTGGTGAATCCCTCAAAGATGGTATGGCAGAAGAAAGGGCGCAAACTGCATATGACGCTGCATGACCTGACGGCTTCAGAAGTGAACAGGGTGGTGACCCGCATACTCAATATTCCCGTGCAGGTGCAAAAACTGAAAAGTGAAAAAACGGGAAATACGTACAGCATGGAGATTGTATGCAAGTGGTAATCAAAACGTTGGCGGTTATGTTGACTGTCTGGTTGGCACTGTTGGCATTTATGCCGAAAGAGGAGATCTATTTCCGGGCAGAGCAGGCACTGGCATCACAGGGTGTCGAGATCAATGAAGGTCAGATGGAAGAGCATCTTTTTGGTATAACAATTAAAGATGCTACGATTTATGTGCAGGGTATCAATGTGGCGACGGTGAAGGAAGCTTCACTCTTTACACTGCTGTTTTACACCAGGGTAGAAGCCGATGATATTCAGGCAGATGCCTCCCTGGCACATATGCTGCCTGCCTCTGTGGTACGTCTTGTGCTGACACATTCCCTGATGCATCCGGAGACTGTCTATATTGAAGCAGAGGGAAGTTTTGGAAAAGCAGAAGGAACCCTTTCTTTGCAAACACGAAAACTGCATCTTGACCTGGTAAAAACAGGAAAAATTGAAACAGTGCGAAACCTGCTGAAGCACGGGAAACAAGGATGGTATTATGAAAGCACTTTCTAATTCCCGCCTTATGAACCGTCTGATCGGAATACTGCTTGTACTGCTGTTGGTCAAACTGCTTTGGCTGACGGTTGAAGTGGCATTGATGCCGGTGTCCGGGGTCAACCATGCGCAAAGCAAAGAGGCAAAGCCGCTCTACTATCGTGTCAAACTGACACAGGGGAACCGTATTGCTCCCCGTCCAAAACCCCAAAAGAAGATTGCAGGAAGCATCAAAGAGATTAAACTGCTTGGTATCTATCACTCTCCCAGCCAGACGGTAGTGACTGTCTCTTACAAGGGGAAGAGCAAAGTGCTGGCCATAGGGGAATCAATCAATGGTTTTACGCTTGAAGGTGCAGGCCACGGATATGCACTCTTTAGCAAAGGCACAAAAACCTACCGCGTAGACTTGCTGGAGAAGAAAGAGAGCGGCAGTTACAAGGTCTCCAGCCCCAAACACAGCATTGCTGCCCCTACACCATCTGCCTCTATGCAGGGGGATGTGACCGATGCAGGAGACCATAAGATCGTTGACAGGTCTTTGCTCGAGCACTATACGGCACATATGGATGAAATTTACAAAAATATCGGTATCAGGGATGTTAAAAAAGGCGGTAAAATTGAAGGCTTCCGTGTCAGCTTCGTGAAGCGTGGCAGCCCTTTTGCCAAGCTTGGACTGCGGCGGGGTGATATACTCAAGGCAGTCAACGGACAGCCGCTGACAAGCTACAAGGCAGCTTTCGATGCCTATAAGTCGGTCAATGATGCCTCCGGGCTGACATTGACCATTCAAAGAGGAAACAAAGAGATGGAGTTGGAATATGAGATCAATTAAACGAATACTGCTGCTCTGCCTCGTCTGTGTGACGGTGGTAGTACATGCCGAGGATGAAACAGTCGATCTGAACCTGCGGAATATGAGTGTCAAAGACTTTATCGAAATGGTCTCCAAGATCACACACAAAAATATTCTGATCGATGCAGACCTGAAAGGAAAGATCAACTTTATATCCCAGGAGCCGATCAAGAAATCATCATTGATCCCTCTGGCAAACTCCATTCTCAGCAGCAAGGGGCTGACACTGATCAACCAGGGAGATTTTTTCAAGGTTGTCAAGAGCAGCAATGCGGCGGGGGAAGGGCTGGATGTCAGCAGCAAAATCGAGGGTGAGACCATGAAAACAGTCATGTTCCCGCTCAAAAACTCCAATGCTGCCGTAGTCAGAGCAAAGATCAAACCGCTGCTCAACCGAAGCGACAAAGTCATTTCTTTCAAAGAGAATAATGTTCTGGCCATCACTGCTACCCCGCGTACGCTCAAATCGATTGCCAAACTTATCCATGCCATCGAAAAGCGTGGCGCCAAACACTCGACTGTCATCAAACTCAAACATTCCAGTGTCAAAGATCTGTATGCCAATGCGCAAAATATGGCGAAGAAGCTTTTCCCCCAGACCATCGAAAGCGAAAAGGTTGACATTTTCAAGGATGATGCCACCAACTCCATCATCCTTGTTGGGAAAGAGGATAACATCCACCGCATGATCCGCTACATCAAGCAGCTCGATATCGAGGGGGAGGACCAGACGCAGAAGATGTATGTGATTCGTCTGAAGAACTCCAATGTCGAAGAGATGGAGAAGATCCTTTCCAAGCTGGTCGCACAGATGAACAATATGGCGACCAGACAGCCAAGGAAAGGTGCCAAGGCACCCAGCAAAGCGATGGTCGTTTCCGATGTGGAACGCAATGCCCTTATTGTCCTGGCGACAGGGGAGCAGATCAAAAATATTCGTGAAACAGTGCGGAAGATTGACATTCCAAAAGTACAGGTTTACGTTAAGGCACGGATTGTTGAGATTGACAGAAACCTTGCCGAGCAGGTGGGAATGAAATACGGCATTAACGGTGGAGCTATTACCGCTAACGGTCTTTATACTCTCGCGGGTAATATGGGTGCAAGTGCTTTACAAATATCCCCAGACCTTTTGGCATTCTTGAATACCAATACCACAAAGACGGTTTATAATGCAGCAGGAGAGCCGATTGGAACAGAAACAGACCCTTCATTCAAATTCGGGAATGTCGATAAAGTTTTCGCTCTTGGTGCACAGCTTGACCTGCTCGAGCAAAACGGAGCGGCACATATTCTCAGTGAACCCTCTATTCTTTGTACCAACAATAAAGAGGCTGAAATCTACGTGGGACAGACACGCTCCATTCTTACACAGGCGCAGCAGTCAACCACAGGTGTCTCCAATGTTGTCAACAACTACAGCCGTGAAGATATCGGGTTGACACTCAAGGTCAAACCACGGTTATCAAGCAACAACAAGGTCACGCTGGAAGTGAGTACCATTATTGAAGATGTACTTGACAACGAATCTCCATCTGCTGACCGTCCGACAACGACAAAACGTGAAGTGAAGACTACAGCTATCGTCAACAACGGAGAAATGATTATTCTTGGCGGGCTTATCAAAAATGCAGGAGGAAAAGGAGTAAACAAAGTACCTTTTCTTGGCGATATTCCAGTGCTTGGAGAATTATTGTTTACGCATACTTCTGATCTAAGTCGTGAAACCAATGTGGTTATCTATCTTACTCCCTATATTGTACGCAGAAGTGATGAACTGCAAAAACTTAGACGGCACCTGGATGAGCTGGAAAAGGTGCAACGAGAGTATAACCGTCTTTATGAAAAGGTCGCAGAAGCCAGGGCAGAGGGAAAGCCTGTCAGTGAAGTGATTCCCGTAGCACCTTCGGCACATCGCATCAAACAGCCGTCTTCAACCGGCTACCGCCACAGCAGCGACAGTATTATAGGAGCCTTTTAAAATGCTGTTTTCCCGTCTGAAAGATGTCAACCTCGAGCCGCTTTGGGAGGAGGAGATCAATCACAAACTGGCTATCGGGCATAATCTTCTTTTTTCGCGTATCGATGGTGAAAAACGTGCAGTTGTCGAAGAAGCGACAATGGGAGAAGCCCTTAACCATCTGGCAAAACTGGGAGTTGAGTATCCTGTTACGGTAGTAGATGCAGAGAGTTTTGAACGGCTGAGGAACAAGTTTCTGGAAATTCAGCGCGGCTCTGAGTTTGAAGAGATGTCGACGGCAACCGAGGAGCTTATCGAGGTCGAGTCAGATCTTCTGGAATTCATCCGAAATTCACAGGATCTGCTCTCAAGCGAAGCCTCTGCACCGATTATCAAACTGGTCAACTCCCTCTTTTTTCAGGCCATTCAAAAAGGTGCCAGCGATATTCACATTGAAAGCGGAGAGCGCAAAGGTGATGTGCGGCTTCGTATTGACGGGGCACTGAAAAAGCATCTCGATCTTGACAAGACGGTCATAGGGTTGGTGATCAATCGTGTCAAAGTCATCTCCAACCTCGATATTTCCGAGAAGCGTGTACCGCAGGACGGGCGTACACAGATCTCCATTTCGGGCAAAACGCTTGATGTCAGGGTCTCTATTCTCCCTACCTATCACGGAGAGCGGGTGGTCATGCGTATTTTGGCACAGAGTGAGCACATCCCTACACTGGAATCGCTTGGATTTTCCGAAGACATTACCAAAAGTCTTTACAAACTTTTGACACATTCCCACGGCATGATTTTGGTGACAGGCCCGACAGGGTCTGGTAAATCGACCACCCTGCATGCCTGTTTGCAGCACATTGCGTCACCGGACAAGAACATCATTACCGTAGAAGATCCGGTAGAGTACAACGCAGATAACATTTCACAGATACAGGTTAATGACAAAGTAGGGTTGACTTTTGCGGCAGGGCTGCGTTCGATCCTGCGCCAGGATCCCGACATTATTATGGTTGGGGAAATCCGAGACTCCGAAACAGCGGATATTGCCCTGCGTTCGGCACTCACAGGACACCTGTTGCTCTCGACACTGCACACCAATGATGCCACCTCTTCACTAAGCCGTCTTATGGATATGGGGATCGAGAATTTTCTGATCTCTTCAACACTGCTTGGGGTACTGGCGCAGCGTTTGGCGCGTAAACTTTGTGTCCACTGCAAGGCTGAAACAACACTTTCTCCGGTAGTCACGGAAGAGGCCGGGCTTCCTTCCTCCCACACCTATTACACGGCCGTAGGCTGTAAGGAGTGTGATTTTACCGGCTACAAGGGCAGGCAGGCAATCGGTGAACTCTTTATCGTGGATGATGATGTTAAGCTGATGATGAAAGATGGTTACAATGATCACCAAATCCGTGAAGCGATGAAGCAGAAAGGAATGGCTACTATTTCCGATAAGCTCAGGCAAATGCTCATTGCCGGACAGACCAGCTATGAAGAGGCGATCCGGGTAGGATTGATGGACGGCTGATGCGAAAGCGCGCGGCATTTACCCTCATTGAAGTACTTATTTCCATTGCACTGCTGGGGATCATACTGCCGGCACTCTACAAAAGTGTTACCCTCCTGCGTGACTCCAACAGCCATCTTTTCGGATATCTTTTAAAAGCAAAAGATCAGGCCAAAAGTACAAAAACACTCTTTCTTGATATTGCCAGCAGTGACGGTAATCTGACTTTGCATAAAGATGAATTTGACCGCCTCTGTATAGAAAAAACCAACAATTCACTTTATGGTCTTTCTCAGGCAAAAGTCTGCTGGATGGTACTGAAAGAACATAAAATACTGGTAAGGGTGGAGGGAACCGATTTTCATCTTCCTGTAGGACAGGACGAACAGGTTGCAGTAGATGCTGTGATGAAGGCGATGAGCCTGTTTGATATTTACTGGAAAGGAGACAAGGTACTTGTTATCCTTCAGCAAAAAGGGAAAGAACCTGTGAGTTTCATGATACAGGGCATTACCAAGCCAAAACCAAAGAAAGCAAAGCCCAAAAAACCAAAAGGAACAAAGCCGTTCAAACGGAACCGTAAGCCTGAGGAACCTCATACTGCCAAAACACCCTTGCCAGACAAAAAAACTTCCTTGGCACTCTGATGACGGCAAGGTAAGCTGACGGGCTTTTGATTTTGGTACAATAATCCCATATGCAATATGCTATACAAAGGATGTAACAATGCAGGAAGTGTACGAAAAACTGGGACTTTTCTATCTTGGGAAAGATGTAGACAAAGAGACACAGCAGCCAACGGAAATACTGACACTGCTCAAGAATAAAAATTTTACTACCCATGCTGCAATTATCGGTATGACCGGCTCAGGAAAGACAGGACTGGGTGTAGCACTGATTGAAGAAGCGGCTATTGACAATATCCCGGCTATTGTCATTGATCCCAAAGGTGATATGGGGAATCTTTGTCTGACAGATCCGGAGTTCTCTGCAAAGCAGTTTGAACCCTGGGTACGGGATGAAGCGGAAGCAAAAGGCGAAGTACCTGCTGTTTATGCCCAAAAAGTGGCTCAAATGTGGAAAGAGGGCATTGAAAGCTGGCAACAAAGCAGTGAAAGGGTTGCACGTTTTGCCGCAGTGGAGAAAACCATCTATACCCCGGGAAGTTCTGCCGGTGTATCGGTAAATATCCTATCTTCCCTTGGTAAACCGCCGGTAGAAATTATGGAAGAGAGCGACACACTTGCCTCTTATCTCAAAAGTGCGGCTTCAAGTCTGCTGGCACTCATCGGGGAAGATACCGATTCGCTTGATACCCCTGAATATATTCTTGTTGCACAAATTCTGATGCATGCCTGGACATCGGATGAAGAGATGGATATTGCAAAGATCATTGGGCAGATTATCAATCCGCCGTTCAAAAAAATAGGCGTGTTGCCGTTGGAAGACTTTTTCCCGCAAAAAAAACGTTTTTCTCTGGCAACAAGGTTTAATGCACTGCTTGCAAGTCCGAGTTTTTCATCATGGCTGGAAGGAGAAGAACTCGATATCCAAAAACTTCTCTACGATGAGAATGGCAAAGCAAAAATTGCCATTTTTTCCATTGCGCACCTGAATGATCAGGAACGGATGTTCTTTGTCACGCTGCTGCTCAACCGCTACATTGCGTGGATGCGGCGACAAAGCGGTACTTCACGGCTTAAGACGCTGCTTTATATGGATGAGATCTTTGGTTTCTTCCCGCCAAGCAAAAATCCGCCAAGCAAAGAGCCGATGCTGTTACTGCTCAAACAGGCACGTGCATTCGGGGTTGGAGTGGTACTCAGTACTCAAAATCCGGTCGATCTTGACTACAAAGGGCTTGCCAATATCGGTACCTGGTTCATCGGGCGGCTACAGACAACACAGGACATCGAACGGGTCATTGACGGGCTTGGCGGCAAGGTAGGTTCCAGTTTCGACAAGAATGAAATCAAAGCATTGCTCTCCAACCTTGCCAAACGTACTTTCTTTCTTAAAAGTGCACATCTGGATGACATTAGACTCTTTACGACCCGTTGGGTATTGAGCTATCTTAAAGGACCATTGAAAAAAGACGAGATCGCCACATTGATGGTGCAAAAGAAAGCAGTTCTTGCAAGGAAATTTACCCCATCATCAGCTCATGCAATACATAAGGAGAGTGCAACACAGACCTATCAGCAGGTTGACAGATCCATTGTTCAGTATTTTGAGCCGGATGCTACAGGAAGGAATGATTACTTTCCAACGTTGGCAGCAAAAGCCACTGTACATTTTTTCAATCAAAGCAGGGGTATCGATGAAGAGAAAACATTGATGCTCTCCCTGCCGATTGAGGCATCACTGTCCCGTATTGACTGGGAAGCGGCAGAAGAGGACTCTGTAGATTTTGAACGTTTTCCGCGTACTGTACCCACCGGTGCCCACTTTGCGACGCTTCCGGAAACAGTACTTCAGGACAAAGGTTTGCGTAAATGTGTACGTGAATTAAAAGAGTATCTTTACCAGAGTGAATCATTGCAGCTATGGCGCTGTAGGATGCCAAAGCTTGAATCAAAAGCCGGTGAGTCCCGGGCAGACTTTATGGTACGCCTGCAGGATATACTTGCAGAGAAAAAAGAAGAAGCGATTGAAAAGCTCAAAGAGCGTTATGGCAAAAAAGAAAAAGTATTGATGGATCGTCTGGAGCGTGCCAAAGCACGTGTAGCAAAAGAGGAGGCAGATTCTACAAGCAGTATTATCGAGGCAGGTATTTCTGTATTGGGAGCACTTTTTGGCAAAACAAGTGTCAGCAAAGTAGGCAGAGCTGTCAATAAGGGCGGACGGATTCTCAAAGAACGGGGAGAGATGAGCCGTGCGCAGGAACGGGTAGCCTCCATTGAAGAAGACATCAATGCCCTTGAAGAAGAACTTGAACAAAAAATAGATGCATTGAACGAGAAGTACAGTGTGGAAAACTGCGAAGTTACCGAGTTTAGAATCAAGCCGAGAAAGACTGATATTGATGTAGAAAGCTGTGCTCTTGTATGGCGTGCCTAAATTAATATTGAGTGTATAGATAGATAAAGTAGTTTTAAAAGAGATTGTCCTATAATATTCTCCATTTATTATTATATTTAATATATAAAAAGTAGGAGAATAAATATGGTTACATTTACTAATGTAAAAACGGGGAACGTTGTCAGCAGGGAAGAGACCAAAGAGGAAGAGTTTATTTATGAGGGAAAGCCATTACTTGTTGAAACCGATATGGATGGTGTCATCACCTATGCCAACCGTCGTTTTATCGAAGTGAGTGGTTATGGGAAGGAAGAGGTGATCGGTTCTCCACACTGTGCCCACATGCATCCAACGATGCCCCAGTCCATTTTTAAAGATGCGTGTCAAAAGACGTCTGCAGGAAAGACATGGAGCGGATATATCTGCAATATTTCGAAAGAAGGTGTAGGCTATTGGACTGAAATGACTATTCAGCCAAAGCGTAATGATAAGGGTGAATTGGTTGGGTTTATGGCAACGAGACGTGCCCCGGATGCGGACAAGCTGGGAAAAGTAATTGAAGAGTATGAAACGATTCGTCTTAGCGGCAATGCAAATACAACCAGCCAGTATTGCGGAGAAGTATTTATGGGAAGAGGGGCGTGTAACTTTTAGCCCGTCTACCCTTTGCTGCCGGGTTTGATGGCAGTGCTTCCCTCTTGACACATAGGACATGCATCAGGTGCATACATTTCAAATGTAAAGTCTGCCAGAGAGAAGAGCGGCACATCGGCAGGGAGCTTACACTCAGGCTTTGCTTCGGCTTCTCCTCCGACACGTTTACAAAAACCACGGTTGGCAAGTGAGGCGAATGCAACAACTTTTGCGCCAAGTGCTTCAATGGCTTCTGCTGCTTTCACTGCGGAGCCGCCTGTAGTGATGATATCTTCACAGATAATGATCTTCTCCCCCGGTTTGACTTCAAAACCTCTTCGAAGCGCCATGCCGCCCTCTATTTTTTCAACAAAGATAGAGCGCACACCAAGGGAACGTGCGAGTTCATAACCGGCCAGAACACCGCCAAGTGCCGGTGCACACACAGTATCGACTTCGACACCGGCTTCACGAATCATGTTGGCAAGGGCATCTGCAAGTTTGGCAGCTGTTTCAGGGTACTCCAGTACTTTTGCACTCTGAAGATAGCGCGCTGAATGGTTGCCGCTGGCAAGAAGAAAATGCCCCTCAAGCAGTGCATCAGCATCTTTGTAAATTTGTTCGACATTCATTTTAAACCTTTAGAATATCTGCTTCTTTGGATTTAAAGAGATCATCGATCATTGCTATATGTGCATCGGTAATCTTTTGGATCTCATCCTGTGCCTTTTTGGATTCATCTTCACTGATCTCTTTGTCTTTTTCAAGTTTCTTGATTTTGTTATTGGCATCTTTACGGATGTTTCTGACCGCAACACGTGCATTCTCCGCCATCGCCTTGGCCTGCTTGACGATCTCCTGGCGCTGTTCACTCGTCATTGGCGGGAAGAAAAGCTTGATGAAGTCACCGTCATTGTTGGGGTTGACACCGATGTTGGCTTCCTGGATTGCCCGTTCAATGTCACTGAGCAGGTTTTTCTCCCATGGCGTAATGGCAATGGTCGTTGCATCGGTTGCGATGACACTTCCTACCTGGTTCAGAGGCGTAGGGGTTCCATAATAGTCAACCTTGATATTGTCAACAATGCTGGTAGTCACTTTACCGGTTCTCAGGGAAGCAAAATCACGCTTCAGTGCCTCTATACTCTTGTCCATATGCTCTTTGGTATGTTCGAAAATTTCATCAATCATATATTCTCTCCTAAAGGATTATTTGAGTGAATTTTACCCTTTTTTACCTTTTTGCGTACTTCATGGAAAGGTATGTGGGAATAGTGTCTGAAGGAAGGGCTAAGCCAGGAAATTATCCCCGGCTTTAAATGTGTTCTGGGTGTTTATTTTTCTGGAGTCTGCGGTGCTGCCGGTGCAGCAGGGGTATCTGAAGCCGGCTTTATGGGTGCAGCAGGTACGACTTTGTTGTTCTTCGGAACAATTTTGTCAGCTACCGAGCTTTGGTTCTCTTTGGTGTAAAAGTATCCCAATGCCAGTGTATTGACAATAAAAAGCAGTGCCAATGTAAAGGTGGCTTTGGCCAGGAAGCCCATAGGACCCTTTGCTCCGAAAACGGACTCGTTGCTTCCGCTGTAGGCACCAAGACCGATACTTGAACTTTTTTGAAGCAGTACAGTAATGGTGATGGCAATTGCCAGAATAATTTGTACAATTAGCAGTGTAGATGTCATAAAATCCTCTTCGCGTATCCGCTTATGTGCGGGCAATATTTTGGGCGATTATACCCAAACCATATTGAAAGTACGATAATGTGAAAAAATGAAATGGAGTCAGGGGTACCATCGGGGGAAAGTACTTCCCCAATATGGTTTTGTTTTAGTCGTCGTTTCCGAAAATACCGAGCAGTTGAAGAATGGTGGTAAACATATTCAAAAAATCAATATAGAGTGACACTGCTGCATCCACCGGCGAATCATAGGCACCGTTGGCAATATTCTGGGTATCATAAATGGTGAAGAATCCAAACAGCACAAGTACACCTGCTGTGATGATGATGTGCATCATGGGACTGTGAAGCAGAAAATAGTTCACCAGTGATGCAATGATCACAACGATCAAAATGATAAAAAGCGGTTTTCCCCAACTTGAGTAATCACTTTTGCTATTGATTGCAAAAAGGCTGAGTGCTCCGAAAAGCACTGATGTCATTAGGAAAGCATTGCCGATGACCGCTCCCATACCTGCGCCGATGAAAGAAGCCAGCAGTGGCACAAGTGAAACGCCTGTGAGGAATGTAAACAGAAAGAGCATTGCCAGATTCAGTCCCGGTTTACCTCTTGAGAGTCCAAGTCCGAAGAAAAGCACAAGAAGCTCTGCCCCAAAAATAAACCATTTGTATTGCATAACTGCTGCTGCGTAAGGCATTGTCACGTATGCCCCGGCTGCGGCGGCAATCATGCTTGCAGCAAGCAGTTGATACGTTTTTTTCATAAAGTCGACTGTTGCCGCCTCCTGAACATAACCCGTTTGTCGGGCAGCTGTATAGTCTCTGTCATATAATGCCATGTAAATCCTTTTTCATTGGTGATTGTTTTTGTGCAAGTATAATTACGTCAGATTAATCCAAGGTTAATCACAGTCGCTCTTCGGCTTTTCTTTTACGCTGTAGGGCAAGATACTCATTTTGCGCTTTTTTTGCATCCGTGCGGTTGGTCTCTATTGCTGATTTCGCTTCTATTTCCTGATGCGACGGGGGTGTTGGCTCTTCCTGACTGCATCCGCTAAAAAAAAATATACTACAAAGTGATAAAAAAAACAGGCTGCGCATATATAAAACTCCTTGTCAATAAGTATTGCGTGCAGGCATTGTAGAGAAACAAATCTTAGAAATGGCAAAAAGTAGCACTCTTTTATATAATAATGTATGTAAAACGTATAAATTAAAAAAATTTCAAAAAAAAACGAAAAAAACCGAAAAAACCCTTGACAAGGGTGACGTTCGGTGCTATAATACGCGTCCACAAACACAGAG
>Ga0256829_1001194_pt1 | contig 22197 bp, 16 predicted proteins | sample 131447metaG_FD_185979 | JGI IMG/M metagenome (GOLD analysis project Ga0256829, IMG submission 185979) | Hydrothermal vent microbial communities from Lau Basin, Pacific Ocean - 131-447 | ecosystem: Environmental > Aquatic > Marine > Hydrothermal vents | place: Pacific Ocean: Lau Basin | collected...
TGCGAACTTCTAGAATGGTTGATTAACGAGGGAGACGTTATCGAAGAAGATCAGCCTGTTGCAGAGGTGATGACCGACAAAGCAACCGTACAGATCCCTGCTATGCACAGTGGTGTTGTGAAAAAGTTATTTTACAAAGCGGGGGAAATTGCCAAGGTACATGCGCCTTTGTTTTCATTAGAAACACAAGGTAGTTCGCCACAGATAGAAGACAACACACTTGAGGGTAACGCTAGTGATGATATTCACAATGTGGATACCTTGGCTACCAATGACGTGAATGACGAACAACTGGTTGACTTTATACTACCGGACATTGGCGAGGGTATTGTTGAATGTGAAATCGTGAAATGGAATGTTCAGGAAGGCGATGAAGTTCTAGAAGACCAAAGCGTTGTTGAGGTGATGACAGACAAAGCTGTTGTTGAGATCCCTGCTAAGCACAGTGGTGTGGTTAAAAAGCTGTATTATCAACAAGGTGAAATAGCCAAAGTACATACCCCATTGTTTGCATTAAGGACCGAGCAAAAAGATATTGAACATAATAATAAAGTGAGTGCGCCTAACGATGTAACCCCCAAACTTGTAGCAAACGAAGCTTTACTATCTAAAGCGGGTATGGAGGGAGACTATGAACCACCTGTTGTAGTAAACGGTCGCGTACTTACGAGCCCCGCGGTTAGACGTATAGCTAGAGAATACAATATTGATTTAACCCTTATAGAGGGAACGGGTAAAAAAGGGCGCGTATTAAAAGCGGATGTATTAAAGCACATAAAAAACAACGCGGCTCTCGATAAAAATACGGTAGAGAATTCCCAAACAAGGTCTCAAACCAATCAAACTCAAGATATGCGCGGTGTTGCATCTAGTGGAATTCGAGTTGAAAAATTAAGAGGCGTAAAAGCAGCTATGGCCAAACAAATGGTTGCCTCTGTTTCTACGATCCCTCACTTCACGGTGTCGGATGAGGTTATCATCGACAACCTTATTGCACTGCGCCAGCAACTAAAACCCATGTTTGAAGCCAAAGAAACGTCTCTTTCTTTTATGCCATTCTTCATCAAGGCATTGTCATTGGCGTTAAGTGAATTCCCTATTATCAACAGTCAATTGAACGCTGAAGCCACTGAAATTAGCTATTTCGAGGATCACAACGTGGGCTTTGCAGTAGACGGTAAACTGGGTTTAGTCGTACCTAATATCAAAGCGGTACAGACCAAAAGTTTGCTCGACATTGCAAACGAGTATCAAGAGATTGTTAGTAAGGCTCGCTCCGGTGCTTTGGCGTCTGACCAAATGAAAGGTGGAACTATTAGCCTATCTAATATTGGTGCTATTGGGGGGATCAACGCTACTCCGGTGATTAATATGCCAGAGGCAGCGATAGTGGCATTGGGCAAAACTCAAGTACTGCCTCGATTTGATGAACAGGGTAATGTACTGCGTCAGCACATTATGACCGTTAATTGGTCGGGAGATCACCGTATTATTGATGGTGCAACCATGGTTAAATTTAATAACCTATGGATGCAGTATTTAGCACACCCTGAAACCATGTTGATGTATCTACGCTAATGCCAAAGTGTGTAGCTTTGCTTGTAACGGCAAGGCTACACGAGATATTATTGCGTTTTAAATTCAGTGATGTGGGTAGCGAATGCATCCACGTTTAACCGCGATGAATACTAAGTGCTAAGTTATCAACACGGCTTTCACGCCGGAAATCACGCTGACGTAATAAAACATATTGCGTGGATAGGCGTATTAGAACATCTAAAAAAGAAAAACAAACCTTTTACATTATTTGACACCCACAGCGGTGCCGGTAAGTACCAATTCGACGACGCCGAAATGCGTCAAAACAAAGAGTTTGAAACTGGTATTAGCAAGCTAGGTAGCTTTTCTGAAACCTCTTCTTATCTGTTAAATCGTTATTTGGACGTAGTTGAGCCTTTTTATAAGCAACAATGCTATCCGGGCTCTCCGGTTATCAGTGAGTCATCATTAAGAGACGGTGACACACTGCATTTAATGGAGCTCCACCCAGCGGAGTTTGCAAAGCTTCAGCGAGTAATGAAGAGAGCACACGGTTGCCACCTTCATAAACGCGATGGCTTTGAGGGGCTGTTAGCCCTTACGCCTCCAAAACCCAATCGCGGTGCAGTACTTATTGATCCTCCATACGAACGCTTTCAGGAATATCAAGAAGTTACACGAGCCGTTAAAAAAATGTATGAGCATTGGCAACAGGGTATTGTGGTGATTTGGTACCCTTTGTTATCAGCGCGTGCTGGAAAAAAGCAGGGTGCAAGTGAAGCTATGTATCAACAGCTCAGCGACCTCGCTAAAACCAGTTTTGTGGCAGAGTTAATTGTAGAAGATGTTAAGGACGACAATGGCATGTATGGCTCGGGGGTCTGTATTCTCAATCCGCCGTGGCAACTTGACGAGAATCTACAAGAGGCACTGCAAGCTTTGTCTGCTGCTTTGGGTGAAGACATATCCACTTCGCTGCGTTGGTTAAAAAGAGAAGGGGAGTAATGAATAGCGCAAGGGATATAAAACACTTTTATATTCCAGAAGAGCAGTCAATTTATCTGCTCTCACACGCTGATGCCAAAAAACTAAAAGATTGGGTTGCTTTGTGTACCCACCAGTTAGAGCGATTGGGATATTCCAACATCACCTTATTGGGGAAAGGCGCTTTTGGTTTTGCCTTTTCGGGGGTATCTCCCACAAATCAACAACTGGTGTTTAAATTTGCTCGCCTAAACCTGTCGCAGCATGTGAGAGATCGCCTTGAAGAAGAGGCTTTCATGCAATCCCAAGTTGATCATCCTCGAGTACCTAAGGTTATAGACTTTCAACATGTAGGGAAGCAGCCAATTCTAGTGATGACATTGGCGCCCGGAATTGACTTGGAGAAGCTAAGCCTACGTCTTGGACCGCTTCCACCTGAACTCGTTGTAAAAATAGCGGTGCAATTGGGGGAGCTGCTATTAAAATTGCGCGTAAACTCTCACAAAGACATCATAAAACCAGTTGTTCACGGCGATATAAAACCGTCTAATTTGGTGTGGGATGAGGAATCTCAGCAAGTCGAGCTTATAGACTGGGGATCTTCTGTATTTGCCCAATTGGATGAAAACGGGCAAGTCACCGGCAACAATGTTATGGATTTGATGTCTCAGTCTATGCATAGTACCAATGCTCGTTTAGGTGATGTCTATTTTATTGGCGAAGCACAGCTAAATGGTGAGCTATCGTCTCCCCGTTTTGACGAACAGGGGTTAGCAAGTACCCTTTACGCCCTAGCGTCTGGCCAGTCTTGTCGTTATGGCAGTAAAGTTATCACACCAAGTTCACTAGGCTTACCAAAAATGCTCGCAAGCATTCTCACTTACATGTTAAGTGATGATGTAAAAAAGCGTGAGCAAGGCGCTGATTACTTTTTCAATCATCTGCACGTTCTTAAAAATCTTGTCTTTCGTGAAGGTCGTCGTAATGATTACAACGCCAGCATCCCAACGTGGGTAAGCCAATCTACTCGTGATATTGAAACTGTAGTGTACAGTTCTAGAAAATCTTACTTAAGAAATAACGGTAACGACCAACAACCCCAGTTTTACGATATTAATGATGTTCAATTTGACCGTTACTATAAAAATTACCTGCAAGGAATGGGCGATACAGAAAAAGCCTTTGTATCAGGGATAAGTCGACTTGGCCGATATCCTGTCGTTGGTGGAATAGCGATTCGCTGGGCCCCAGAGGGGATTTACGTTGATTCTAGCCTTAATTTATATAATAAAACCCTTCAGGAAGCCTTCGAGTTATCAGTGAATAATGTGATTTCCCTTGCAGCTGCGCTACACAAAACCGGTGTATTTAAATGCTGTATGTTCAATGCCAAAAACACCTTACATATTGAACGAACCGATGTATCACAGCCTTTTATTCCAGATAAAGACTGCGTAATCCCCTTTGAGCGCTCCGTATCTTCTGTGGCAACCGAAGAAAGCAGGCTTCACTCTTATTTTGAAGACGGCGAAGATCCAGACGAATTGCTGGTGTTACCTGATGCGCTTATGCAGCATATTCATAACTTAAATAAAATTCATCATACCGGTTGCATCATTTTTGAAGCGCTGCCAACACACTTGAAAATACACAACTACTTTACTTTGTTAGACCACAGTAAAGCCGAAGAATTTGAACAATGCCTAGTATCAATAGTAGGCTTAATACCCACTATTAAAGGATTAGGTATTTCCGGATTCATGAAATTGCCGTATAAAGACACCCGATTTTTTGAACACAGCGCTACACGGCCGGAAAAATATTATCCCCGTAATCCAAACGCTGAATTAATGGAGCAGTCTCATGAGTGACGTCAAACTTTCATCATTATTCTCTTTAGAATCAATTGAGGAAGGGCTGTACCGAGGTCAAAGCTGGGATTTGGGGTTTAGAGCGCTCTTCGGTGGTCAAGTTTTGGGACAAGCACTTAGCGCAGCTTATCAAACCGTTGAATCAAATCGTGTGGTTCATTCTTTTCATACGTATTTTTTGTCTCCAGGCGATGCGAAACGTCCAGTGGTTTACGATGTCGAGATTGTTCGTGACGGTAGAAGCTTTTCCGCTCGACGTGTGAAAGCAATTCAAGGCGGTAAAAGCATCTTTTACATGACAGCGTCATTTCAGGTGCCAGAGGCAGGCATGACCCATCAAAAAGCCGATATGCCTCAGGTTCCACCTCCGGAAGATGTGCAATCAGATATTGCATTTTACGAAGATAATATCGACAAAATCTCTAGAACTATGCGCGAGGCTTTGGCATATCACAAGCCCATAGATATTCGCACCGTTGACGCAGCTAATTCTTATCATGCACAAACTCGCGAACCTATGCGCTACTTGTGGTTGAAAGCCAGAGATGCATTAGAGCCAGTGCCCGAATTACATCAGGCATCTTTAGCTTATGCGTCAGATTACCACTTTTTAAGCACTTCCTTACAACCTCATGGTATAGCTGTTACAGACAAAACGTTGCGCATAGCTACCATTGACCATGCGATGTGGTTTCACAGACCTGTCAATCTAAATGATTGGCTGCTATACGCCATGGAAAGTCCTTTTAGTGGCGGTGCACGAGGAATTGTAAGAGGGCAAATTTTTAACCGCGCGGGAGAGCTCGTAGCTACCACTATGCAAGAAGGGTTAATGCGTCAAATAGAAACAAAAGGAAAATAGTAATGTTATATACCCTTGGTGAACACGCCCCACAATGCGATAGCAGTGCTTATATTGCACCTGGCGCCCATGTCATCGGAAAGGTAACCCTTGAGGCTGGCGCTAGTGTTTGGTTCAACGCCGTACTTCGCGGTGACATGGACACTATTACTATCGGAAAAAACAGTAATATTCAGGACGGTTCTGTGCTTCACACCGATGCAGGCATTCCACTTGTTTTGGGTGAAGGGGTAACAGTAGGTCACAAAGTAATGCTTCACGGCTGTGAAATTGGAGATTATTCACTAATTGGCATTAATGCGGTGGTATTGAACGGTGCAAAAATAGGTAAGTATTGTGTTATTGGTGCTAATACACTGATTACCGAAAATATGGTTATACCAGACTACAGCATGGTAGTAGGATCACCGGGAAAAATAGTCAAAACCTTACCCGAAAACGTTGACACAAAACTTAAAGCCTCAGCGAAACACTATGTGGATAACGCGAGTTATTACAAAAGTCACCTCCGCGCTAACTAACTTCCTAGCTGAAGCTGGTATTTCCCTGCTAATAGATATAAAGCGATACATAAAAAATGCCCGGAAACAAACGTTCCGGGCCTAGGGGAATGGCTCATTGCTGAGCCGTGCGCTAACTATTGCAAAGGGAGAGGTTCATGCAAATCTTTAACGAATAGTTAGTATAGTTCAAATTTGTTCATTTTATAAACATATATTTGCTAAAATTCGTCTAAATACACAATATCTAAGACCAACATCGAATAAGCCCTGAAATATCATTAACCTACGAGTGGTCTGATTTTTCACTTTAGCTAATCTTAACAGTGTATTTGTTATACCTAAACTGATCACAATTTGTACACAACTTATCCAAAGTGCCAAAATGTATACAAACCCAATCTAGCATTCATTTAGTGAATGCTGGGTACAGGTTATTGTAACTACTGCTACAAAGTACAATACTGCCCAAATGTTTAGATTCAATGACGAGTATTGGGAATGTCTTCATCAAATAACCAGTTTTCTACTTTTATTCCTCCTGAGCGCACCCTAATGGGTCCAGGTCCTTCTGATGTTCATCCGCGCATCCTTAATGCCATGTCCAGACCTACACTTGGGCACTTAGATCCACTATTCGTAGAATTAATGGATGAAACCAAATCTTTACTGCAATACGCATTTAAAACGAAAAATGCGCTTACTATGCCTATTTCTGCGCCGGGTTCGGCGGGGATGGAAGCCTGTTTCGTCAACTTGCTAGAGCCGGGTGACAAAGTATTGGTTTGCATTAACGGCGTATTTGGCAACCGTATGCTGGAGAATGTTGAACGCTGTGGCGCAATAGCAATTACCGTAAATAGCCCTTGGGGACAACAAACCGATTTGAGTGAAGTTGAAGCCATACTGTCTGAGCAAAAAGATATAAAGGTGTTGGCGTTTGTTCACGCTGAAACATCTACCGGCGTTGAAAATGATGCAAAATCTTTGTGTGCGCTTGCACAGAAGTACAACTGTTTGACTATTGTCGACGCAGTAACATCTCTTGGTGGCATTGAAGTTGATGTTGACGGGTGGGGCATTGATGCTATTTATTCAGGGTCGCAAAAATGCTTAAGCTGCGTGCCTGGAATTTCTCCGGTATCGTTCAGCGACCGCGCTGTCAGTGTTATTCAGTCTAGAAAAACCAAAGTACAAAGTTGGTTTTTAGATATGAATCTTATCGTGGGGTATTGGGGCACAGGTGCTAAGCGAGCGTACCACCACACCGCACCAGTAAACTCTATGTATGCGTTTCACGAATCTTTAGTGTTGTTACACAATGAAGGGTTGGAAAATGCGTGGCAAAGGCATAAAACACATCACCTTAAACTCTTACAGGGTTTAACGGAATTAGGTTTATCAATGGCAGTAGACAGCGAGTATCGTTTACCCCAACTCAACGTGGTAAATATTCCAGAGGGCGTAGATGATGCTGCGACACGAGCAAAGCTATTGAACGAATTTAACCTTGAAATTGGAGCAGGATTAGGTGAGTTCGCGGGTAAAGTATGGCGCATAGGACTTATGGGGCATAGCGCTAAAAGTCGCAACATTCACCATTGCTTATCGTCACTTAGTCAAGTTTTACGGTAACGCGTAACCAAAATGCACAGTTAATGTTGTTATATTTAACTAGCATTCACCTAGGGTTAAGCTAAAAGTGAGATTATAGTGTTCCAATCAGAGCTACAAACGCAACGATATGAAGGAAGACTATGAAAAATATTTCCCTAATTTGCTTAACCCTATGTTTGTTCATCAGCACTAAAATATTGGCAGCAGCGCCAGACAAAACCATTAATGTCAGCGGAAGTGGTGCCGTAAGTATTGCGCCTTCTGGGTACAAAGTAACTTTGGTGTTTGAAGGCAAGGGCAACGAAATTGCTGCTATTAACAGTAAACTTGAACAACAACGTGCTACTGTTGTTGGGTTCTTGCTCAACAGTGGTGTACAAGAGCGTCATATCCAGTCTATGCAAATAAGTGTGAATCCAAACTATGAGCATTCTCCCCAAGGGCGACTGCAAAGAGGGTTTACGGTTCGCCGAGAAATACAATTCACTCATAACCAAATCAGTCAATACGACGCAATTATTGATGGTGCACTACAGCGAGGTGTAAACAGTATCAACGGATTTTCACTCGTGGTGATGGATGATAATCAGGCTTACACTAAAGCGTTACGTTTAGCATTGGCGAATGCCCGCTCAAAAGCTGAGCTAATTGCACAGGAATTCAGTGTAGATTTGGGTGAAGTGGTTGCAATATCTGAAACAAGTGGCAATATGCCCGTTCCCATTATGCGCAGTGAAACTTTTGCCAGAGATACGCCAGTATCTATGCCCGGAGAAAGAACAATTACTGCTCATGTTAATGTGAGTTTCGCAATAAATCAGTAAAGAGAAGTATCATTTGAAAGAGAAGCATTACACCCAGTTATTGAGCCAAGTGAAAAGTTTGATTGAGGGCGAGCCAGACTTAATCGCTAACTTGGCCAACGTTAGTGCCTTGTTGTTCAATGGACTAGATGACGTAAATTGGGCGGGATTCTATCTCTACAAAGATGATCAGTTAGTGCTTGGACCGTTTCAGGGGCAGCCAGCGTGTATTCGTATTCCTTTAGGCAAAGGGGTTTGTGGAACTGCTGCGGCAACAAAAACGGTTCAGCGAATAGATGATGTTCACACCTTCGACGGCCACATCGCCTGTGATGCCGCTTCAAATTCTGAAATTGTAATCCCTATTGTCATCCATAATAAATTGGTGGGTGTACTAGATATCGACAGCCCCATTTATTCTCGTTTTGACGAACAGGATGAGCAAGGCTTAATGGCTATTGTTGAACTATTTCAACAGGTTATGGAATCACAATGAAATACAACGTAGATATTCATGTAGTTCTGTCAACCTACGAAGACATGGAAGATATGCACGATGATCCCGATGAGGCTTCTGAGCGCTTAAATTTTATTCTTCACGCCATTTACGATAGGGCTGAAGAGGATATCGAAACTTCACGACTCGAAAAAATCTTGCAGTTTACGTGGGAAAACTGGCAGCAAGATAAACTTTTATTAGATATTGACGACGATGAATTGCTCGATTGGGTTGACCACACGCTGGCAACTTGGGATGATGCAGATACTACAGATTTGTCCTGAACTACTTAGAAAGATTAATGGAATCACCAGAGAAGTTTAATAGCAGTAAGGAAGTTATCGCTTTCCTTGCACAAACCTTTCCGAATTGTTTTACCACTGAGGGCGAAGCTCGTCCGCTTAAAATTGGTATTTTTCAAGAACTAGCTAGCCGATTGGAAGAAGAACCGCGTGTGAGCAAAACCTTGCTTCGCTCTACGCTTCGCCATTACACCAATAGCTGGCGTTACCTTCACAGTATTAAAGAGGGCGCTCATCGCGTTGATCTTGATGGTACCGAAGGTGATGTGATAGAAAAGGAACATGCGGATCACGCAGCTAAACAGCTTGAAGAAAGTAAAGCGAAAGCCGCTGAACTTAGAAAAGAAAAGCAAGCAAAACAGCCAAAGCGTAAAGAACGTAAGCAATTTTCTCGTCCAAAAGGTGAAAAATCGTCAGATTCGAGCCATGCTGAGAGAAAAAGCGGAACTAAACCGAAAAACCAAAGACCAAATAAGACACCACCTGAAAAGCTAACAGACAGTGATCTTAAGCAAGGTACTAATGTAACCGTTAAATTGGGTAAAGCCCCAATGCCGGCAGTTATTACCGAGGTGGCAAAAGATGGCATCCACGTTCAGTTAGATTCGGGCATGGTTGTCAAAGTCAACGCTGACGCGTTACGTTTGGCACGTTCCAAGAGGTCGTAATATGAAAGATATCCTTCGAGTTTCCATTGCAGCAGCATTTTTAACAGTGGGTGTTGGCGCTTCTGCTGTTACCACTACGCCAAGTGTTGATGAACTTCCTGTGCTTGCACAAGAAACCCAACACACAGTTGCAGCCAAGCGAGTGAGTGCGTTATTTACACGTTCGCATTACACGGAAATTTCGTTGGATGATCAGCTTTCATCGAGAATTTACGACCGCTTCCTTGAGTCACTCGACCACAACAAACAAGTATTGCTTCTGTCGGATGTAGAGTCATTCGAGAAAAACAGAAACGCATTTGATGAAGCCTTGAGTCGTGGCAACTTATCGATTGCCTATGAAATGTATAATCTCAGTGCACAGCGCCGTATAGAACGGTACGAGTTCGCGTTGTCTTTGCTAGAAGGTGAAGCATTTGATTTTGAACAGGAAGGCGATAAGTTCTATTACGATCGAGAGGAAGCAGAATGGCCCACAACCACTGCTGAGCTAGACGAAATTTGGCGTCAGCGCGTTAAGTATGATGCTTTAAGCCTAATCTTGGCCGATCGTACCTGGGAAAAAACGCAGGAACTGTTAACCAAGCGTTACACCCGCGCGATTAAGCGTACTATTCAAACCACGAGTGAAGATGTATTCCAAACAACGATGAATGCCTTCGCACGTACCATCGAAGCGCATACCAGCTATTTATCACCTCGAAATGCGGATCGCTTCCAAATGGAAATGAATTTGTCATTTGAAGGTATTGGCGCGGTATTGCAAATCGAAGAAGACTTCACGGTAATCCAAAGTATTGTGCCTGGCGGCCCCGCAGACGAATCTGGTGCTCTTAAGCCAGAAGACAAAATTGTAGGGGTGGCACAGGACGACGACGAATTTGTTGACGTAGTAGGTTGGCGATTAGATGAAGTGGTTGAGCTAATTAAAGGCCCTAAAGGCAGTACCGTGCGCTTGCAGGTACAGAAAGGCGCCTCTGACGCAACTTCAACGACAATCGTTAGTCTTGTTAGAGATAAAATTAAGCTAGAAGATCGCGCTGCTAAGTCGGAAGTTTATACGCCAGATTCAGGCCCGAATGCAGGCCAGCCTTTAGGCGTAATCACTATTCCTAGCTTCTACAACAATTTGAGTGTTGATGTAGCGAAAGAGATTAACGCCTTAAAGGCCCAAGACGTTAAGGGCATTATCGTAGATTTGCGTGGCAATGGCGGTGGTTCACTTACCGAAGCTACACTGTTAACTGGCTTATTCATCGAGAAAGGTCCAGTGGTACAAATTCGTTACATGTATGATAAAGTGAATGTTAACAGCGACACAGACGGTTTGGTGACCTACGATGGTCCGTTAACTGTCTTAGTTGACCGCTACAGTGCTTCTGCTTCAGAGATTTTTGCGGCCGCGATGCAAGATTATAATCGTGCTTTGATTATCGGTGAGCAAACGTTTGGTAAAGGCACGGTTCAACAACACAGAGGTCTGGGTAAAATCTACGATCTGTACGACAACCCTCTAGGTAGTGTGCAGTTTACCATTGCTAAGTTTTACCGAATTAATGGTGGTAGTACACAGCATAAAGGCGTTGTACCAGACATTCTTTATCCGTCTGCCATAGAGCCATCTGATTGGGGTGAGAGTCAGGCAGAAAATGCGTTACCTTGGGATAGTATTGGTCGCGCGAATTATACAACTTTCGCTGACAGTGGAGCTGCGTTAGATGTATTAACAGCGAAACACAATCGCCGTGTTCTTCAAGACCCAGAGTTTGCGTATATCTACGAAGATATTGCTGAGTATCGTGAAAACAAAGACAAAACTTATATTTCATTGGTTCAGTCAGAACGTTTAGCTGAAAAGAAAGAGCGTGAAGCTAGAGCTTTAGCTAGAGCGAACGAGCGCTTGACGCGATTGGGAATGGAAGTGGTTGCTTCTCTTGATGATTTACCAGACGATTTGGATGAATTAGACCCATTTCTTGATGAAGCAGCAAATATTACATTTGATATGATTGAAACAGGTCGTTACGCCTTCTCAGCTAACTAATTAGCTTTAAATGAAGGGCTGGTCTTGGGCCAGCCCTTTTTTTATGTCTAAATAACAATTACTACAACAATAATAAAGGGAAACACAATGGCAGTCAGAGGCGAGTTTTCTTCGCGTATAGGCTTTATTCTCGCGGCAGCAGGATCTGCTGTGGGTTTAGGTAATATTTGGGGCTTTCCAACAAAAGTCGCAAGTAACGGCGGTGCAGCGTTTGTACTTATGTATCTGTTACTTGCATTTGTATTGGCTTACCCCGTACTAATGGCAGAACTCATCATAGGTAGAGCGACGCGCTCTAACATGGTTGATGCCCTTGGTAAAATCTCGAATAGCTTTGTGGGGCGCGCCACTGGCTTATGGGGATGTATTACTGTTTCACTTATTTTAGCTTTTTACGCTATCGTGGGCGGATGGATGCTAGTGCACCTCGCTGATTCTGCCGTGAGTTTGATAGGTATGGACAGTGCTTCTGAATGGTTGCTTACCTCGTCCGAATTGCGAAATATCATTTTCTGTGCGTTATTTATGGGGCTTACGGCTTTTATTGTTGTTGGTGGTGTTAAATCAGGCATTGAAAAATGGTCGGTGCGTTTAATGCCCACCTTAGTGATTCTTATTTTGGCGCTCATTGTATACGTAAGTTTCCAACCTGGAGCCATTGAAGGGTGGAGCGCATATCTAGTCCCAGATTTCTCATCTGTACTTAATCCAGATCTTTTAATTAGTGCCATGGGACAGGCCTTCTTCTCTATGTCGTTAGGCGTGGGTACCATGCTGGTATACGGCTCTTATTTAAGTAAAAAAGAAAACCTGCCTGTCATTGGCGCATCAGTTGCGTTGGTTGATATAGGTGTAGCAGTCATTGCTGGTATGCTAATTATTCCAGCCATGTATGTTGCTTTAAACAATGGGGTAGAAATATTTACTGAGAGCGGCGCTTTAATTGAAGGCGATAGCTTGATTTTCACCGTATTACCAGCGTTATTCGACACCATAGGTACGGTAGGTGTTTTTGTGTCGTTAGTCTTTTTCGCACTAATGACAATTGCGGCGGTAACATCTTCTATTTCAATGCTTGAAGTCCCAGTTGCCTATGTTGTCGAAAGCAAAAATGTAGATAGAAAGCGCGCTGTCATTTTTATGGCTGCGGCAATCTTCACAATAAGTTGCGTGATTATTTATAACTTTGGCGCTTTGTTTGGTTTGGTAATAACAGCAACAACACAATACAGCCAACCCTTACTTGGGCTTGTGCTTTGTATTTTCGCCGGTTGGGTTTGGCGCAGAGACAATATTCTCACCGAGTTAAAAGCAGGAAACCCAGACGCAGAGCATGGTATCTTTTGGAAAATCTGGCCTTGGTATGTTCGCTTTGTTTGCCCGGTTGTTATCGCGTTAATGTTCTATCGCTCCATTGTGTAACGCACAGAGAAAATTATAAAAATGAAAACAGAAATTAAAACGCCATCACTATTAGATGCATTAATTCCCATTGTAGCGCTAGTTGTTATGATGAGTGGCGCTGTATACCTTTTTGAAGACAATTCGTCTTACGGACCAAACCAAATTGCGTTATTGCTTGCCATGGGTCTAGCGGCAATTATTGGTATGAAGAATGGTCATAGTTGGAAGTCTATTGAAGAGGGTATCGTCAAAGGTATTTCAATGTCACTCGGTGCTTGTCTCATTCTATTAGCGGTAGGCTCGCTAATTGGAACTTGGATGCTTGCGGGAACCGTTCCAACACTTATCTACTACGGATTAGAACTGCTTAACCCATCGTTCTTCTACGCCGCTGCGTGTTTGATATGTGCGGTGATTGCAATGAGTATAGGCAGTTCTTGGACTACCGCGGCAACTGTGGGTGTAGCACTCATGGGGGTAGCAGGGGGCATGGATATGTCAACCACTATCACCGCAGGGGCTGTAGTGTCAGGCGCATACTTTGGGGATAAGATTTCTCCTTTGTCTGAAACCACCAACCTTGCACCAGCAGTTGCAGGTACTGATTTGTTCGAACACATTCGCTATATGCTTTGGACTACAATCCCAAGCTTTGTCATTGCATTAATCTTGTTTGTCATCTTGGGCCTAAGTGAAGAGGGCGGTGCTAAGGTTGAGCGTATTCAGCAAATGCAAGCCCTGCTAAACGAGTCGTTTGATTTGAGTATTGTGCTGCTAGTTCCTCTAGTAGTTTTGCTAACCTTAGCCATTAAAAAAATGCCTGCATTTCCTGCGGTGTTTATTGGCGCCCTGTTAGGTGGTGTGTGGGCGGTATTGTTTCAGTCGGACGTTATTTTAGGTATGGCTAATCAGCAAGATACAAATGCCATAGGCACGTTAAAAGTAGTTTGGACTGCGCTCTTTGACGGCGTTAGTTTCTCTACCCCAGACGAGAATCTTAACAGCCTGTTATCTCGCGGTGGTATGTCGTCAATGCTCAATACGATTTGGCTTATTATTTGTGCCATGTCGTTTGGTGCAGTGTTAGAAAATGTGGGTCTATTAAAGCGTGTTGTATCTGCCATATTGTTAGGTGCTAAATCGGCGGGCGATATGATTACCCGCACCATTCTTACTTGCTTTGGTACTAACCTAGTAACGGCGGACCAATACATAGCGATTGTTATGCCAGGCCGTATGTACAAGGAAGAATTTAATAAACGTGGCCTACACCAGTTAAACCTATCTCGTAGTTTAGAAGACGGTGGAACACTTACGTCGCCACTTATCCCTTGGAATACCTGTGGTGCTTATATGCACAGTGTATTACTCGTTAATCCATTTGATTACGTATTCTATGCATTCTTTAACGTAATTAATCCCATCTTAGCTATAATTTACGGCTACTTGGGAGTTAAGATATTACGAATTACTCCGCCAGAATTTAGCGAAAAAGCATAGAATTATCGAGGACTTATCTGTAATGACCGTTTTAGCTAAGCGTAGGTTAGACTACACAGCGCCTAATTTTCTAGTAAGCAATGTATTCCTGGATATTGTTTTAAATGAGAGCAAAACAATTGTTACTAGCCAACTCGATGTTACTCGTCAAGGTAGTCATGATCGCCCGTTAGTGTTAGACGGACATGAATTAAAACTAGTAAGTGTTGCTATTAACGACGAAGTCGTCACTGACTATCAGCAGTCGACCAATGAGCTGAGCATAAATACCACACTAGATGCGTTTAAGCTGACCATTGTTGTAGAAATAAATCCTTCGGCTAACACAGCACTGGAAGGGCTTTATCTCTCAGGTGGTGCGTACTGTACTCAGTGTGAGGCCGAAGGTTTTCGTAGCATTACCTATTTTATCGATAGACCCGATGTGCTGTCGGAGTACAAGGTAAAGATTACTGGGTCAACGTCGTTACCCTATATTTTATGTAACGGTAACCTAATTGATTCGGGAACAAACACTGATGGCACTCATTGGGTTACGTGGCATGATCCTCATCCTAAGCCATGTTATTTATTTGCCCTTGTTGCTGGTGATTTCGACGTACTGAAAGACACCTTCACTACACGAAGCGGTAGGCAGGTAGCGTTAGAGCTTTTCGTCGACAAGGGAAAGCTCAACCGTGGTCAATTTGCCCTCGACTCGCTAAAACGTGCAATGGCGTGGGACGAGCAGGTCTTTGATTTAGAGTATGACCTTGATATTTATATGGTTGTTGCTGTCGACTTTTTTAATATGGGAGCAATGGAAAACAAAGGCCTGAATGTATTCAACAGTAAGTTTGTACTGGTGGATGAAGAGTCGGCGACAGATGAAGACTTTTTTAACGTTGAATCTGTCATCGCCCATGAATATTTCCACAATTGGACTGGTAACCGAGTTACCTGTAGAGACTGGTTTCAACTAAGCCTTAAAGAAGGGCTTACCGTATTTAGAGACCAGCAGTTTAGTACGGATATGACGTCTGCACTGAGTAATCGCATAAAACAAGTAAGAGTGATGCGAGAGCACCAGTTTGCAGAAGACGCAAGCGCCATGAGTCATCCTATTCGTCCCGATGAAGTAATTGAAATGAATAATTTCTACACGGTTACCGTGTATGACAAGGGCGCTGAAGTTATTCGCATGATGTATACCCTTTTGGGCAAAAGTGACTTCAAAAAGGGAATGGACATCTATTTTGAGCGTCATGACGGTCAAGCCGTTACATGTGACGACTTCGTCAATGCCATGCAAGCTGCCACTGAAAAAGATTTAACTAATTTTAGGCGTTGGTACAGCCAGTCTGGTACGCCAGTTGTGTCTGTTGAAAGAAGTATGGTCAGTGATGGTTCCACGCAGATTTCTCTTTCACAAAAAACACCAGCCACCGCTGATCAAACCCTAAAGCAACCGTTAACACTTCCATTGCGAATAGAGTTAATTGACGAGCAGGGTAATCATTACCAAGACGACGATGGTCTTATACAAGACGGTATTTTCGTGCTTGAACAAGAAAATGCAGTGTTAAATGTTAGTAACGCAACGTCTGAGGTTATTCCAGTACTGCTTGGTGACTTCTCGGCACCGGTAAAAGTTAATCAAACGCTCACTCCCGCTAACCTTTTAAGCATATTTACTTATGCAACAGATCAATTTAGTCGCTGGGACGCGTTACAGCGGTTGTACGATTTGTGCATTACCCAACTAACTGAATCTCCAGACTCTTGTATTTCTGACACAGTTTGGAATGGTCTTGAAGAAGCATTTACCAACGAGAGCAACAATATTGAACTACTTGGCGAATGTTTGGTTGTTCCTTCGTTTGAAACCCTGTGTCAAAGTCGCACTAACATAGAGGTAGAACCGCTTTTAGCTGCAAGAGAGGCATTTGTAAATCAATTTGCTCATCGCTTTGCAGACAAACTATTTGAAATCTATAACACTTGTAACAAAGTCACTGGTGGATACGAGCAAAACGCCGTAAACGCTAGACGCTGTAAAAATGTCATTCTTTCACTCATTGCAAAAGTAGACCGTTTAAATGGTGTGGTAAAAACACAATTCGACAACGCCACCTGTATGACAGATAGCTTGGCGGCACTTAAAGCGGCTCAAGCGAGTTGCCATGAGCACTTTGATGGCATGATGGCTCAATTTGAGAGCAAATGGAAAGACGATCCATTAGTGTTAGATAAATGGTTCACGCTTCACGCAACTGAGCAAAACGACAATATACTTGCCAAATTAACCATGCTACTCGAGCATCCGCAATTTTCTCAGTCAAATCCCAACAGAGTGCGTGCCGTTATAGGTAGCTTTGCGTTCTACAACAGCAAAGGCTTTCATGCTAAAGACGGTAGTGGATATAAGTATGTCGCAGACTACTTAATGAAGCTCGATAAAGTAAACCCTCAAGTGGCATCGCGCATTGTAACGCCACTAACCCAATGGCAACAGTTCTCCGTAAAACATCAGTCTTTGATGAAACAACACTTAGGACGATTGCTCAATCACGAAGGGTTGAGTAAAGACGTGTTTGAAAAAGTCAGTAAAAGTTTGTCTTATGATGAGAATTCAGTCTTCTGATAAGGTGTATTACTTTTCAGTGAACTTCCCATATTCACAATGCGAAGCCCTGTACAGTGGAAATTACCCCAATGTGGTACTTACTGCGGACTCAGGGCAAACCATTCAAGTTCCCTCTAACCGTATACGTCCATTCATATCAAGTGCAGGTTTAGTGGGGCAATTTAGAATGATAGTAGATGAAAATAACAAGATTAAATCGTTTGAACGGCTAAGATAAGGTAATAGTTTTGCTAGCGCTTCGTAATAATGCGCAGACTAGGCACTATCACTAATACAATAGGGTAAGTTTAACTTATTGATCGCCTTAATGTTGTAAATATTGTTAACTGGTACGATTAGTTCTTGCGGTTCTGACAAAATGATGTAATCATTTTGTTAAATGAGATGGTTGGAAAACGTCGCGTGAATTTTTCGCCGACTTGGGAGTATAAAAACATGATAAACAGGCTTCGCGCTTTTAAGATGTCACCTGTTGCTGTAGGTGTTATGAGCTTAATGGGAGTAGCTTCACTTCCTGCTCATGCCGCTAACTGGCAGGTTGGTGACGTTAGCATTTCTCTAGACTCTACGTTTACCTTAGCAACAAGTATTCGAACTGAAGATCGGGACTATAGTCTTATCGGTAACAGTAACCGCGCACAATTTGATTGGTCAGGTTATCACGGAGCATTCAATCCAATTTATCCAAGTGGCGATGTATGGGGGCTGGCAGATGGTGCATATTCCTCTAACGGTGATTTGGGTAATCTCGCTCATGATCCAGGCGATGCCTTCGCGACTCAAATCTCTGGTAGTCATGAATTAGACATCAATTTTGGCGACTATGGTTTCTTCGCTCGCGGATTCTGGTTCTATGACTTCGAGCAAATGGATGGAGACCGTCCATATTCAAACCCTATTACAGGTACACAAACTGACCTATGTAGCGACCCTGAAGCAGAAGACCTGCTGTGTACTGACGTTCGTCTTTATGACGCGTTTTTCTACGGCGACTGGTGGATTGGCGAAAAGCCATTTACGCTACGTGTAGGTCGTCAGGTAATCAGTTGGGGTGAAAGTACATTTATCCAACACGGTATCAATACCACAAACCCTGTAGACGTTACTCGTGCACGAGCGCCTGGTGCGGAACTTAAAGAAGTATTTATTCCAGTTGGCATGGTTTACGCGTCACTTGGTTTAACAGATAACGTTAGTATCTCTGGTTACTATCAGTACGAATGGCAGCGCAGCTGGTTACCTGTTGCAGGTAGTTATTTTGCAACGAATGATTTTGCAGGTGAGGGCGGCCAGGACAATAACGTTCAGCTTGGTTTCGCCGGTAACCCTGATATCGATTTAGAACATTTGCTATCAGCGCTGAATGGTTTTGGTGACTTACTTCGCTCTGGTGCTGACGCAAGCGCAATCTCTGAAGCATATCTAGCTTATCCAACCAAAGTAGCCATCCGTGGTTACTCTGACCAAGCGCATAATGATGCTGATGACCAAGGTCAATATGGTTTACGTCTGACTTGGTTCGCTGAAGAGCTTAACGAAACTGAGTTCAGTTTTTATCACATTAATTACCACAGTCAGCGTCCGTTGATTTCAGGTGTAACATCAAACTTTACCGCTGCGGGTATTGGTGCAGATTTAGCCTTTATTACAGGTAATCAAGTTACCAAAGACAACCTTACTCAGCTACAAGCCTTTACACAGGCAGAGTTTTTCTATCCTGAAGACATTGGGTTATACGGTTTAAGCTTCAATACTAATGTTGGTACTACGGCACTTGCTGGTGAGTTTTCTTATCGCGTAGATGAGCCACTACAAATCGACGACGTAGAGCTACTTTACATGGGTATGCCAGAGCAATTAGCTAATGCAGGATTACGTCCTGACTTAGAAGGCATTTCTCAGTTAAACAATATCGGTCGTGCGGTAGGTCCTGGCGAAACCGCTGAAGGTTTCTTGTTCTCAGATACCTTCCAAATGCAGTTTACTGCGTCACACGTTTTTGGTCCTAAGTTTGGTGCTGACAACTTTGTATTACTTGGTGAAGTAGGTTACGTTAATATTTTAGACTTCCCAGACCCTTCAGTGGTCCGTTTGAATGCGCCTGGTACTTCACGCACACCTTCGCTAGAGCCAACAGCTGACGGTAACCCTCGCTATGGTTTACACACAGCCTTGTCTGATGGTCCAGAGACAAATCCGTTTGCAACCGAAGACGCATGGGGATATCGACTACTCGCAGTAGCGGATTACAACGATATTATGGCGGGTGTTAACTTACGCGCCCGTGCAACTTTCTCACACGACGTTGACGGCACTACGCCTGATCCGTTGTTCCTTTTCACAGAAGATGTTAAGTCAGCAGCAATCTCGTTTACTTTCGACTATCTTAGTAAATGGTCTGCTACTGCGTCATACAGTGCTTTCTGGGGCGGTATAGGTACAACTAATGCCCTTGCAGATCGCGACTTCATTTCGTTTAACATCAAGTATGCAATTTAAAGAGTGGTGTATATGATTAGAAAAATAGGCGTTATTGCTGCAGCACTATCACTTGCATTGGCTGGCAGTCAAGCAGTAGCTAAAGTTTCAGCGGATCAAGCAAATGCATTGGGCACAACACTCACACCCCTTGGTGCTGAGGTTGCGGGTAATGCAGACGGCAGTATTCCAGCGTGGACTGGTGGTATTACACAAGCTCCTGCGGGTTATGAAGTGGGTGACCATCACCCAGATCCATATCCAGAAGACAAAGTATTGTTCGAGATTACTGCACAAAATTACAAAGAATATTCAGACTTTCTGTCTGAAGGTCAGATAAAGCTATTTGAAGCTTATCCTGATACTTTTCGCATGCCTGTGTATCAAACACGTCGCTCTGCATCTAACCCTCAAGAGGTTTACGATGCAACTCGTGTAAATGCAACAAGTGCAGAATTACTTGATGACGGTAACGGTCTTAAAGGTGCGGTACTTGGTATTCCTTTCCCAATTCCACAAAATGGTCTTGAGGCGATTTGGAACCATATCCTTCGATATCGTGGTGAAGCGGTTCAGCGTAATGGAGGCCAAGCAGCAGTAACTACCTCTGGTGCGTACAACGTTATTGGTTTTGACGAGCAGCTCAAAATTAAATATGCAGAAGAAGGTGCAACTGCACAAGAACTAACCGCTGAGAATATTTTGTTTATGTTTAAACAAAAGATAACTCAACCGGCACGTTTAGCGGGTACAGCGCTATTGGTTCACGAAACGGTAGACCAAGTTAAAGAGCCTCGCAAAGCGTGGACTTATAACACCGGGCAGCGTCGTGTTCGTCTAGCACCAAATATTGCTTACGATACGCCAGGAACAGCGGCAGATGGACTGCGTACCACAGATGATTTCGATATGTTTAATGGTTCACCAAACCGTTATAATTGGAATCTCGTTGGTAAGAAAGAAATGTTTGTTGCATACAACAACTACGCTTTGCATTCAGATAACGCGCAGTACGAAAACATTCTAATGCCAAATCACGTCAATCCTGATTTGACGCGCTGGGAAAAGCACCGTGTTTGGGTGGTAGAAGCTACGCTCAAAGAAGGATTACGTCACATCTATCAGAAACGCGTGTTTTACATTGATGAAGACAGCTGGCAGATCCAAGTTGCCGATATGTACGACAATCGCGGTGAGTTGTATCGCGTAGGTGTTGCCTACGGTGTGAACTACTATGAAGTTCCTACTCAATGGTCTACGCTAGACGTATACCACGATTTGAACTCGCGTCGTTACCTAGCTATTGGCCTAGATAACGAAGAGCAGATGTACGACTTCACTGTTCGTCCACGTGATGCAGAGTTTACTCCGCAAGCGTTGCGACGAGAAGGTATGCGTTAATACGCCTTTCGCGAAACGGTTGGCTTTGCCAACCGTTTTTGTATGTACCCACAGATATTTCTAAAAGGAGGGATAACTAATTATGAATAAAGCGATTGCTGCATGTTTTGCTGCCTCTTTTTCTATTTCGGTTTCTGCGCAAGATGCATTTGTTGCGCCATTGGTTGAGCAATCCGTACTACTTGATGTTGCCGCTACTGATTATGCCATTGTGGTTGGTGAGCGCGGACATATTCTCAAATCAACTGACGGTAGCAACTTCTCTCAAGTTTCAGTTCCCAGCAGAGCAACATTGACAGCAACTACTATCGTTGGTGACAAGGTTTGGGCTGTTGGACACGACGCTGTAATTCTACATTCTTCTGACAGTGGCAATACCTGGGAAATTCAGAACCTTCAGCCTGAGCTGGAGCGACCTTTTTTAGACGTAGTATTTTTTGATGAAGATCACGGCATTGCCGTAGGCGCCTACGGGTTGTTTTATCGTACAACGGACGGCGGCATGTCTTGGAATGGTGAAATGCATGCAACCTTACTAGACCCGTACGACCAAGAATACCTTGATAGCGTAAAGGAAGAGAGCGAAGAGTTTTATCTTCAAGAACTTGAATCTATTCTTCCACACATTAATCGCGTAACTTTGCACAATGGTAATCTATATCTTGCAGGTGAGGCTGGTTTACTCGCTATGAGTGACGATTTTGGTAAAAACTGGCAACGTTATGACGTGGATTATATGGGTTCATTCTTTGACATTGCTCCTTTAGACGATGCTTCGTTTTTGGCGGTAGGTCTTCGTGGCAATATATTTGTAATGAAAGATGGAGCAACATGGGAGTACGTTAATACGTGTGATACCAGTACGCTTAATTCTATTCATGTAGTTAATGGCAAAGTGCACAGTCTTGGCAATAACGGTATTGTTGTAACTGCTAAGCGTCCGCTAACTACGTCGTACCCAGATCCGTACGCCAATCCTGCAACATGTGAAAAACCTGAAAACGTATCTGTAATACAAGTTGAAGACAAAGCCGCGTTACTTAATGCCGTGTCGTTCAATGACAAAGTGATTGCAGTATCGTCTAACGGTATTAAGTTA
>Ga0256829_1001195_pt1 | contig 22184 bp, 19 predicted proteins | sample 131447metaG_FD_185979 | JGI IMG/M metagenome (GOLD analysis project Ga0256829, IMG submission 185979) | Hydrothermal vent microbial communities from Lau Basin, Pacific Ocean - 131-447 | ecosystem: Environmental > Aquatic > Marine > Hydrothermal vents | place: Pacific Ocean: Lau Basin | collected...
ATACTGAAAGTTTATAATATCTTGTGTAGGAGTCATCATAATCCAAAGATAACCAAAAATTGCAAGCATTAACCCAATAGATAAGTTACTATATGCAACAGCCAAAATACTAACAGAGCGAAATAGCTCATATCCACTTAAAAATGTAAAAAACGAAACTCTAATAGCTCTATCGCTCTTGTAAGAGAACTCTATACTCTTATCTTTTAACTCTTTTGCCTTGTTGGCAACTTTGCTAAAAAAGTACTCCTCTTTATTCGAAGCTTTTATCTGGTTAAACAGCTCTAACGAATCACTTAAAGACTCTTGAAACGCCTCTACACTTTTATTTTCTACTCTCTTTAATTTACCAACTCGTCTAGCTAATTTTGCTGTAAAATATACAACTACAGGGTTAGTTACAAGTATAAAAATAGCCAACTTCCAATTTATAATAAACAAAATTATAGATGTAAAAAGCAAAATAAGTGTAGAGATAATAAGCTTGCCTACTGTTGTACCAATAAATATATCTACTGTATTAATATCTGTTACAAGCTTCGAAGTAATCGCCCCTGGGCTAAAACGCTCATACTCTTTTAGGGCTACCCTTTTTAAATGTTCTATCGCATTTATACGCAATTTATAAGTAATATCTTTAGAGACTTTTAGCAACATTTTTACCTGCATATTGGCAAAAATTACACCCAAAAATCGCATAAGAATAGTTAAACATAAAAAGAATATCACATAGCCAACAAGGCTCATAGGGGTTATATACTCGGCAACTAAAGCTGTTAATTTTGGCTTTTTATGAAGCAACAACTCATCTATAAGCATTGGAATAAACAGAGGTATAGTAACAGTAAGCAGAGTCGCCAAAATAGCAAAGCCATTACCAATAAACAACTCTTTTTTATACTTAACAATTTCTAAAAGTAACTCTTTTATTTTACATCTATTCAATTTATTCTCTCCAAATTAAAAGGTTGTTCTTGGCATAAAGGTGCAGTGAGGGCACTGCACCCTACACATTATCGTAGTGTGCGGTACCCTTACCGCACCAAAATGCCAATAGTATGAGGTGCCCTTCAATGCTATTAAGTTAAGGACTTTATATCCATTTATTGGCTCAAAGCCAAAAGCATAAAGCCTGAAGCAATGAAAATATTTACCATCGCTGTCATTCTGAGCGGATGCAAAGAATCTAACTCAAAAAGCTGGTATAAACTCTTAGCTTTACAGCGATTTAAACTAGATTCTTCGCATCTGCTCAGAATGACGGCAATGGTACTGTTTTATAACATGCCATTTTACTGATATAAAATCCTTAATGGCATTGAAGATGCCCTACAGCTTCTCACTAGCTATCTTTGCCACTTCTCTTAAATCTTTAACATCTACAATATCGGTAGCTGCTTCTTTAAGTATCGGCTTTGCACAAAAAGCAACACTTACACCTGCATGTCTGAACATACTAATATCGTTTGCTCCATCACCAACAACTAAAGTATTTGCTTTGCTAACACCAAGTAGGTTTTGCAACCTTTTAACCATTTTGCCTTTTGAGTCGCTAAACATCATCTCTCCGCCAACTAAGCCTGTAAGAATACCATCTTTTTCGTGTAGATAGTTAGAGAAATCGGCATCTATTCCTAAACTTGCACAAATTGGCTCTGTTGCATTTCTAAATCCGCCAGAGAAGCATACCACTCTAAAGCCTTGACTCTTTAAAGACTCTACTGCCTCTTTTGCTCCATTAATTAGTGGCAAGTTTTGGCAAATGCTGTTTACTTTTTCTACCCCTAACCCTTTTAATAGAGAAACCCTGCTAACTAAAGAGTCGAAAAAGTCTAACTCTCCCGCCATTGCACGCTCTGTAATCTCTGCTACCTCAGCTTCGAAGCCTAGCTCTTTTGCTAAAAAGTCGATTGTCTCTCCATCCATTAATGTAGAGTCAAAATCAAAAACTGCCAATTTCATCTATACCCTTATAGTTTTTTAGGTAGAATTATATCTAAATTTACACAAACCTTAGTAAGGTGCATTTTAAAAGGCAAAATATGTTTAAAAAGTTTTGTAAAAAACTACAAAGTAACGATACATTTATAACAGTAGAGATAACACCACCTCACGGTGCTTCTATGAGTGGTATAATAGAGAAGATAGAGCAAAGTGGTATCTGCAAAAAGATAGATGGCTTTAGTGTAACCGATAATCCATTAGCAAAGCTTAAAATGTCATCTATTTTAAGTGCTATAAAAGTTCAACAAAAGTTTGCCAAACCAGTTATTAGCACTGTATCTATGAGAGATAGAAACAAACTATCTCTGCAATCTAGCCTTTTGGGTGCAAACGACTTTAACATTAGACTAATTTTAGCCCTAACAGGCGACCCAGCAAAATTTAGCGACCAACCAGAGGTAAAAGGTGTGCTAGAGCGTGACTCTACCCTACTTTTAAGCATAATATACCGCTTAAATAATGGCTTAGACTACTCTAATAAACCACTGAACCCTGCACCAAAGCCAATATACCCATTTGCAGTTAGCAACTCATACGCAAAAGATTACAAAACCCTGCAAAAAAGAATGTTAAAAAAACTAAACTACGGCACAAGAGCAATAATTACACAGCCAGTTTACGACATAGAGAATGCTAAAATACTCCTAGAGATATTCGAAGAGGCAAAAAAAGAGAGTATAAGAGAGAGCTCTAAAGAGGCACAAATAATATTCGGACAATTCCCCGCAGTCAGAGCCCGCACAGTAAACTTTATAGCCGACAAAGTACCAGGTATAAAGGTACCAAAAGAGATAATAGACGAAATGAATTTAGCTGCGATGGATTCAGAAGATAAAGAGGCAGAAGTGGGGTTTGAAATCTCTAAAAATATTTTAAAAGATATAGTAGCAATAAACCCAAAAGTACACTTAATGACCCATAACCGCTTTGATTTGTGTTCTAAGTTGATTGATAGCCTATAAAGTTTGAAGTACTAAGTTGCAAGTTTGAAGAAAAAAACAAAATCATTCAACTTCAAACTTCAAACTTCAAACTTCAAACTTTCAACTTTCAACTTTCAACTTTCAACTTCAAACTTCCAAAATCTCACTATCTCTATAAGCCTTAGCACTAGGGTTTCTCTGCTTTTTAAGCTCCATATCTACCTCTTCTAAATCTAGCTTTTTAAGTGAGGCTATAGTTCCGCTTAACACCTTATCTTTAGGTAAAATATATACTTTAAAGCCTGCTTCGTGCATAGATAGTCTTGCTGGTGTTGCTATGGAGTAGGTTGTTATTATTATATCTTCGCTTGCGATTTTTTTAATGTCGCTAAAGTACTCTACACTCCAAAGAGCTGGATTTGTGCGTGGGCTAAAAGCATCTTGATATACTATATCTACTGCCTCTTTTATCTCTTTTATACTATCTCTTGCATCGCCTATTAAAACTTCTATTTTAAGCTTCTCATCTTCGTAGTAAAAATTATTACTAATAGCTTCTATAATTGCTTTGAACTCATCAAACTCTTTTGGATATTTAAAGTTTTTTAAACTACGAACCAACTCTTCATCTATCTCTGGCGATATTATATGCAGTTTTGTATCTGGACTATGTTTTTTGTAGTAGTAAATTGCACTTAAAGTATTGTAGCCTAAACCAAAACATATGTCTAATATTGTTAATTTATCTTTTTTGCACAATTTAAAAGCAGGGATAATATGCTTTTGCAAACTCTCTTGCAAGGCACCATCTTTTATAGAGTGGTAGTATTCGTCAAACTCGGCAGTGTATAGTGTAGTAGTGCCATCTTTTGTTAGCATCTCTTTTTTTTCAGCCCGCAAAGCTGGGTTGTAGAGTTTAGAAAACATTAAAACCCTGCTTCATCTAACTCTTTAAATTTAAAGGCTTCTATAATATTATCTATACTATCTTGCCCCTCTCTTCTAACTAATACAGTTGTACCTTCGTTTAGAAAATCCATAATATTTTCATACTTATTCTCTAAAACGACAAAATCTAGCCAATCAGTACCATGCTCTTGCCAGCTTGGTATCTCTTTTATACTCTTTACTACACCCTCATCAAAATCTATTAATGCCCAAGCTTTTGCCTCTGCTATATTTGATATTGTTGCATTTTTAAAATCGTTAGAGTTTAATGGAATTGCTATATACATTTTAACTCTCTACTTTAGACAAATCTAGCTTTAACTCTTCGTTATTCATAATACCAATGCCTCTATCCAAAACACTCTTAGCCACCTCTTTAGCCTCATCTAATGAGTGCATTGTATAAGTTCCGCACTGGTAGATATTTAACTCTGGAATATCGGCTTGGCTTTTAACTGCTAGCACATCTTGCATAGAAGCTTCCCACGCTTTAGCTACCTCTTCTTCGCTTGGATTACCTAAAAGGCTCATATAAAAACCTGTTCTACACCCCATTGGTGAAATGTCTATGATCTCTACACTATCACTGTTTAAATGCTCTCGCATAAAGCCTGCAAATAGGTGCTCTAGCGTATGTATTCCTCTCTCGCCTATAATCTCTTTGTTTGGTTTACAAAAGCGTAAATCGAAAACTGTAATTGTATCACCACTTGGGCTTTGCATTGTTTTTGCTACCCTAACCGCAGGGGCTGGCATAATTGTATGGTCTACTAAAAAGCTATCTAGTAATGGCATATCTATTCCTTTGAGTTTTTTAGTTATAATACTTAAAAAAACTGAGAGGAAAATTATGAATAGCATAAAATATAACAAAGAGTTAGTTTATCCATCAAAAGTAGTCTGTGTGGGACGAAACTATGTAGAGCATATAAAAGAGTTAAACAATGAAACACCTAGCCAAATGGTGCTATTTAACAAGCCAAACTCTGCAATCACAAATGAACTTAAATTTTTTAGCGACACACACCGCTTCGAAGGTGAGCTTTGCTACCTAATTAAAGATAAAAAAATAGCAGGTATAGGCTTTGGGTTAGATTTAACAGACAGAGAAGCACAAGATTATGCAAAGACAAAAGGCTTGCCATGGGAGAGAGCAAAAGCATTTAATGGCTCTGCTGTAATGAGCCACTTTACAGATTTTAACGGAAATTTAGAAGATTTATCATTCAAACTATTTATAAATGGCAAGCTTCAACAAGAGGCAAATTTTGACTTAATGATATACAAGCCATTTACTATAGTAGAAGAGATAGAGAGCTTTTTAAGCTTAGAAGATAACGACATAATAATGAGCGGTACTCCAAAAGGTGTAGGCAGTTACAAAATAGGTGACAGATTTAGTGCTATTATTTATGAAAAAGGTAAAGAGATATTAAATTGTGAGTGGAGAGTTGTTTAGTTGATGGTTAATGGTCAATAGCTGATAGTTTCAGATGTAGCTTCGCTTACTTTAAAAGTGGCGAAGCCACACAATGAGCTTTCAGCTTTATGCTTTTAGCTTATTGCATTCTTACAGTGCGTCTGCGTCAGTCTCGCCTGTTCTAACTCTTACAACATGCTCTATTTGACTAACAAAGATTTTACCATCACCGATTTTACCAGTACTTGCAGCCTCTTTAATAACATTTACTGCTGTATTTGCAAACTCTTCGCTACTTACTACAATTTCTATTTTTACTTTTGGAATAAAGTCAATAACATACTCATTTCCTCTATAAAGTTCACTATGTCCTTGCTGACGACCGTAACCTTTTACTTCAGAAACTGTCATACCTTCAATTCCTGCCTCTACTAGAGCCTCTTTAACCTCATCTAGTTTAAAAGGCTTGATAATTGCTTCGATTTTTTTCATTTTCTATTCTCCTTGAATCTTAGCTAGGAGGAACCTAGCTATTTTGTTTATAATTATATCTTAATTTAGAGATAAATTATAGGTTAAAACTCTTTTCACCGTGAGTTGCTTCGTCAAGACCCATCTCTTCAGTCTCTTTATCAACTCTTCCGCCACCAGTAACTGCTGCTGCAATAAAGTAAACTACTACTGTACCAACAAGTACCCATGCAATAGTAACACCAACAGACTCTAACTGAACCATAAATTGACCCATTCTATCGCCACTTGCTTTTAAAGGACCATCCCATAGTAAGTCGTTATCTTTTACAGCTAATAGACCAGTTGCTAATGCACCCCATAGACCAGCAATAAAGTGAATACCAAATGCATCTAAGCTATCATCATATTTAAACATCTTCTTAAGACCAACAACACCGAAGAATCCAAGTAGTGAACCAACAGCACCAACAATCATAGAACCTTCAACAGTAACAAAACCAGCTGCTGGAGTAATAGCAACAAGACCTGCAACGATACCAGAAGCTAAACCAAGTAGAGTAGGCTTTTTATAGATAATCCACTCTAAAAGCATCCATACAATACCAGCTAGTGCAGTTGCAATAGTAGTAGTAAGAAGTGCTAAACCAGCAATTGCATTTGCACCAAACGCAGAACCAGCATTAAATCCATACCAACCAAACCATAATAGTGCAGCACCAAGTGCAGTAAGCATAACGCTCATAGGTTTAACAGAAATTTTTGGATAGTTTGCTCTTTTACCAACTAATATAGCAAGTACTAAACCAGCAAGACCACCGTTCATATGTACAACTGTACCACCAGCAAAGTCAAGTGCACCAGCATCAAATAATAGAGCACCGTCTCCACCCCATACCATGTGAGCAACAGGAGCATAAACAATTAATCCCCAAAGAATTACAATAACAATCCAAGTAGAGAATTTAATTCTCTCAATTACAGAACCACTAGCAATCGCAACAGTAATTGCTGCAAATGTACCTTGGAAAGCAACAAATACATATGTTGGGTAAGTACCACTAAGGTCTGTCCACTTAATACCATTTAACATTACATTTGCAAAACCACCAAAGAACTTTTGCATACCTGCATCTGCATTAGCACCAAATGCTATTGAGTAACCTGCTACAATCCATACAATCATAGCTACTACAAACGCACCAACAACCATTGCATAAGTGTTAAGTGAGTTTTTACTTCTAGTCATACCTGAATAAAATAGTGCAAGACCAGCTGGAGTCATTAATAATACTAAAGCTGTAGATATCATCATCCACGCAGTATCACCACTATCTAATTTTGGAGCATCACCAGCAAAAGCTAAAGCTGGAAGCATCAACGCTAAAAGCGCAAGAAGTTTAATCTTCATTTCTCATCCTTAAAATAAAATTTATCTTGCCATTATATATTAAAAGTAGTTAATAGAGTTGCCTAAAAAATAGGCAATTTAGATTTTCTTGCATAATTGGGTATTATATTACTCTATAATTTAACTGTAGGTGTGACCATGTAGTATACACATCAACCTAAGGATTAAAACCTCAATATTATGGAGTTTAAAATATTCATATATGCGTAGGGTCGATTTATCGACCAATTATTCGAATGAATGCCTATTTTATGGTCGATAAACCAACCCTACGCGAAAAGCTTTATTTAATGTGTGACATGGTCATACCTACGAAATTGCAGTTTATTTAACTGAAGTTACGCACACCACTAACCAAAAATCATAAACGCAAAATTCGCAAGAAGCGACAAAACCAACGCCACTCTACATACTGTAAGAGGATTTTTACTTAAAAGATTCTCTTCACTTGCATAGTATGGCTCAACCTTTTGCGGGTTATTTAGTTCATAAAGCATATTAGAATAGTGGGTGTATCGTCTTTTAGTATCCACTTCGATAGCTTTCATTATAATACTATCAAGCCACTTTGGAACTTTTGGGTTTAAGGTGCTTGGTCTTTTAGCTGTCTTAAATGTAGGGCTTTGAAACGGCTCTATCTCTCCATATGGGAACTTTCCAGTAAGTGCTTCGTATAGCGTAACACCTATTGCAAATATTTCGCTCTGCTCTGTTATAGGTAAGCCCTCAAATCGCTCTGGTGCTAGGTAGCTCGGTGTTCCTGCACGGCTAACATCGCTATATGCTTCGGTAATCGAGCCAAAATCAACAAATTTAAAAGCCTCTTTTCCTTTTCGCTCATAAATCATGATATTTTCGGGCTTTATATCACCATGCACCAAATCTTGCCGAATTAAAAACTGTGCCATCTTTAGCATAAACTTCGCCAACTCTACACCACTATCTACACTAATAGGTCGCTTTTTTATCTGCTCTTTTAATTCAATTCCATCGATATATTGCATAATATAGTAGCGATGAGTTCTATTATTTGGTACAACCGCTTTTACAAAGAATCCAGCTTTAAGTCGTTTTGCATTCCACACCTCTTTAACAAACATATCCAAAGCTTTTGGGTCATCTATTGCATCGTAAGGGGCAAATTTAATTACATAGTTTTGTCCTCTTTTTGTGCATTGCCACACTCTATGGTGCTGTGCTAGTGGTTTAAGTAGCTTATAGCCATCTATCTCTTCACCCTTTTTATAACTCTCTTGAATCTTTAAAGCTTTCTTTTTATAGTTAGCTCTTGGGTCTAACTCTTTAATTTTTAATACAATTGCTGTTGTGTCATCTGGCAGCAAATCGTTATGCTTTTTGCTCGCCTTTTTAACCAAAAAAGAGGCATTTATATCTATTCCATCACTCAACTCTTGCTCTGAGAGCTCATTATACAAACCATCACTACATAGAAGCAACTTATCATTAATATGCAAATTATTCTCAAAATAGTATGGAGTAACACTCTCCTCAAGCCCAAGTGCCGAAGTTAAAATATGCTCCATATTCTCTTCGCTCATAGAGTGGTCGGTAGAGAGCTGAGTAAGCTCTTGCTCTCTTTTTAAATAGATACGACTATCACCAACATTAGCCCCATAAAGCCGATTACCCTCTATAACAACCATTGCTAATGTAGTTACATACTCCACACTCTCATACTCTTGCTGTGACTCCATATACAAAATATGGTTAATATTCTCAATAAAATGCAGTATCGACTTCTCCATACTCCAAGAGACAGGGCGATTCTTAAGAGCATTTATCAAAAACTCTACCGCTCTCTTAGAAGCCTTAGCCCCAGCCCTAGCACTACCCACACCATCACAAACAACAGCTATAGTAATATCATCCAACTGCTTGTAAGCAAAATAATCATCACCCTTTAACTCTTTACCTTTTGCTAAGTTAAATGCTGAAATCTCTAAATTTTTTTTAGACATACAAGGCTCCTTGTTTGCTTTATAATAGCAAAAGTTTTAGATTGTGGGTGTTTAAAATGTAGGCAGTATTTGCTAGAGGTTACAAAATACAATTTTGTAACCAGAGAAAAGTATCTCTATCCGCCTTCCTGTTGATATGATAGATGCATTAAAAGCAAACAGTATGGATGTACCTTATCAATCATTAATAAAAATGATTCTACAAGAGGCACTTTCAAATAAGAGAGCTTGAGTTGTGGGCTTTAAGTAGCCTAGTTATTAAATCTAGTTTACTGTGCTAGTTGGCTTCAAGCTATTATAACTCAAATATATTGTAATCTAGTTTCTTCTTTATAATTTAGTATTAGTTAAACATTTTTTTAATATTATTACAAATAGTATTATGTTGAATATCATTTTTTTTAATATAATCACTATGTGCAATAATTACTGAATTAGTTGAACCAGAGAATTGCAATTGTCCTGCAACTGAAATAATAGACTTCTCTTTTTTGAATTGCTTTGAGCCATCAGACTTTTCTTCTATATTATTACAAAGGAATTTTCTTTGTCTATCATCTGGCAAAGTATTTTCTATTACAAACTGTTCACTATTTTGAAAAATTTTTTCATTTTCTGGACCCATTAAGTCAAGTAATATGTTTTCTAATTTTCCATGGGTATTAGGACATCTAACATCATAAAAAATACAACAAGCTACTTCATAATCATCTTTTTTAGATAGCTCATAATGTTTTAATTCATCATCTAACTCTAAGAGCCCTCTCATCTCCGTTAAACGTTCTTCTACTCCCACATCATCAGCATCTAAAAAATAGAGAAAGGTATAATTTAATATATCATATTCTTCTGTTTTACGTAATAATTCATCATTTAATTCCAAATAACTATCTTTTATCTTATTAGAATTAGCTTTAATATTTCCATCACCTCCAAGATTGTGAAATATAACTAATTTATTATCTTTTTCATATACTGCATAAGGAACTTTTATATCAGCTCTTTGAAATTTGAACTCAGTGTCTTCAATTCTTTTATTTTTTAACGCAGTAATATATAAATTATTTAATGGAGAAATAAAGTTTTTTACTTTTTCATTATAAGGTCTAAAGCCTTCAACAAGTAAAATACGACTGAGAAATGCTATATCATGGTCACCCTCACAAAATACAATGATATACTTATCCATTATTTTTACCTCTTAAATCAAAATTAATATTATCAATGTAATGTTTTAATTTTTTTCCTGTTACAGATAGAGCTTTAATATTATTATTTTTATTTTGTAAAAAATATGCAGATATATCATCATTTTTAAACTCATTATTCACAAATGCATCAATACACTCTTTTGAGTGGGAAGTAATAAAAACCTGAACATTAAACTGAATTGCCAACTCTTGAACAAACTTCGTAAAATCAACTAAAAGAGAATAATGAATTGCAGTTTCAAGCTCATCAATTAAAAGTACACCATTTTTACAATAAGCAAAAGATAAAGCTATCTCAAATATTCGCTGTAATCCTTCTCCATAACTTGTAATATCTACAGATTTCTCAGGAAATGCTTTTGAATCAACTAAAAATCTTTTAATATCATTTTTTTCAGTTAAATCTATATCATTAATATTTGAATCAATATTTTTATTAATAAACTCAACTACCATATCAAATACTTTTAACTCCACATTTTTACTATGTGTGTTAATAATCTCTTGCTGATTATAAAAATAAGGGCTTTTAAAAATACTATTACACAATATCTCTATTCTATCTACATATCTAATAAGTGGGCTAGATTCAAAAGTATGGATAATATTGTCAAGTTTTTCTCCATCTATCGTTGAAGTAGATTTATAAGAAGTAAGATAATCATCTTTTTTATCTATATCTCTAGCCTCAAATTTTTTAATCTCTACTTCAGTCTCAATTTCATTGAAGTAACCACTAATTTTAATCTCATCTAAAAAATAACTATTTAAATATTGAGTATTGAGTTTAGATAATTTATTTTTTAATTTAACAAGCTCAAAAAAAGCACCTATATTATTCTGTTTTGTTAAAAGATAGATGGCTTCTAAGAGAGTTGTTTTACCTGTATTGTTAAACCCCGCAAAAATATTAATACGATTAAGTTTATCTATTTTAAAATTTTTAAAAACTTTATATTTTTCTATAGATAGAGAATCAAAATGTTTAACTTTACCCTTTGAAAAACAGATAGATACATTCTCACTTTGAATATCAAGAGAAGCCTCTTTAGGAAGAATATTTACAAAAGTTTTATTAATTTTCTTTAATTTTTCAATATCTTCAAAAGAGATTAAATCTTTTAATCTATCTAAATTATCTATCTGTTTATCTAACTCTTTTATACTCTTTTCATAACTCTCTTGCTCTTTACTTCCACTAGCTAAAAGCCCCTGTGCAACGCTATTCTCCTCTTCCATAACAATCAGTGCCTGTTCATTATAAATAAATTTGGCTAAATCTTGAATTTCACGATATTTAGTAATAATAGGAGGATACTTTTTAGAGTCTTCTATCTCATCATCTTCCAATTCATCATGTTCTTCTCTCTCTGATAGCCAAGAAAAAAGGCGTAATGTGTTCTCTTCATTATGTGCACGATAACAACTGTCATCCCATTCAATCCATTTCTTTATACTTGGTCTTTTCGTAATTTCAGCAAAAGTATAATACATATCACTTACAAATTGGTCACCATAATCACTCTCTTTATATTGAAGAATTAAATGGTAAGCTCTTTGAGAACTTCTAAGTTTAGCTTTCGTAATACCTAAAGACTCGCAAAGGTTTACTTCTTCATCATAATAAGCACCATCACTATTATCCCAATGAGGTTTTAAATAATCATAAATAAGTTGTGCTTGATTAATTGCAGGCCATTTTTTATTACCACTAATATGCTTAAGTCCCATAATAATTTTATGTGTGGCATCATCTTCATTTTTATGAATAGCAGATGGGACTCTTTTAAAAATATCCGGATTGAATTTTCCAATATCTAATCCATTATCATAGTCTTCTTTTAAAATTTTCAAGGCTGTTACTCGCCTATTACCTTCAAGAACTAAATAGTTATTACCTCCTAAATCTTTTAATTGAATTACATCTACTTCTAAAAAACCATTGGCTTTAAAACTATCTAATAAATCTTTAACTCCCTCTCGATTTTTTCCTGAAATAAAATTTCGTGTACGTTGTTGAACTTTAGGATCAAGAATTTCTTCATTTTTTATTTTTTTATAGTCTTTATGGTCAACAAATCTATAATTATTAGGGTCTAAGTAAAAATTTTTTATATTTCTACTATCTTTTGTATTTTTTTCATTATCTACCATTTTTTCCCTTTACCATTTCATTATTGCTATTTTAGCTTTTTAATCTCAATCAAATCCAAAGTTTCAGAAACAATTAAAAGTATATCGTCTTATTGCATAATAGATAAGATTTTAAATATTTAATTCCCCTCATATTACGCAATTGTAGAGCTTCCTCTCGTTACATGATTCTATTAATTATACAATGTACATTATTAATTTTCAATTTACTGCTAGTTTCCCTTTCATTTTTTTTAGAAAAAAACGAAACAAAAAAATCGCACAAAAGATGAGATTTTCGGGAGATTTTTTTAATTTCCTCTAAAAATGCAAAACTCACAAACCGTTAGTTTGCTCAGACAGTTGCATTTTCTTAACACTACAATTAAATAAATCTCTGTTTCCGAAAATCTCAAATTGTGCAGAAACAGCCAATTTATTGGCTGTAGTTGTTGTAACAAAATTTTTAAAGAAAAATCTTAAATTTATTTCATCTATTTTTTTGTTATAATATAACAAACGAAGTAAGGAGTTTTATATGCAAACAATAACTGTAAATGTCCAAGATGGTTTCGTGCAAGATTTTTTAACAATAATTGATAAATACAAAGATAAAGTGCAAATACAAAAAGATAAAAATTTAGAATATGACCCATATTTTTATGAAAGACAAAAACAGCTACATCAAGATTTAGAAGATATTAAAAGTGGCAAAATGGAGATGTTAACACAAGAGCAATACGATAAAGAGATAGACAAGTTTTTTAAAGAGTTAAACCTACCTAATCTCCAGCAAATTAATTTATTTACTACTTCATTTTGTGATAATTTCTATATGATTTTCAATAATTCTTTTACCATGCATAACAGCTACAAATAAAATCTCTTCTTTATTTAATTTGTAGATAAGTCTATAGCTATAAACAAAAATTTCTCTAATTGTTTTATCGTTAAATTCTGGAACTTGTCGTCCTAATTCTGGAAACTCTTGTAATATTTCTGCTTTTTCGAAAAACTTTGAAACTACCGATTTTGCATAGAAAGGAGAGTCTTTTTCTATATAAGTGGCTATTGATTCTATATCCTCAAGAGCCTCATCAGACCACTTTATTGTGAAAGCCATTTAGCCATTCGTTTCTTTGCTTCTTGGTGCGATGACACTTCACCATTTTCTGCACGAAGAGTACCTTTTTTAATTTTTTCTATAACATAAAGGTGGTATTGAATATCTTCGTAAGTGCAATTCTCTGGAAGATTTTTTATCATCTCTTGTGCTTCTTGCTTTACAGCTACCATAAACTCTCCTTTTTTATCTGTATTATAACATATCTTGCAAGATAAACCAAAAATGATAGTATCTCTATTTAGCAAACTCTTTAAACTCATCTCCAGCAAATCGGTAGATTATCCACTCATCTTGCGGTTTTGCTCCTATTGATTGGTAGAAGTTTATTGCTGGTTGGTTCCAGTCTAGTACGCTCCATTCGAAGCGTCCGCAGTTGTTTTTTACTGCTATTTGGGCTAACTTTTTCAATAAGGCTTTGCCTATGCCTGCTCCTCTATGTTCCGGTAAGACGAATAAATCTTCTAAGTATAAACCGTTTTTTCCTAGCCATGTGGAGTAATTGAAAAAATATACAGAAAAGCCTACTGGCTTATCGTCTAATAAAGCTATAAGTGCATAGGCAGTTGAGCTGTCTGAAAATAGTGAGTTTTTTATATCTGCTTCGGTAGCTACTACTGCATCTTCGGCTTTTTCGTAGATTGCTAATTGTTTGATGAAGTGGAATATTAGTGGTACATCTTTTACCGTTGCTTCTCTTATTTGTATGTTCGACATTGCTAATCCTCTTATTTTAACAACATTATAGCAAGAAGTGCTTTATTGTAAAAAGCACTAATCACTAACCCCTAACAACTAATCACTAAATACGTCCACCAGCACTAACGCCCCAAGTTGTTCTCCAGCGGGTTTTTACTAAGCTTATTCCAATAATTGCCAATACAACTACGCCTGCGAATATCATAAATCCTACGCTGTATCCATTAAATGCCTCTTTAGACCAGCCTAGTGTTTTAATAAGTGCTGTTCCGCCAAGTCCACCGGCACAACCTACTAGACCTGTCATAATACCTATATCTTTACCAAATCTTTGTGGTACTAGCTGGAATACTGCTCCGTTTGCCATACCTAAGTTTGCCATAATTAAAAACAGAACCGCAATGGCAATCCAGAATGGCAACTTAGCAAATGCTGTAATTAGTGCTAGAGCAGTTACTACACCAAAAAAGATATATAACGACTTAACACCACCTAACTTATCTGCTACAGCACCACCGACAGGGCGTAGTACTGCACCTGCAAAGATTGTAAGTGCACCAAAGTAACCAGCTACAACTTTTACATTATCTTCGTTTAATAAGGCTTTTCCTACCTCAGCCATATCTACTTGATAAGAGTTCATTAAATAAACTTTCATATATCCTGCAAATCCAACAAAGCCACCAAAACTTACTGCATAAAATAGGCTAAACCACCATGTATCTTTGTCGCCTAGTAGTTTTAAATAATCTCTTAACTTTTTAGGGTTCTTTTTATATACTGTGCTTGGTGCATCTTTTGCCAAGAATAGGTACGCAACCCACACTATAGAAGCGAGCACTGCACCAACTCCAAATACGGCATTCCAACCCCAATACTCTGCAATTTTAGGAGCAAGCAAGAAATCTAAAACCACACCGATATTTCCTGCTCCTGCAATACCCATAACCACACCTTGCAAACTTGGTGGATACCACTGCCCCGCTTGTGGAAGAGCAACCGCAAAGCTCGCTCCCGCAAAACCAAGCCCTAAAGCAACTATTAAGAGTTGGTTGTATGTAATGCTATCGCCTTGCATAAAGGCAAGAGCTAACGATGCAATAACTATAGCTTGTGCTATTAAAGCTGTCTTTTTAGGACCTATTTTATCTACTAGAAAACCAAGCAGTATTCTAAGTATTGCCCCCGAAAGTATTGGTAGAGATAATAAAGTTGCCTTTTGTGATGGTGTAATCATAAAACCATTCTTTGCTAAAGCCTCTGCAATCTCTGTTGATAGTGGTCCTAACATTGTCCAGACCATAAAACTCATATCAAAATAGATAAATGCCATTAAGAGTGTTGGCAAATGTCCCTCTTTTTTTAATACACTAAAGCCTTTTGCCATAGATAAATCCTTTTTATGAAGTAGTTGTAGAATTATAGATTAATTTTTACAATATTAGGTGCTTAATTTTTAGGCAATGATGTGCGTAAAATCTTAGTATAATTCGGGAAAAGTTTAATAGACTTCGTATAAATCTATTCTATAAAGGTTACAAATGACAACTTTAGAATCTGCCAAAGAGGCAAGAAGTAAAAAAATAAATAAAATAGAAGCAATAAAAACAGAAGTTATACCACAAGATACATATAAAAGATTAGAAGAGATAGCAAATGCCGGTTGGGAGAATCTATCTAAAGAGGATAGCTCGTTTTATCTAAAATGTTTTGGTTACTTTATTAAAGAGGGCGATTTTATGCTTCGTGTTAGAGTACCAGGTGGCAAGCTAACGCACACGCAAGCTAAAAAAATTGGCGAAGTTGCCCTAAAGTATGGTAGTGACTATATCGACTTAACTACTCGTATGCAATTAGAGCTTCGCTACATAAAAATAGAAGATATTGCAACAGTTGTTAAAGAGTTGGATAGTGTAGGCATTACAACTTACCAAACTGGAATTGACAATTTAAGAAATATAGTAACAGACCCATTAGATGGATATGCACACGACAATATTATAGCAACTCAGCCACTATTAGAGCAGATGCAAGAGGTTTTTTTAAAGAAGAGTGACTATATTGGTACTTTGCCTCGTAAATTTAATGGTGCAATTTTAGGCTCTTTATCTAACAGTTGTAACATTTATGGGCACGACTGCTCTTTTGTATTGGCTCAAAAAGATGGTATTTGGGGCTTTAACCTCTACCTTGGCGGTAAAGTTGGCGAGCAATCAACTTGTGCCAATACTTTTGTAGAACAAAACGAAGTAGCAGAACTTTTTGAAGCGATTATTAATACATATAAAAAGTATGGCTACCGTGATAATAGAAACAAAAACCGCCTACACTATTTGCTAAAAGATGTAGGCAACGATAGCTTTATGAATGCAGTATATAGCCTACTTGGCAAAGAGAGTAAGAGTGCTGGTGTAAATATGGTGCAGTCTCAGCCTATTAATTTTGGAAGTAACAAAATACTTACACGAGATGGCAAATTTGCAATGAAGCTAACAGTGGCATCTGGAATATTTAGCGGAAGTGATATGATAAACGCTAGCGAACTTAGCGAAATTGTTGGCGATGGTAACTTGCGTATAGATATTGGGCAAAACTTATGGATTCTAGGCGTTAGTAACCTAGAAGAGTTCAAGAAAACAGCACTTGCACAAAAGTATAAAAAGTTTAATAATATCTACTTTAATAATATGATAGCGTGTGCCGGAACTGCGACTTGTTCGTTTGGTGTTATACCAAATAAGCCAGATGCAATAGAGCTATCTAGTTACTTAAATAGAGAAATACTACTAGAAAATGGGCTTGTTAGAATAAATTGGTCAGCGTGTCCAAAAGGGTGTGGAATACACGGCGTAGCAGATATTGGGCTAGAGGGTTGCAAAGCAAAAGATTCTGAAGGTAATCGTGTAGATGGTGTGCATATCTTCTTTGGTGGTAAAGTTACAAAAGAGGCAAAAGAGGCACATGTACTACATAAAGCTCTGCCAATACCTGAGGCTAGAGAGCACATTAAATATTTAATAAAGACATATGCTAAATTCAAGAGAGTAAACGAGAGTTTCGAGAGTTTCGAAGAGCGTTTCTTTAACAACTATAGCCACCAAGCGATTGCATTTTTTACAAAAATTAATTTTTATATGCAAAGTGCCGATTTAAATGTAGAATTCGAGTTAGAAAAAGAGCCTAAAAGCTTAGGTAATGAAGAGCATGAAATTTTCTACTTTGGCTTAAAACTATTTAAGCTACTAACAGGCGAAAATAGATTCGATGGAGTTGATGGATTAGAGCCAATAAAGGTAAAACCTAGAAAGATAAAAGAAGATGAAGTAACTAAGCTTAATCCAAAAGTACCTTTAAGCTTAAGTGAGGCAATATATTTAATGACACACGAAGATAGAAGTAAAAGAGCTAAAGTGTTTACTGAATTAAAAAGTTATTTAACTTTTTAATTCAGAGCTAAGAGCATAGGGCTTAGAGCTAAGAGCTAATTGTGCGACTTCGTCGTGTTTTAATATATGTGGCTTTGCCACAAAAAAAGAAGCGAAGCTACCTTGTTAGCTCTAAGCTCTAGGCTCTTCGCTCTAAGCTTTTTAAAGCCAAAGCTTTAAAAACAAAAGGGAGAAAATGGAACCATTAACAAAGAATACTCCGCTAGAGAGTTTTATAAACCATAAAAATGAAACAGGAATGCAGTGTGGGAATTACAGCATTGATTTGCCAGAGTTAAAGCCTGGCGAACAGTATCGTTTTCATTTTGATGCTACTGCTTGTGTTGGGTGCCACTGTTGCGAAGTTGCTTGTAATGAGCAAAACGGAAATCCAGACGATATAAAGTGGCGTAGAGTTGGCGAAATGGAGGCAGGGCAATTCCCAGATACGCTGCAGCTATTTAACTCAATGAGTTGTAACCACTGTATAGACCCAGAGTGCCTAAAGGGATGCCCTACAAATGCATATATCAAGTTAGAGAATGGAATAGTTTTTCATGACGACCCAAACTGTATAGGGTGTCAGTACTGTACATGGAACTGCCCTTATGAAGTGCCAACATTTAATGCAGATAGAGGTATAGTTACAAAGTGCCATATGTGTGTAGATAAATTAGAGGCGGGGCAGACCCCTGCTTGTGTTCAGGCTTGTCCATCAAATGCAATTAATATAGAAGTGGTAAATGTGGAGAAGTGGTTAAGTGAAGATATGGCAAAAGAGGGCGTTGCTCCACACTTGCCAGATATAGAGATTACAAAGCCAACAACACGCTACACCCTGCCAAAGTTGCCAGAAAGTGCAGAGTTTAAGCCAGCAGACGAGCATATTTTAAAGCCTGCCCATCCAGAGTGGCCATTGGTATTTATGACAGTTCTTACACAAACATCAGTTGGGGCTTTTGTTGCACTATTTTTAGGGCAGTTGCTCTATTCGCTTGGCTTTAACTTACCAAAGCCAAATGCAACTATGGCGTTTATGGCTCTACTGCCAGCAGCTATTGGCTTGCCACTCTCAGCCTTGCATCTTGGACGACCAGCAAAAGCTATCTGGGCAATGAGAAATTATAAAACTTCGTGGCTAAGTCGAGAGGCTATTGCCCTTGGAGCATTTGCAAGCATTGCAGGACTTGTATGGCTATTGTACTTATTAGATTTTAATGGCTTCTTTAAGTTACTTGCAGAGGCTATTGGTGTGGGCATTGGTATATATGGAATTTATGCACAATCGATGATTTACAGAATCAAAGCTCGCCCAGCGTGGAATAGAGAATCGACAACTAAACGCTTCTTTGGAAGTAGCTATGTTGGCTTCTTGCTAATATCGCTTGTGCTTTTAGCTAGCAGTGGCTTAAATGGTGCAGTAGTTCTGCTTAGTGTTACGCTACTTGCAGGTACACTGCAACATTTAATTATAAATGATGAGGTTAATTTTTACAAATACTTAAGCAAGGATAATCCTCTCTACTATCAGCTAAATAGAACCAAAACGCTACTAGATGAGAAATTTAAAAAGATAAAAACATCAAGAGTGCACAGTCTGCGGCTATTTGGCGTTGCCTTGCCACTAGTTGCTATTGTCTTTGCAGCAAGCGGACAGAGTGGCTTAGCACTATTTGTAGTAACAATAGCAACAATCGGAGCATTCGCAAGTGAAATAATGGGTAGATACCTATTCTACACAACAGTAGTGCCATTAGGACTAGCAGGAAACTTTTTTGCAGGAAACCAAAGATAGCCGTCAGGCTATCTTTGGAGCTTAGAGCATAGAGCTTAGAGCCAAGAGCTTAAGTGGTGCAACTTCGTCGCGTTTTAAAATATGTGACTTTGCCACAAAAAAAGAAAAGCGAAGCTACCTTATTAGCTCTAGGCTCTAAGCTCTCAGCTTTTTTCGAACCAAAGGGAGAAAAATAATGAAATTTATAGAAAAAATTAAAAACTTTATAGACAAAGATATAAAAGAAGATGAATACGCTCTAGTTGATGACCCAATTTTTGGGAAAGTTGCTAAAGCCAAAGCACCAGATAAGTGGGTTAGAACAACTTGTGGTTATTGTGGTGTTGGTTGTGGTATGTATGTTGGGGTTAAAGATGGTAAGGGGGTTTACTCTAAAGGTGATCCTCTGCACCCTGTAAATCAAGGAACGCTCTGCCCAAAAGGACTAAGTGAGCATAAAATGGTTACAGCACCAAGCCGTGCTAAAGGTGCTTTAATTCGAAAAGATGGCGTTTTAAAGCAAGCTAAGTGGGACGAAGCTTTTGGTACAGTTGCTAAAAAGTTTAAAGAGATAAGTGCAAAGTATGGAAGCAAAGCAATAAGTGTAATCTCTACGGGACAGTTGCTAACAGAAGAGTTTTATACTCTTGGTAAATTTGTGCAGTTAGGTTTGCGTACTAACAATTACGACGGTAACACAACTCTATGTATGGCAAGTGCCGTTATGGGTTACAAGCAGACATTTGGTAGCGATGGTCCAGTTGGCTGTTACGAAGATTTTGAAAAAGCGGATGTAATAATGCTAATAGGTGCAAATATTGCAGATAACCATCCAATTTTGAAACTTCATATAATGAAGAATAAGAAAAATAAAAAGATAATTGTAATAGACCCACGCAAAAGCAAAACAGCCCAAATGGCAGATACTTTTTTGCCAATAAAACCACGAAGCGACTTAGCACTTATTAATGGACTTTGCTACATTATTTTAGAGCAAGGCTGGGAAGATGAGAAGTTTATAAACGAGCGGACCACAGGCTTTAAAGGGTTTAAAAAGCATATTTTAGCCAACTACAAACCGCAAGATGTAGCTGAAATTACAGGTATAGATGTAAAAACTCTCTACTCAGTAGCAAGAGATTACGCCATGGCTGATAGTGCCATGAGTGCATGGACTATGGGTGTAAACCAGAGTGCCATCGGAACCGATACCGTAAGTGCTATTAATAACTTAGCTCTAATTACAGGCAACTTAGGTAAAGAGGGTGGCTCGCCAATGTCAATCACTGGGCAGTGTAACGCTATGGGAACAAGAGAGTTTGGATTTACAAGCTCAATCCCTGGATACCGCGATTACAAAAACGACAAAGATAGAGAAGAGTTTGCAAATATTGTTGGAGTAGATGTCGATTTAGTACCAACCCAGCGTGGCTACGCATACCCTCAAATTATCGAAGCAATAGATAGAGGCGAAATAAAAGCCCTATGGGTTGTAGCAACCAATCCACTCGTTAGCTATCCAGATCAAAACCGCTTACGAAGTGCATTAAAGAAGTTAGATATTTTAGTAGTGCAAGATGCCTTCTTAAGCGACACTGCAAAAATTGCCGATGTAGTATTTGGAGCTGCCACTTGGAGCGAAAAAGAGGGGTGCTACACAAACAGCGAACGCCGATGCAACTGGGCAAAACAAGCAGTTGAGCCATACGAAGATACAGTAAGCGACTTTAACATAATTAAAGAGTTCTCTAAACAGTTCGAGGGTGTGCACGATATGCTATATAAAAATATACAAACCCCAAGAGATGCTTTTGAAGAGATGGGTCGTGTCAGCAAAGGCAGACTATGCGACTATAGTGGTATGAGCTACGAGTTAATGGAAGAGCTAGGTGGCATACAGTGGCCATGCAACGAGCAGTACCCAAAAGGCAAAAAACGCCTCTACACCGAAGAGATGCCATGCCCTACAAATGATGGCAAAGCCAAACTACTACCACTAGACTGGAAACCCCTAAGCGAGAATATCTGCGAGAGCTTTCCGCTTATTCTAAACACAGGCAGAACAGTAGAGCAGTTCCACACCCGCACAAAAACAGGCACAATAGGAATACTAAACACCCTAGCCCCAGAAGCGTGGATAGAGATGAACGAACTAGACGCCAATAAACTACAAGTTAAAAGTGGCGAGCGAATCTCTATAAGCGGAAACCGCGGACGAGTAGATAATGTCGTAGTAAAAGTAGCCAACACAATAAGAGAGGGCAACATATTCGTACCCTTCCACTTTAACGAACAGTTAATTAATGCCATCACCCTACCAGAGTTCGACGAAAAATCCTTTGAGCCAAACTACAAACAGTGTGCCGTGCAACTACATTCGCAAAAAGTTCCAAACGGAATAGTACTTAAACAAGCCGAAGTAATGGGTGAGATTACTTATCAGAGAGAGGAAAGAGATGTAGAGCATGTTACTACAAAAGAGACAACAATCAAAAGCTAGTCTACCAATAAAGATAATGACACAAATATATTAAATACTCATTCGTGGTCGGTAAACCGACCCTTGTATAATACAAATAGAGGTAAAGATGATAAAATACCTCTGAAGGATTAAGGGTAAATCGAACCGACCTAAAGCATTAAAATAGTCAAAAATACCTATA
>Ga0256829_1001196_pt1 | contig 22180 bp, 18 predicted proteins | sample 131447metaG_FD_185979 | JGI IMG/M metagenome (GOLD analysis project Ga0256829, IMG submission 185979) | Hydrothermal vent microbial communities from Lau Basin, Pacific Ocean - 131-447 | ecosystem: Environmental > Aquatic > Marine > Hydrothermal vents | place: Pacific Ocean: Lau Basin | collected...
GTTAAGTTTATCTATACCGCACCAGCAGCACTACCTGCTTCTGACCTTAACATTACATTCTCTGTTCAAAACGGACTACCTGCTGTTGAACAAAACGTAACAGTTACCTATAAAGCTTCAGCAGTAGCAGAAGTAAACACATCAGGAATGGTATTAACTCCAGCACCATCAACTGTAAACGTAGCAAGTGCAGGTGGAGTAGCAAACATAGCACTCTACTTAAACAATGCAAGTGGAGTTGTACCTAACCAAGCTATTAAAGCAACATTCTTTAATCCAAACCTAGGAACACTAGATAGCTACTCTGCTACAACAGACGCAAGTGGAAAAGTTAAGTTTATCTATACCGCACCAGCAGCACTACCTGCTTCTGACCTTAACATTACATTCTCTGTTCAAAACGGACTACCTGCTGTTGAACAAAACGTAACAGTTACCTATAAAGCTTCAGCAGTAGTAAACACTGCAAATATGACACTATATACAGTATCTAATGTAGTAAATGTAGCTACGGTTGGAGGAACTGCAAATATAGATCTATACTTAACTGATAATGGTTCTCCTGCATCTAGTAAAGTTGTTAAAGCAATATTTTTTATACCAAGTAGTGGAACATTAGCTAGTTACTCAGCTGTAACAGATGCAAGTGGAAAAGCTACTTTTGCATATACCGCACCAGCATCGTTACCTACTTCTAATTTGAACATTACATTTGGTGTTCAAAATGGAGTGCCTGTATTGGAGAAAAATGTTACAGTTAGTTTTGATGTAAACACTACAGGTATGACACTAAGTCCAGCACTCTCTAAAATAAATGTACCTACTGCTGGAGGAAATGCAAATATATCACTATACTTAAATAGAGGAACTTCTCCAGTATCTAATCAAGCTATAGAGGCAAAATTTATTGATCCAACTAATGGAACTCTAGCTAGTTATTCGGCTATAACAGATGCAAGTGGAAAAGCTACTTTTGCATATACTGCACCAACATCAATATCTGGTGCTGATTTCAATATAACATTTGGTGTACAAAATGGAACACCTGTGCTAGAACAAAATGTAACAATTAGTTTCAAAGTAGATACTACGGGAATGACATTGACTCCAGTAGCCAAAACATTAAACGTAGCAAGTGCAGGTGGAGTAGCAAACATAGCACTCTACTTAAACAATGCAAGTGGAGTTGTACCTAACCAAGCTATTAAAGCAACATTCTTTGATCCAGCCAATGGCACACTAAATGCTTATTCGGCGATAACAGATGCAAGTGGAAAAGCCTCGTTTACATATACGGCACCAGCATTGTTGCCTACTAGCGATCTTAATATAACATTCTCTGTAGATAATGGAGCACCTGTAGTAGAGAAAAATGTAACAGTTACTTTTGATAGTGCAACATATACAATAACTCCAGATACAAATATTACTGTAACTAATATATCTACAGATTATACAATTAATGTTGCATTATCCAAGCAGTTAAATGGTGGAAGCATACAGCCTGCTATAGGTAAAAAGATAGTGGCTACGTTCGTAATGCCAACCAATGGAAAATTGTCAACTTATGAGGCTACTGTTGATAGTTCTGGAACGGCAACATTTACCTATACTTCGCCTATTAGAGCTTTACCAACATTAGATATCAACGTTACATTTGCATATAAAGATAATACTGCAATTACTGCTTCAACATTAGTTCATTTTAACCCACAAGCTATAGATACTGTTACAAATATGTATCTTGCACCAAAGTCATTTACCATAACTTCCCCAGGACAAGTTCAAAAAATAACAATAGTTACCGTAAATGCACAAAATGTTGGAATTAGCTCCAAAGTACAGTTTGAGCAACCAAATAATGGTACAGATTATGGACTGTTTGATACAACAACTGTGACCACAGATGCTAGCGGGCAAGGAGTGATAACATATACTGCACCAACAAGTATAAGCAGTTTGGTAGAAAGAAATATTAGTGTTACGGTTATTGGAACTGCCATAACACAAAAGTTAAATATTAAATTTAACATTCCTGGCAGCGTGACCAAATACGAAATTAATGCAACTACTCCTAACAGTTTTGCTGTTAGCGGATCAGGTAATCTAGGTATTAGTATTATTGAAATTGGCAATCCTTCTAATCAGATATCTGATGCTAATGTTCATGAAGTAAACCTTACAAGTACACTATCAAATATACTTGTTTTTCAAAATGGAACATCCACTACTACATATACAAATTTGGGAAATAACCCCAACATTGGTATTATAAGTAAGACATTATCTGGTGCAGCGGTGATAGAAGTAAATGCGTCCATCTTTGATGGTACAAAAGATGTGGTTATCAGCGGAACTGTTCCTGTTACTGTTATTTCTGGACCTGTTGCAACACTATCTCTTCCATATGTAGGCTCTGGCAAATGTGTATCTGATGCATCAGGAGCGCTATATGCCAATAAATATATAGCTCATGCGGTTGATAGATATGGAAATCCAGCAAAAAATATTAGAATATCTCCAGCATTAATTAATGGCATTAAACCTAATAAAACAATGAGGACTGGAGGTACTATTGCAGCAGGATCACCAAATAGTACTTTTACAGGCACTGTGGATACTAGTGTAATTGGGGGAGATATATTAATGACTTTACCAACTTTGTCCACGCCAGTTTATGGTGCTTTAGGAAATTGGAGTATAGCATCAAGAAACCTTGGTGGTGTAACTTTAGATGAAAGTACAACAAGTAACAGTAATGGTGACCTAGATTATATAATAGGAAAACCAGAGAGATATTTAGGTACAAACATAGTCACTTCTCATGTAGTAAATGAAACAGGTAACTATTTAACTGATAATAGCGGACTACTTACGTTAGAGGCATGTTTTGACCCAATTTTAGCAGGCCATACTTTCACAATAGGTATAAATGCTAATGCTCAAAATTTAAGTAGAGTAGGTATGGCAAGTAAACAAGCCTATAGATGGGATACCTATTCTTCCACAACAGCAAGTGTAGACAATAATGGAAGCGATTATAATGTAACACTTACTTTAGGTATCTCTGGAGGTATTTTGGAGCATTTGATTGATTTGGATATATCTCCAACAAGTATCTTGACAAATAGTTCTCGTCACTGTGTTATTACAGGTAGTCCAAGCAATTGGCATACGGGAGTTGATGGAAATCTAACCGTATCATTGCATACTGATGGTAATGTAAATTTGCAAGGATCGCCTCCTGGAGTAATTACATGTGATGTGTCATGGAATAAAGATCCAGGTAGTGTTTTGTATGAGTATTGATAGTGTTTTTTTAGCCAAAATATAGATGAGAAGGAAATAGCAATAGTGAATTATTTTATATACTTTGTGATAACTATTGTAACATTATCGGCACAAACACCTTTTGTGCCACAAAAAACTTTTACTTTTACTCATAGTAATGACTTAAATATATTGGGTGACACCTCTGGGATAGGAAGGGGTGATGACCTTCTTACTGGTGTATTGGGTCTTGAATATGTAGATGATACTTCTACATATGTTGTGAATATGAAAGCTTATACTCAAAAATATATAGCCCATGCAAAACGTATAGATACAATAGAGTTGGGTTATCTTAAAGAGATTATTTCTGATACTTACCATAATTATGATTACGATTTAATTTTTGGTTCTCAAATAATATCTAGTGGTAATTTTTATGGTGCATCTTTGCAAAATCTAATACATAAGGTTACTAAAAATCCCGAGTTAAATATTCCTTATTCTAATGATAGAAGTGTAACATTTGGAGTTAGTGGAAGAGTTTTTGTGTCTTATGTTTGGAGTAAAGACACCTCTTTTTATTCCGATTTTTCAGTTCAGGTAAATATAGATAAGAGCGGATACGCTCGTGTAGAGACAGGTATAAAGAAAAAGTATAAATATGCATCATTTAAAATAGCTACAGTTTTACATGAAATACAACCTTTTGATAACTCTATAGTAATTGCTTCAACTCCAGATAGATACTCCGCATATTTTCTTTTTGGTGCATCTGTACAGTTTAGTAAAAGCTTTGAAATATTATTGGATACAACAGCAGGTGGAGCACCTTTAGGTGAAAAAGATGACTATTGTACGACAATACGTTTAAGATATTTTTTTGATTAACAATAAAGAATTCAAAATCTAATCTAATTTTGCTATAATCAGACAAAATATAATAATGGAGTGTGTAATGGGACAAATGTCTGGTGCACAAATGGTATGTGAAGCGATTATCGCCGAGGGTGTAACAACTGTATTTGGTTATCCTGGTGGAGCTATCATGCACGTTTATGATGAAATATACAAACAAAATGGTTTTGAGCATATCTTAAACCGTCACGAACAAGCATCGGTACATGCTGCCGATGGTTATGCAAGAGCTACAGGTGAAGTAGGAGTAGCTATGGTCACATCGGGTCCTGGTTTTACTAACGCAGTCACTGGACTTGCAACTGCATATATGGATTCTATTCCATTAGTTGTTATCTCTGGTCAAGTTCCACTTTCTCTTATAGGTACAGATGGCTTTCAAGAGATAGATGCTGTGGGTATCTCTCGACCTTGTACAAAACATAACTTTTTGGTGCGTACACTTGAGGAGCTTCCTCGTGTACTTAAAGAGGCCTTTTATATAGCACGTTCTGGTCGTCCAGGTCCTGTACTTGTAGATATACCTAAAGATATTACTGTAGATATTGGTGAGTTTATATATCCTAATTCGGTTAATATCCCAACTTATAAGCCAACTTACAAAGGCAATAAAAAGCAGATAGAAAAGGCAGTTTACGCTATAAAATCTGCTAAGAAGCCTCTACTTTACATAGGTGGTGGTGTAGTGCTTTCAAATGCCTACGAACTTGTACGTAAACTTGCAGAAAAAACACAAATTCCTGTAGTGGAAACACTTATGGCTAGAGGAGTAATGGGTGCTAAAAACCCTCTACTTTTAGGAATGCTTGGCATGCATGGTAATTATTCATCAAACATGGCAATGTCTGAAACAGATTTGATTATTTCACTAGGTGCTAGATTTGATGATAGGGTAACAGGTAAACTTTCAGAATTTGCTAAATATGCTGAAATAATTCACGTAGATATAGATGCTGCAAACATTGGTAAACTTGTAGACGTGGACTACCCAATAGTAGGGGATATTACAGAAGTCCTCAATGCAATGTTGCCACAACTAGATGATGTAGATACGGACCGATATGAAGCATGGAGAAACATCTTAAATCGTTATGACGAACTGCACCCCCAATCTTATGTAGATTCAGATGAAGTTATTAAGCCTCAGTGGGCTATTGAACGCATTGGTGAGCTTGTGGGAAGTGATGCTATTATTACTTCAGATGTTGGACAACATCAAATGTGGGCAGCACAACACTATCCATTTGATAGACCACGCCAATGGATAAACTCTGGAGGGCTAGGAACAATGGGCTTTGGTTTTCCTGCTGCACTTGGTGTAAAGCGTGCTTTTCCAGAAAAGATAGTTATAAACATAACAGGTGATGGTTCTATACTGATGAATATGCAAGAATTGGTTACAGCATCTGAATATAAAATACCAGTCATTAACCTTATTCTTAATAATCATTTTTTAGGAATGGTTAGACAATGGCAAACATTTTTTTATGAAAAACGTTATTCCGAAACAGATTTGAGTTTTCAACCAAATTTTAAAGCATTAGCTGAAGCATGTGGTGGTATAGGCTATGATGTTAGTACAAAAGATGAATTTGATGCAGCGGTGAAAGATGCTATAAAACAAGATAAAGTATGTTTTATGAATGTGCAGACAAATCGCTTTGAAGATGTACTTCCAATGGTACCATCTGGCGGAGCATTGTTTAATATGATGTTACCACAAACAACGAAGGAGGGTGCATAATGAAAAATAATTTAAAAGAAAGACGTGTTATCTCTGTTGTCGTAACTAATGAAAGTTCTGTTCTTTCTCGTATCACTTCACTATTTGCCGCACGTGGTTATAACATTGAATCATTAACTGTTGCACCTATTCCAAATAGTGATATGTCACATATTACCATCGCTACTAATGGTTCTGCTAAATTGATGGAGCAGATTACCAAACAACTACACAAGCTTATACCTGTCTATAAGGTTATGGAGCATGAAGAGATGGTAGAAAAGGAGATGGTATTAGCTAAGTTTCCTATAGCTGAAAATTTAGCAGATATATCTGTACTTTCTACTGCCTACAATGGAGGAGTTGTAAATGTTGGTGCTGAAATGATTATAGTTATGGTGGCAGACGAACCAAAACGCATTAAACATTTTATAGAAGCATCACAGCGTTATAATCCTTGCGAGATTGTGCGTGGTGGTGTGGTGGCGATTGAGAGATAATCGGTTCTTCTGTATGGTGTGGTTGCCACCACACTTTGAGGCATGATGATACAATAAAACTTTATTTTATATATCTAAAAGGTGCGGTGGCAACCACACCTTGCAAATATAAGGAACTGCATGACCCATAAACTTTCACAAATTACAAAAGAACTTAAAATAGATTTTGATGTTCACGATATTGAGATAGATGGTATTCATACATTAAGTGAAGCTTCATCTACGCAACTATCTTTTTTTAGCGATGCTAAATATGCCAATAGTCTCCATGAAACAAAAGCAGCAGCTGTTTTTATAGATAAAAAATATGCAGATTTATTACCTTCTACAACGATAGCACTTATTACCGATGAACCCTATTTGAAACTAGCACTTGCTTCAAAGTTTTTTGCATACAAGATAACTACAAAAGGCAAACACCCAAATTTGGGAGATGGTTGCGATATAGACAATAGTGTACGTTTTGGTAGCAATGTTGTAGTTGGCGATAATGTGACTATTATGGCAGGATGTTATGTAGGTGACAATGTAGTTATAGGAAGTAATACTTTGCTTTACTCAAATGTAACATTATATTACGATACTAATATAGGAGACAACTGCATTGTGCATGCAGGTACAGTTTTAGGGTGTGATGGATATGGGTTTGCACATACTAAACAGGGTGAGCATATTAAGATTTATCAAAATGGAAATGTAGTTATTGAGGATAATGTAGAAATAGGTGCAAACTGTACTATTGACAGGGCAGTATTTGGCACAACATTTATACGAAAAGGTACAAAGCTAGACAACCTTATACAAATTGCACATAATTGTGACATAGGAGATCATTCACTAATGGCAGCACAATCAGGAGTAGCAGGTTCATCTACATTTGGAAGAAATGTAGTTGTTGGTGGGCAAAGTGCAATTTCAGGACATTTAAAAATTGGTGCATTTACAACTATAGCAGGTAAAAGTGGAGTAACTAAAACACTAGAAGGTGGAAAGACTTACGCTGGTTTTCCTGCTATTGAGATAAAACTTTGGCGTAAGATGCAAGCAGTTCTTATGCGTCTAGTTAAGAAGCGTTAACCTTTTTTGATATAATCGTAAAATAAAATTAAAAGGATTAAAATGAGCGGAACGGTTACAAATATTGATGAAATGACATTGAGTGGTACAAAAGATGGGAAGATAACCATTACTACTATATCTCAACCTTATGGACCTAAAAGTGAGTCTGTTGCAAGCATAGGTATATCGCTTCAGTCTGAAACAAAAGAACCAGACTGGAAAGTGCATATTCCTAAGGCAAATATAGATGCAGTTATTTCTGCACTGCAAGAAGCAAAAAAGAGTCTATAAGAAGTATTAAAATGCTTCTTATTCTTCATCTTTCATGACTTTATATTGAGCTAAGGCTCTATTCATAAGGTCTTTGTCTGGTATTTTTCTTCCTGCAATATATCCTACAATCTCGCCATTATCATCTAACTTAGGTTTTATCCATACTATAACAAGATAGTATTTTCCCTCTTTTGTTAGATTTTTTACAAAACCTTCCCAATAATTACCACCTTTTATAGTTTCCCATAGACCTTTAAATGCGGCTTTTGGCATGTCTGGGTGTCTGTTTATATTGTGTGGACAACCTATAAGTTCTTCTTTTGTATATCCTGTAAGTTCTCTAAATTTACGGTTAGCATAAGTGATGATACCTGCTTTGTCTGTTTCAGTAATCATAACTCCACCATCAAATGGAACTTCCTCATCTATTGGATCTGGTTTCTTAATCTCTTTGCCTGTAATGATATTTTTGATAATTTGACCCATCTTGTCTCCATTTTAAATTGTCTTAGCAGGATATGAAGTTGTAGATACCCTTTAATACTATATTATAATTTATGCTGATTAAAAGAAGCTTGATATGTATCATTTTAGACTTTTATCTCTATATTTTGGTACAATGCGATTAATATTAAATATAGGAAAACATGTGTCTATAACAGAAACAATCAAATCACTTTTACAAGAACGCATCTTAGTCATAGATGGTGCTATGGGTACACAGATACAAGACCTAGACGTACCTCCTGAAGCATGGATAGACGATAAAGGTATAGAGCAAGAGGGTTGTAATGAACTACTTATTGATACCGCACCAGAACTTCTTAAGCGTATACATAAGCGTTATGCTATGGCAGGAGCTGACCTTATTAAGACTAATACATTTGGAACTATGCCGTGGGTATTAGATGAGTACCAAATGGGTGAACGTGCTTATGAGCTATCCAAAAAAGGTGCGTCACTAGTTAAAGATATATGTAATGAGTACTCTACTCCTGAACAACCTCGCTTTGTACTAGGTTCGATTGGTCCGGGAACAAAATTGCCATCATTAGGGCATATTCATTATGATGAAATGCATGCAGGGTATAAAATATGTGCCGAAGGACTTATAGACGGTGGGTGTGATATTTTCTTGCTCGAAACCTGTCAAGACCCTTTGCAGATAAAAGCAGCACTTCACGCTTGTCAAGATGCCAATGAGAGTAAAGGTGTTAAACTTCCTATTATGATTTCGGTTACTATTGAACTAAGTGGTTCTATGCTCATTGGTACAGATGCTACAACTATAGCAACTATATTGGAGCCTTTTGATATTTTATCGCTAGGTTTTAACTGTGGTACTGGGCCTGACCAAGTTAAGAAACATTTGAAGACATTAAGTGAACTTTGTAATATACCTATCTCGGTTCATGCTAACGCTGGACTTCCTCAAAACCGAGGAGGATACACTTATTATCCTATGGGACCAGATGAGTTTACGCAAAAGCAACTGGAATTTACTGCCTTTGATGGTGTGAGTTTTCTAGGCGGTTGCTGTGGCACTACTCCTCAACATATACAAGCACTTAAAAAAGCCGTAGGAAGTATGAAGCCTAAAAAGCCTAGTGGACATTTAGAGCCTAGTATAGCTTCACTTTTTAACACGACGGAACTTTTTCAAAAGCCTGCACCTTTGCTTATAGGGGAGCGTTCTAACTCCACTGGTTCAAAAGCGTTCAGAGAGCTTGTCATCGCTAGTGACTACGAGGGAACACTTACAGTAGGACAAGCACAAGTACGAGATGGAGCACACTGTCTCGATGTAAACGTAGAGTTTGCAGGACGTGATGGTGCTAAAGATATGAAAGCCATTATGGAACTATATAATCAAAAAATACCACTTCCACTTATGCCAGATGCAACACGGGTGCATACGATGGAAGAGGGGCTTAAGTGTATTGGTGGAAAGCCCATCATAAACTCTGTAAACCTTGAAGATGGAGTTGAGAAGTTTCACGCTATTTGTAATCTTGCCAAGAAGTTTGGTACGGCTTTAGTTTGTTTGACCATTGATGAAGTAGGTATGGCAAAGACCAAAGAAGACAAGGTAGCACAAGCCGAACGTATGTATGACATGGCGGTAAATGGTCATGGTATAGACCCTAGAAATCTTATATTTGATACTCTTACTTTTACAGTAGGAAGTGGAGATTTAGAGTATAGAGACGCTGCCATACAGACACTTGAAGCCATACGAGAACTACATAAAAGACATCCAGAAGTAGGCTCTACTTTAGGACTTTCCAATATCTCTTTTGGGCTTGATGTGAACGCTAGACGCTATTTAAACTCCGTCTTTTTGCATCATTGCTTGAAGGCAGGACTTACGACTGTTATTATAAATGTAAAGCATATCATACCACTATCTCGTATGTCAGATGAAGATAAAAGTATCTGTGAAGAGCTACTTTTTACTCCAAATGACCAGTCACTCTTTAAGTTTATAGAACACTTTTCCGATGTAGATATAGACGACGAAGCAAATGACGAAGAGTATGAAGCCATGGATGAAGAAGAGAAGATAGCAAAACTCTTACTAGATGGCGACAAAGACCGTATGATACCTCTAGTCGAAGAGGCAAGGCACAACATAGAGCCAGACCGCATAGTAAACGAGATACTCATAGATGCCATGAAAGTAGTAGGGGAACTCTTTGGTTCAGGACAAATGCAACTTCCTTTTGTCCTTCAATCAGCAGAGACCATGAAGACAACGGTAGACTACCTAAACCCATACCTTACTAAACAAGAAAAAGATACAGATACCACGCTTGTTATAGGAACTGTAAAGGGTGATGTTCATGATGTAGGTAAAAACCTTGTAGATATTATACTCTCTAACAACGGCTTCAAGGTAGTAAACGTAGGTATAAAAACAGACTTACAAGAGTATCTTGATGTAGTTGAGCGTCAATCCATTCAAGCCATAGGTATGTCTGGTCTTTTGGTAAAATCTACAGCCGTTATGAAAGACAACCTCGAAGCCATGGCAGAGATGGGCATGGAGATACCTGTACTTTTAGGCGGTGCTGCACTTACGCGTAGCTTTGTAGATGACTTTTGTCGCCCCATCTACAAAGGGGCTATATTTTACTGTCGTGATGCTTTTGATGGTGTTATAGCTATGTCACGCATAGAAAAATACAATGAAGATAACTCCGTTGGGCTAGATACACGTATGGCTGGAGATATGAACAAGGTAGAAAAAAAAGTTAAGAAAAAAGTGGTCATTCCTCCATTTTCCGAGATAAAACTTCCAGAACCTCAACCTGTGCCAACTCCACCTTTTTGGGGACGAAGAGTGTTACAAAAAGAAGATTTAGATTTAGATATGATTTTTAATTGGGTTAATCAGCGTACGGTCATTAAGTTTCACTGGGGATACAAGTCTAAAGGTATGAGCAAAGAGGAGTACCAAAAACTACTAGATAAAACTGTTTACCCTGCTTATGAGCGTCTTAAAAAAGAGTTTGTAGACAAAGGTCTATTTGAGCCAACCATTATTTACGGTTATTATCCTGTGCGAAGTAACGACAAAGAGCTTCTTGTTTTTGATGAGTTTCAGGGGTGGAATGTAGATGCCAATGCCTCTACAGAGAATTTTGATGAAGTCAAAGATAAAGCCGTAGGAAAGTTTAGCTTCCCAAGACAAGGGCGTAAACCTTACAGAGCATTGTCAGACTTTTTTCATAATGATAGACACGACATACTGCCCATTACTTGTGTAAGTGCAGGAAGTAAATTTTCAGCTTATGAAAAAGAACTATATGACGCAGGAAAATACCTAGAGTACAACATGGTACACGGTTTCTCTGTAGAATTAGCAGAAGCCTTAGCCGAAGTAGCCCATAAGCAAATACGACTAGACCTAAATATAGCAGATAAGGAAGGTGGTTCACTGCGTGATGTACGTATGAACCGATACCAAGGGGCTAGATATTCATTTGGCTACCCCGCTTGTCCAGACTTAGAACAGAGTAAGCTAATATTTGATTTGTTAAAACCTGAAGAGTTCGGCATAGAACTAAGCGAAACCTTTCAGATACACCCAGAGCAGAGTACCACAGCTTTAGTAGTACATCACTCGAAAGCGACTTATTATGCGGTCTAGTTTGTAACTCATTTATATCGCCTATAGAGTTCAATACTTTTAGCTACAATAGCATAAAAATAGAGGCAATATGATGAAGTTAGAAAAAGGATTATATCGACACTACAAAGGTAATATGTACGAAGTTTATATGACTGCACAGCATTCAGAGACACAAGAGTTGATGGTAGTCTATAAGGCACTCTATGCAGAACAGGGCATGTGGGTGCGTCCCTATGATATGTTTACTGAAACAGTAGAAGTAAATGGGGTGAAGGTGGAACGATTTAAAAAGGTAGAAGATGAAGTGTAATTATTGTGGTGGCAACATAGAAAAAGCCATAAAATCCTGCCCTCACTGCGGCACATTAAACCCCTCTCAAGATGTTAAAAATGCACTGCTTTGGACAGTAGGTATGATAGTTTCTTTTGTCATAGTGTATATGCTATTTTATTAGATGCCTTCCATTTTTTGTGCTTTAAAATTTATTAATCTATCACTAGAAAATGTAAAAAATAGCTCAATAGGTCTACAACACACTTCGCAGTCTTCTATGTAGTCGCTAGTCTCTTCTTGCGGGTCCAATATCATAGAGATGCGTTCCCAACAGTATGGGCAGGTAAAAAAGTGTTCCATAAGAAATATCCTAATTTTTGTGGGATTATACAATAAAATATAAAGGTAACATATGTCAACAATTGCAGAACACTTTCAAACTATTACACAGATACCTCATTGTAGTAAAAATACCGATAAGCTTTTGGAATTTTTATTAGCTTTTGCTAAAGAGAGAGACTATATAGTCGAAGTTGATAGAGTTAAAAATATCTACATCTATAAAGGTAGTCCTACTTTATGCTTACAAGCACACTATGACATGGTCTGTATGGGTAAAGCACCAAATATAGAAACCTACATAGAAAATGGGATTATGAGAGCTAAAGACTCCTCTTTGGGTGCAGATAATGGTATGGCGATAGCTATGATGATGCAGTGTATGGACGAGGGAAAAGAGCTAGAATTTTTGTTTACTTCAGATGAAGAGATAGGACTTGTAGGAGCAAATGAAGTAGCATTTGAATTTAAAGCTAAATATATGCTTAATCTTGATAGTGAAGATGAAGCAGAAGTTTACATAGGGTGTGCTGGTGGTGCAGATATTACGGCATTCAAACAAGACAATTATGTTGAAGGCAAAGGTGTGTGCTATGAAGTAGCAGTAAAAGGTCTTGTTGGAGGACACTCTGGCGTAGATATAGATAAAGGTATTCCTTCGGCTATTAAAGTTTTAGGAAGGTATTTGGTAGAAAATAGTGTAACTAAACTAGCTTCTGTATACGCAGGAGAACGGCGTAACTCTATACCTGCAAATGCAGTAGCTATAGTAAAAAGCGAAAAAGTTTTAAAAAATGACGGCTATGTAAGTGTGCGTTCGTTAGTTGAGTCTCCAAAAATCTTAAAAGATGGAAAAAAAATCATACACCTTTTAGATACTTTTAAACATGGTGTTCACAAAAGAAATGAAGACTTAAGTATTCCAGATGTTAGCATAAACCTTGCTATGGTAAACGCAGATGAAAAAGGTGGAGTAAAGATAGAGACTTCGGCACGTGCTATGGGAGCAGAAGAGTTGGAAACTTTAACAAATGAGACGGTAGAGATGTTTGCCTCTTACGGTTTTAAAGTAAAAGTTGAAGACAAATATCCAGCATGGAAACCTGATATATCAGAGTTTACAAACCTAGTAAGTGACGAAATGAAAGCAGTTTTTGGTAAAACAAAGATGATGGCGATACACGCAGGGCTAGAGTGCGGTGTAATAGCAGAGAAATACCCTAATATGAAATTTGCATCTATAGGTCCAACTATACGCTATCCACACTCTACAAGAGAAGAGGTAGATTTGGCTTCAGTTGAAAAAACGTATGAAGTTTTAATAAAGATAGTCAATAGAGTTTAATTGTGGTTTACACTTTAAACGTCTGTGATGTTTTACAGTGTTTTTTCATAAAGCATTCTTCACATTCAGGTTTTACCGCTTTGCATGTATATCGTCCAAATAAAACCATGGCTTGATGCAATAGATGTAAATTGGTTTTAAACTTTTTTGTTAGCTCTTCTTCGCACTTTAGAGCAGTTTTTGTGTCACTAAGCCCTAAGCGATGTGCGACTCTATATACATGAGTATCTACTGCCATTAGGTTAGACCCTGCGTATTCTATCATTACAACATTTGCTGTTTTTTGTCCAACACCTGCCAATTTGACTAGTTCATCACGTTCTAGTGGTATTTCATTGTTATAATTTTCAACTACTGATTGTGCCATTTTTATGAGGTTTTTAGCTTTATTATTAAAGAATGAACAGGTGTTGAGGTATGATTTTACTTCATCTAAGTCTGCGTTTGCAAGGCTAATCGGGTTAGGGTAGGCATGAAAGAGTGCAGGACTTATTATATTTACTCGTTTGTCTGTGCATTGTGCTGAAAGCATTACGGCTATTAGTAATTCGTAAAGATTTGAATAGTTTAATTCGGTTAAGGAGTCTGGGTAATGATGTAAAAAGAGTTCTTTTATCTCAGCAATCTCTTTTTTTGTTGCTTTTTTGACTTTTGCCATAGTGTATTATCCTCTTCTAATATAAGATTGAATAAAATATTAGCATATTAATAAATGATTTACCCAAGAGAGATATACTTTTGCTAAATTATTCAAATCAAGGAACATTACATGTTAAAATTAGCAAAAACTTCACTACTAGCTCTATCAATAGTTGCCTCATCTGCATTAGCTTCTGATATTTTAGTTACTGTAAATGGTAACAATATAACTAAGAAAGATGCACAAGCGTTTGTAACTTCACAAGCACCTCAAGCAAATTTTGACAGCTTGAAGCCAGAACAGAAAAAAATGATTACAGACAGACTTGTAGAAAAAGAACTTTTTACTGAATTAGCAGCAAAAGAAGGCATAGATAAAAAACCAGAGTTTAAAAGAAACATGGAGAAGATTAAAGATGAACTTCTTGTCAATATGTGGATGAAAGATCAGATGAGTAGCGTTGTAGTTAGTGACAGTGAAGCAAAAGAGTTTTACGATAAAAACAAAGATAGATTTATAGGTAAAGCAACTATGCACGCAAGACATATCTTAGTTAAAACAGAAAAAGAAGCACAAAAGATTATAGATACCCTAAAAGCACTTAAAGGTGATGCTCTAAAATCTAAGTTTATAGAACTTGCAAAAACGGAGTCCACAGGTCCTTCTGGTCCTAAAGGTGGAGATTTAGGTACATTTAATAAAGGTCAAATGGTTCCAGCTTTTTCAAAAGCTGCATGGGCATTGGAAAATGGGCAAACTACAACTAAACCAGTTAAGACACAGTTTGGTTATCACGTAATCTATCTTGAAACAAAATCAGATGCAAAACCTGTAAGTTATAAGTCAGTTAAAGATAAAATTGTGGCTTCTTTAAAACAAAAACAATTTTCTATGAAGATAGCAGAAATAGCTAAAGACCTTAAGAGTAAAGCTAAAATAGTAGAAGTGACATCAGAGACAAATGCAACAAAAAAATAATTTTGTTGTAAAATGGGAGAAAGTATGAAGAAAAATCTTATAATTGGCATCTTTTCGATGTCATTATTGACAACTTGTGTTTATGCAGATGTGTTGAAAAATAGTCTAACTAACCTTATGCATACTAAAGACAAATCTCCTGTAGTTGATTTAGGTAGTATTAATCTAAATGCCAAGTCTAAACACCATTCTAAAAATGATACTATTGCTATTGTTGATGGTAACAGGCTAATTAAAAAAGATGCAGACAAATACCTGAAGCAACGCACGCACGGTAAAATAAAAGATTTCGATAAAATTTCCCCACAACAACAAAAAAGACTCATAAGGGAAATGGCTTTTCCTATAGTATTGTTAAAAGTAGCAAAAAAAGAGTTAACGGCTGACGAGATACAAAATGCCTACAATAATTTGTGGATGCAAAAGACAGCAAGTAAAGTCAATATTAAAGATGAAGAAGCTAGAGTTATATATGATAAAATTAAGCAAAAATCTTTAGATAATAATAACACAAACCCAATACCTGAATTTGAAGTAATTAAAGATAGACTAAAGTCACAAATACTTGAAAAACGTTTAATTGGAAATTTAATGAAAGATGTCACAATTAAAGTAGCACAATAATAGGTAAAATACACCTAGTTTATTAAAAGGAAATGTTTAATGAAAAGAATTTTATTGATTGCGGGATTGGCAACATTCTTTAGCACAACAGTAATAATAGCAAAGATTGCAGGTATGGTTAATGGTATGCCTATCACTGTAGATGAAGCAAATAATGCATTAAGCATATTGACAAAAGGTAAAAAAACATGGTCAACACTTCCCGCAGAGGGTAAAAAGCAATTAATTCAAATGATGGCACCATCAAAGTTAGTGGCAGTAGTAGCCGATAAAAATTTAACGAAAAAAGAAAAAGAGTCAGCTCTTTCTGGTTTTTGGATGCAGAAAAATATCTCTACTATAAAAATTACCGATAAAGAAGCAAAATCTGTATATGATAAAATGCAATCTGAAGCCAAGAAAGCTAAAAGTAAGCAGAAAATACCATCATTTGAAGTAGTAAAAAACAATATTAAAATGCAATTAGCACAAGAAAAAGTGATAAGCAAATTAATGAAAAAAGCAAAAATTAAAATTAAATAATTTTCTCAAAGGAAAAAGTGTTATGTCTATAAAAGTTTTAGATGTCGTTGAGTCGGGCGTGGTAACAGGTGAGAGTCTTCAGAAGTTATTTAAGGTAGCAAAAGAGGAAGGTTTTGCCTTACCTGCTGTTAATGTAGTTAGTACATCATCTATAAATTCAGTTCTTGAAGCTGGAAAAAAAGTAAATTCTCCTGTGATTGTTCAGTTTTCTAATGGTGGTGGGGCATACTATGCAGGCAAAGGTCTACCGTCTTCCGAAGCAGCGGTTCTTGGCACCATCTCTGGAGCTAAACATGTTCATACTGTAGCAAAAGCATACGGTATTCCCGTGGTTCTTCATACCGACCATGCTGCAAGAAAGTTACTTCCTTGGATAGACGCACTTTTAGATGCTAGTGAAGAACACTATGAAGTAAATGGTGTACCTCTTTTTTCTTCACATATGATAGACCTTTCAGAAGAGCCTATAGAAGAGAATATCTCTACATGTAAGAGATATTTGGAGCGTATGTCCAAAATGGGCATGACATTAGAGATAGAACTAGGTGTTACAGGTGGTGAAGAAGATGGTGTTGATAATACAGATATTGACAATGCACTGCTTTATACACAGCCAGAAGAGGTAGCTTATGCCTATGAAGAACTTATGAAAGTTTCTCCTAATTTCACCATAGCTGCATCGTTTGGAAATGTGCATGGGGTTTATAAACCAGGAAATGTATCTTTGACTCCAAAAATTCTTGATAATTCTCAAAAGTATATTGAACAGAAGTTTAACACGCAGACAAAACCTGTAGATTTTGTATTTCACGGAGGTTCTGGTTCTGAACTTGAAGATATTAGAGAGGCCATATCTTATGGTGCTATCAAGATGAATATAGACACCGACACGCAGTGGGCATTTTGGGAAGGTGTTGGTACTTATGTGGCTAAAAATGTTGACTATTTGCAGTCCCAAATAGGAAATCCAGAAGGTGAAGACAAGCCGAACAAAAGTAAGTATGACCCTAGAAAATGGCTTAGAGCAGGCGAGGAGTCTATGGTTGCTCGTCTTGAAAGAGCATTTGAAGATTTAAATTGTGTTGGACGAAATTAGCACCTCTTGTGTAGACACTATTACTTTTAAAGGTCACTCTTTTTATTTAAAAAGAGATGACCTTCTTCATTCGGATTTCTCTGGAAATAAAGCCCGTAAATTTTACTACTTCTTAGAAAATGATTTTCCTTGCATAAAAAAAATAATCTCTTATGGTTCTGCCCAATCTAATGCTATGTATTCACTATCGGTATTGGCAAAAATGCGTGGTTGGGAATTTTACTATTATGTAGACCATTTAGCCGATTATTTACGCGATAATCCACATGGAAATTATAAAGGTGCATTAGATAATGGCATGAAACTAGTAGTGGGGTCTATGGTATGTACTGATGCAGTTGATACACTTTTCATAGAAGAGGGTGGTAGACAAAAAGAAGCAGAGTGTGGCATTGGTCTTTTAGCTAAAGAGATAATGCAATGGAAGAAGAAAAATAGCATTAAAGAGTTAAACATATTTCTTCCGTCTGGCACAGGAACAACAGCACTTTTTTTGCAAAAATCATTAGATATGCAAGTGTTTACTTGCCCTTGTGTTGGAGATAGTTTATATTTGAAAAAACAATTTTTTGAACTAGAAAAAGATGAAAAATACCACCCCACTATTATAAGCTTAGAAAAAAAACATCATTTTGGTAAACTTTATAAAGATAATTATAAAATTTGGCTAAAATTACGAGAACAAACAGGGGTGGTATTTGACCTTCTTTATGACCCTTTGGGGTGGCGTACTTTGATGGCTCATATAGATTTCTTCGATACCCCAATACTCTATATACATCAAGGTGGAGTATTGGGTAACGAGAGTATGCTGCCTAGGTATGAACGAAAATATGGTGCATAGGGCGTTATGCCCTTTTTTATAGTAATTTAATAGGATAACAAGATGAAAATATTTTACAGTAATGACGATACTTTTGAAGCAAATTTCAATGAGCTTTTAGAGCGTGGCAAAATGGATATAGAAGGTGTTACAAGCATTGTTTCAGGATTGCTAAAAGATATACAAACTGATGGCAATACTGCACTTAAAGCACAAATAGCCAAATTTGATAGATGGGAACCAAAAGATGACTCTGAACTTTTAGTAGATACGAAAGATATGGCTAAAGCTTATGAAAATATAGAGCCAAAACTTCGCGATGCCTTGCATCTTGCACATGACCGTATTGAGGCTTATCATAAAAAACTTATGCCTAAAAGTTGGATGGATAAAGAAGACAATGGAACAATACTAGGACAAAAAGTCACAGCAGTAGATAGGGCTGGTCTATACATTCCTGGCGGAAAAGCAGCATACCCAAGCTCTCTTCTTATGAATGTTATACCCGCCAAAGTTGCAGGTGTAGAGGAGATAGTAGTTTGTACTCCCGCACCAGATAATGAACTAAATGAACTTTTACTAGCAGCTTGTCATCTATGTAAGGTTAGGCAGGTTTATAAGGTAGGAGGAGCTTCGGCCATTGGGGCTATGGCTTATGGAACGCAGAGTATTCCTAAAGTAGACGTTATAACAGGGCCTGGAAATATTTTTGTGGCAACTGCTAAAAAGTTAGTCTATGGCGAAGTAAACATAGACATGATAGCGGGGCCTTCCGAGATAGGTATAATAGCAGATGAGAGTGCTAGAGAAGACTATCTTGCTATTGACTTACTAAGTCAGGCTGAACATGACGAGATGGCATCTTCTATTCTTATTACTACCGATGAAGAGTTAGCAAATAGAGTAAGTGACAAAGTAGAGGAGTTTCTAAAAACTCTTAGTCGCGAAGAGATAGCTAGAAAGTCCATAGAAGAACGTGGTGCCATTATAGTAACTTCTACTATGGAAGAGGCAGTAGAGCTAATGAACGAGATAGCACCAGAACACTTAGAAGTTGTCACTAAAGACCCTATGGCATTATTGAACAGTATTAAGCATGCAGGAGCTATATTTTTAGGTGAAAATACACCAGAACCCATAGGTGATTATGTAGCAGGACCTAACCATACTCTACCTACTGGTGGGACTGCAAAATTTTACTCACCTCTTAGTGTAGATAATTTTTTGAAGAAATCGTCTATTATTTCTATGTCTAAACAAGGTATGAAAGATATAGGTGAGCAGTGTGCCTTGATAGCAAATACAGAAGGCTTAACCGCACATGAAGAGAGTATTAATATTAGGTTGAGAGATTAACTCAACATTACAACGTATGTGTAGTTACTGTATGATATAATCCTATCTATAAAACATATTATATTTTGAGGAAATAATAATGCACAATGAAGCACAAGATGTCTTTTTAGTTCTTAAAGAAGCAGATTCTATTATGATAGATAGTGATGCTAAAGTGGGAAAAATGACTCTAGCTTCATATTTGATAAAAATACTTTTTTCTCAAAAAACACTCATATTTACACCGCAAGAACCATATCTATTTAATAAGAAAATTAAGATATTGGCTAAACAATTTGAACAATTTGAAGAAATAGATAGATATTTGACTAAATATTATCTCAAAGATAATTGGGATACTTTAAAAAGAGAGTATGGGTACACTTATCTGCTTTCAGAAATAGAGAAGATAATCGTTAATTCAGATGAACAACTTATTGTTTTTCATAAATTGGGTGATTTTTTTGAATTTCAAGATAGATATGAGATAGAAAATTTTTACAAAACATTAGTAAAAATAGTTGCGAAGTGTAATAAAAAAATTATTTTTCTCATAAGTAATAAAAATCAAAACTATAAATATATTAAAAATGTTTCGCAAGAATTTTCAGATGTAGTTATTCATATGCAAAAAAATGAAAAAAATGAAAGATTTGTAAACGTTACCAATATAGTAACACATCAAGAGTATAGACCTATGGTGTTTTCATTGTATAAAAAAAGTTTTATATTGAAATATCCTGATGACAAAGAAAGCAATACAACTAGGTCTCAAAATATTCTCATCATGGAACTAGATACTAATCTTGCTAGAGAACATGAGAATATGAAAAATATATATGATTATATTTTTAGTACAGAAGATTTTATTATACACCATGCTAATTCTTTTCAAAGTATATTGCATAAAATTTTTATTGAGCCTGATGTAATTATTATTCTTATGAACAATACAATAGACAATTTAAGTACAATTAGGGCGATAAAAGGACAATTGCCAAACACAACCATTGTATCTGTAATAGAAAAAGATTTTATCCGCTCTGAAGATGCACGAGAAGCATATAGGTATGGTTGTGATGAACTATTTCCTAGAAACTATTCGTTTGATACTTTTATCCTGTTTTTACAAAAAGCCATTAGTTTCCCTTTTTATATGGACTCTCTCAAAATGCTTAACAATAAAGCAAATATATTGACCTCTATGCAAGCGTTAGAGGTCTTGATAGATAAGTGTCTTGAAAAGCATATTTTTTTCACTTTTTTTGTAGTGAAGAAAATAAAAGAGTTTGATGGTTTAACTTCAGGTATGAGAAAATTGGACTTTGTGTATCAATGTAATGGTAAAATATATTATTTAGCACTTAATACCATGTTATACACTGTTGATACTATTTTGAAAAGATATTTAGCAGACTATAAAGATAAAGATTGTTTAATAGCTTCATGTACAGCACTAGACTTAGAAATTATAGAAGAGAACTTAAGATGTTGAAAATACTATATCTAATGTTTATTGTCACGGTTTTTACTGTTGGTATAGAGATCGACTTTGGAGTATTGCAAGAAATTGTTAATGAAAATCCTCATGCATTAAAAGAGAAAGTGTTACTTGCTAAACATTATATAAAGAAGGGAAATGTTTTAAAAGCTAGAGTATTGATAGACAGTGTCTTAGAGGAAGATAAGAATAATACAACTGCTAATGTTTTAGATAAATATTTAAAAACAAAAGAGAAAAATAGAACTCTTTTTAGAAAATTACATATACCTTATCCTGTAAAGAGTCAAAAAGCAGAGAATTTTCTAAAAAATAGTTATGATGACAACAATAGCAAATTATACAAGCAAGCCTATAGGGCTTTTGTAGATGAGAATGTTATATTGAAAGATGATTGCCATATAAAAGCATCTTACCTTTATATGCAAGATGGTAATTATATTTTGAGCAAAAGAGCCTTAAATAGTCTAAAGCACAAAGGTAACTTAGATAAGACAAAAATAGAAGCAGATATATGCTACAAAACAAAGAAATATGTATGTGCAGTTAAGTTTTTGAAAAAACTATACAATACAAATAAAAATATAGATACAGGTTTAAAACTACTAGATAGTTACTATAATATTGGCAATATAAATAAGGCTAAAAAACTATACGCAAAACTTTATATAAAAATGCCAAAAAACAAAACATTAAAAGATTTTAAAAATAAAATTGCAACAACAGATGAAAAACATAAAACATTAGCAAGGAAAAAATATGAGAAGTCAAAAGATGCAAACTCCTTAAGGGAGTATTGTGATGTTTTGTATGCATCTGGAGAAA
>Ga0256829_1001197_pt1 | contig 22172 bp, 26 predicted proteins | sample 131447metaG_FD_185979 | JGI IMG/M metagenome (GOLD analysis project Ga0256829, IMG submission 185979) | Hydrothermal vent microbial communities from Lau Basin, Pacific Ocean - 131-447 | ecosystem: Environmental > Aquatic > Marine > Hydrothermal vents | place: Pacific Ocean: Lau Basin | collected...
TAAACGACCGTTTGTAAACGAATGCAAGTAGGTGCTCTCTCGTCGCGCTCGTCCAAAAACCCTTGATTTCCTTGCGCTGAGTGCGATCTGAGAGATTTCACCGGCAGTTGCGCGCGCGTACAATATAAAGAACGAAGGCAACCGCCAAAAAAATCACTTGGGTAATGTGCAAAAGAACAGTATTTTGCACACATGAAGACGCAAGCATCCGCTTTTACGGATAATATCAATGACCCCATCATCACTAACGAGGAGGATGAAGAGGCTCACGAAGAGGATCTCTGGTTTCTGCCGGGACCACCCGAAGAAGAACCAGATGATTTGCCTCCCGGGCCGCGAGCGGAACCGCCAGACACTGCCGTCATCGAAGACTGGGCGAAGGCAGAAAGCGTTCACGCTGCGCGACTGGCACGCGTGGCTGGACGTCTGGGTGCTCTGGATGACCGGCTGCTGCGCGGCCCCAAAGGCTGGCGGCATCGCCTCGCTTTGATCGAGGCAGCGAACCTCAGCTGGTTCGCAGGGGATAGGGTGAGCTCTGATCGTCTGGCGCTCTGGATATCGATGCGGCTATCAGGTGCACAGGATGACCAATACGCCCTTGCAAGAGTTGGATGGGCTGTTCGGCGCCTGACAGGCGGTCCCGGACCGAAGGCTGACTTGGCGGCTTTCCTGGACCGCCGGGATCCCGAGAACATTGAAGGCAGCGCTGAGCGTTTCGAAGATCGCGCGGGCGGATGGTTGGACGTAATGGCGGCAGCAGCCCAACTCCACCCAATCACGCGGGCTTGCATGGGCTTTCATCTCTGGAGCCTGGCCGGCCTCGGACAGCACGGCAATCAGATGGAAGCCGCCGTCACCGCATCCAGGATCGCGGCCAGCGATGGAAGCGGCGCCATCTTCGCGCCGCTCGCCTTGGGCGGGGCAGGGGGGCTACGTGTGTCGGGTTTGCCAGCCGAACGCTTGCCACGCTGGTTGGATGGGATGAACAGCGCAATTCTGGCGGCGATGCGAACGCTTGATGATATTGAAGCGTGGAACGGGCGGGCAGAAAACGTCATGGAGCAACTGTTTGGTCGGACGCCAGCCGCCTTGCGAAAGGTTCTCACGGGGTGGCCTCTGGTCTCCGCCCCAATGGCTGAGGCAATAACCAAAGCTAGTCGCTCCGCTGTTCAGCGAAATCTGGCGTGGATGGAAGAAAGCGGTTTGATCCGCGAGGTGACTGGGCACGGGCGATATCGTATGTGGTGTATTGCACACTAAGCTTACCGGCAACCATCTGAATTATGCTCTGAATTCAGGCTGAAAATATATGGTCAGCCATTGAAGTGCGTCACCCGAGCGTCAGCACCATGTTGTCGGACAAGGCCAGGGGTGGAATGTGTAGGTTCTCCGGCGCGGGCCCTTTGCGAATACGACCCGCGGTATCATAATGCGACCCGTGGCACGGACAGAACCATCCCCCGAAATCACCTGCACCATCGCCAAGCGGGACACATCCCAAATGCGTGCAGACACCGATCATCACCAGATAGGCGTCATGGCCCGGAATGGCCCGGTTCTCATCCTGCGCTGTGGCCTCGCCGGGAAGATTGGGATTGCGCGCATCGGTGTCCGGCAAGGTGGAGACCGCCTCTTCACGCGCCTGGGCCATCTCCGCTTGCGTCCGGTGGCGAATGAAGACGGGCTTTCCGCGCCAATTGACGGTCAGTTGGGTGCCTTCCGCGAGCCCGGAGATATCCACCGAGATCGTCGCCAGGGCGCGCACATCCGCCGATGGGTTCATTTGATTGATCAGCGGCCAGAGCGCCGCACCGGACGCGACCACGCCCGCGCCAGCAGTGGCATAATACAGGAAATCCCTGCGTTCAGTGTCGTCGGTGGCATCCATAGCACAGCGAGTGTGCAACCTTCCCGCCCCGGAACGTCAACGCGGGTTTTGTAATGTTTTGTCTGCAACCCGGGGGCTGGCGGAGGGAAACTGTGGCGGATCTTCAGCTCAATGGTGGGGCGGTTCGCCTTTTGCCACCATGAGGTGATGCTCCTGGTGATGCGCGCCGATGGTCATCAGCCCGAAGAACCCAAGACCCTGTATCTGGTCGGAATCGCCATCGACGAGGAGGGCAACACCATCCCCGAGATCCTCTGTCGTGACCTCCCAACCCGTCTCGGCAGCCAGGAACGGCGCATGGGCAGGCACCATGGCGCGAATGGCCTCGAGAACGCGCGGTGCTCCGCGGATTTCGAACCGGATACCGGCGGGCCGCACACTGCGGGTAACCTCGGCCTCCATCGTCACAAGCTCCATGTCCACCAGATGTCGCCTCAGGGCCGCGATATCGACATTTGCCCAATCGGTAGCGGGATCGGCGCGTAGGAGCGCCACGATCTCGGCCATGGCGGCAAATGCCGATTGTCCGGTTTCCTGCGGATTTGGCATCGCATGCCCGGTCGCGGAATGGCTGTGCTGGGCCGCGACGGGCCCCGACAAAGACAGGGCAAACAGAAGAGCAACAAGGCGCATGGCGGGATCCTCTTGAACGGCACGATACCGATTTTTCCTAGCACGCAGGCCTGCTCTAGAATATGACTTCGATCATATGTTGCCTGAACCCTATGATCTCCTCCCGACAACTGCGCTTTCGCCGCAATCGGTTGCCGCTGGCGACGTGCTCTTTCGACAGGGTACACGGACCCGTGGCCTTTATGTGCTGAAGAGCGGGCGTGTGCATCTCGAGCGGGTCGGTCCGAATGGCGAGCGGCTCATCATTCACCGGGCGACATCCGGGACCAGCTTTGCCGAAGCCTCGGTCTTTTCGGAGCGCTATCATTGCGATGCCATCGTGATGGATGCAGGTGAGTTGGTCCGGATCGACAAGTCCGCGGTTCTCGCCGCCTTCGCGAACCCGGATTTTGCGCGGGCCTATGGACGCCATGCGGCCCAACAGGTTCAGGCGCACCGGCAAATCATGGAAATAGTCGGCATCCGCCGCGCTGAGGATCGGGTGATGGCGGGGATCGTCGCGGGTTTTCTGGATGGCACCGTTGTTGATTTTGCTGTGCGCCTTCAGCTGACGCAGGAAACCACCTACCGCGCACTGCGGGCGCTGGTCGAAGCGGGTCGAGTCATAAACCCGTCCCGCGGGACCTACCGATTGGCCTAGCTATGACTGGCAAAGACCGATGTCGCGCCATCAGGCCCGACAAGCAGCGTATCAAACGTATCGCCGGCACCGGGACCGCCCATGCCGGGGGAACTCATCGGCATACCCGGTACACTCAGCCCGCGCGCCGCCGGTTGCTCTGAAAGAAGCCGGGCGATGTCCTCAGCCGGCACATGGCCCTCAATGAAATAATCGCCCACCACGGCGGTGTGGCAACCGGCCAGTTCCGGCGCGATCCGGAGCCTGTCTTTCAGCGCATAGAGGGCGTCCTGATCGACATCCTGGGCCTCGACCAGAAATCCGGCTTGCCGGACATGATCGACCCAGGCCGTGCAGCATCCGCAGGTCGGGGTTTTGACAACCTTGATGATGGGCCCGGCATCAGCCATGGCCGGGAGCGCGATTGTGGCGGCAGCGCCGGTCAGCAGAAAGCTACGTCGTTTCATGTGTCGTTTCCTTTTGAATTGCGTTCGAGATTAGCATCCGGAGCGGCACTGTCGAGGTGATCGCGGTGCGCAGGTGGTTCATGAAGCTCTGCCTGCGGCCCCATCGATTGCGTGACGTCCAAATCGTCCGCGTGGAGCTCGTCGAGGCAGTCCGTTTCAAGCTGCAGGGTCACCATGTGAAACCGGTGATGCTTGGTAAGGTGCGTATAGGCGGTCTCAAGGATGCGCGCGGCATCGGCAGGTTCTGCATGGCGCAGATGGGCCGAGAAGGCGTGCTTGCCGCTGGTCAGGGTCCAGGCGTGGACATGGTGGACATCGAGAACGCCGTCCTGCGCGCGCAGATCAGCGGTCACGGCCGAGAGATCAGTTTCTTCCGGGGTCCCTTCCAACAGAATATGCACCGCCTCGCGGATAACTCCGATCGAGGCCCAGAGGAGCACGACCCCGAAGGCCATACCAAGGATCGGATCGATCGCCAGAAAGCCGGTGAACTCGATGACGAGCGCGGTCACGATGATCAACAGGCTGCCGACGAAGGTCTGGATGATGTGCCAGAGGGCCCCGCGGGCATTCAGATCATCCTGGCTGGATTTCCACATCAGGCCGAGCGAGATCACCTCGGTGACCAAGCCACCGAAGGCCACCCAGAGCATCGGTCCCGTGGGCAGATGGATCGGATTTCCGAGCCGCATCGCCCCCATCCAGATCACCAGAAGCGCCATGCCGAGAAGAAAGCCGCCGTTCACGAGCGCGCCAATGATCTCTGCGCGATACCACCCGTAACTGCGCGCCATATCCGCCGGGCGGCGCGCGATCCGCTGCGCAATGATGGCGACGAGCACGCCCCCGACGGCGGACAACGTGTGAAACGCATCTGACAGCACCGCGATCGAGCCGGTCCAGAGCCCGACGGCCAGTTCGATCACGAAGTAGATGCCGGTCAGCCAGGCAGATATGACCAGAGCTTTTCCCGACGACGGCATATGTCCCGCATGTGAATGAGTGGCCATGTCAGATCTCCTTTTTCGGCGTGCGGCGGTCACGCCATACCGCAAAGAGGACGGACGCGGCGGTAAATGCGCCAAGCGCCAGCGCCGTCCAGGTGGCGGTTTGCACGTCCCCATTCATGGCTTCGCTGCCGAGATGGGCGAGCAAGAAGCTGGCCGGAATGATCCCCGCGAGGGTCGCCAGGGCAAACCGCCAAAGGTGCAAGACGCTCAATCCTGCAGCGTAGCTGACCATGTCGAAGGACAGGAACGGCAGCAGCCGGCTACCAAACACCAGAAGTGTCAGAGTATTCTGTGATCCCAGAAGTCCGCGTCCGATCTTCTCGTCGATATGGCGTTCCACAAAAGGGCGCCCGAGCCCACGCGCGAGCAGAAACGCGACAAGCGCGCCAAGCTCTGCGCCGAGCACGACGAGCAAGGTTCCGAAGGTGTGACCGTAAGCGGCCCCGGCCGCGAGTGCGATCGGCGCCGAGGGCAGGGGGCTGGCCACGATCGCCAACGTCATGAGCGCCACGACCAGAACCGGGCCAAGAAATCCAGCCGCATCGATCCAGCGCCGCAGGTCATCGCGCCCCGGCAGATCGATGTCGAGGCCCACAAGGTTCGGACGCGCCAAAACAAGTAGCACCAGCCCCAGAAGGACGAGAACGACGACACGCACCATGGCCTACCTCGTATAAAGCAGCACAAGAAAGGCTGCCGCCATCAGGTCAAAGACGACGCAAAACGGGATGTACCAGTGTGGGACCCGGGCAAGCCGGACCGCATTGTGATGGGCAAGATCCCACAGCGCATGGAGCGCGAGACCCAGAGGCAAGGCTGCCCAATGCCAAAGGAGACCCGCTACGGCCGCCGCACCAAAGACGAGAGCAACCGCCAGCTCAGACCAGAACACGGAGCGACGGCCATCGGCGGCACCGAACCCGATATAGGCCCCGCCGATCAGGGCCAGTGTGACCGCTGCCAAGGCAAGCGAGTCTGCCTGTTCCAGGAGGAGGTGGGCGGGCATTGTGACCACAAAAAGCGCAAATCCGATCCACGCGGGCGCCGCCATGGTCCGGTGCACTGATTGGGCGGGATGTTGCCCCGATATGTCTGGTCTTGCGCCTGTCATGCCGCGTCAGATGGGGCTTCCAGCAGCTGGAGGGTCAAGACATGTCAGGTCGATTGATACATATTGCGACAAACGAGGTGCGGGTCTTTCCCGAAAGAACAATCTATTCTGGGTGTTATGGAACTCAATCTATTGAATAGTAGGCCGATCAGCCAGACGTGCCGATGTGTGGGACCCGATCGCTGATGGCGGCATCGGCGCATATTCTGGTCGTCGATGATCATGCCGAGATCCGGCACTCCGTGACGCGCTACCTGGAGAAAAACGGGCTGCGCGCGACGGGAGCCAAAAGTGCGGGCGAGATGGATGCGCGATTGAGCGAGGACAAATTCGATCTGATCGTGCTCGATATCATGATGCCGGGAGAGGACGGGCTCGCGGCCTGTGCACGGTTGCGTCGGGAGCAGCAGCATACCCCGATTCTCATGCTGACGGCGCTCGGCGACGATGACGCTCGGATCAAGGGGCTCGACACCGGTGCAGATGACTACTTGGCCAAGCCCTTCAATCCGCGCGAGCTTCTGGCCCGGATCAATGCGATCCTGCGCCGTGCGGGGGACGGATATGCACCCCATGGCGGAACATTTGCGGGCAAGCGGGCCGTTTTTGCCGGGATCACATTCGATCACGACGCCAGCCATGTCATTTGCCCCGATGGCACGGTCAATACATTGACCACGGCCGAAGCAAAGCTGCTGACGGTCTTACTTGAGCGTCCTCGGGCGGTGATCGGCCGGGATGAGCTCCTGGAATTGAGCGCCGGCCGTGTTGCCGGACCATTTGACCGAACGATCGACAATCAGGTTTCGCGCCTGCGCCGGAAAATCGAACCCGATGTGCTTCGCCCCCGGATCATATCGACCGTGCGCAATGGTGGATATTGCCTGAACTGTGATGTGGAGGTCGAGGCCTGATGCGAATGGGGTTCCGCTCACAGATCGCCCTTTTGGTGGTGGTGGTTCTGTTCGTGGCGCAGGTCGTGGGTTTGTGGCTTTTCGTCGATGAACGGTCGCTGGCCGTGCAAGCGGCCATCGGCAGCGAGGCAGCCGGACGCGCGGCAAACGTCGCCCGTCTGATCGAGGAGGCACCGCCGACGTTGCATGAGGATATTGTGGCGGCGGCAAACTCGCCCCTTGTACGCTTCGATCTCGGCGACACGCCTGCCGTAACGCACACCCACCATGATGAGAACGGAGCGATAGAAGCGCGCGTGCGTGCGCTTTTGAACGATGGCTACACCCGCGATATCCGGGTCGAAGTGCATGAGATTGAACAGGGGCTGTTGCCGCTGCCGAACCTCTCTCCGGAAATGGCGGAAATGCACGCCGAGATGATGCAGGGCACCCTGGCGGCCCTCGAGATGGAGGTCTCGATCGCCATTGCCGGAGGCCAATGGCTGAACGTCGCCACCCGGTTCGAGCGGCCGCCCATACAATGGTCTTGGGCCTCCACCCTCTCTTTCGTGTTGACGGCCGCCGTGTTGCTGCTTGCGATCTTCTGGTTTCTGCTGACGCGCCTGACGCGGCCACTGAATGATCTCGCCGCGGCAGCCGAGGAGTTCGGGCGCGGTGGCGGGCAAGGACCCCTCACGCCGGTCGGCCCAAATGAAGTGCGGAACCTGACGACGGCCTTCAATGACATGCAAATGCGTCTGGCCCGCTTCGTCACGGACAGGACGCATATGCTGGCAGCCCTGGCCCACGACTTGAGATCGCCACTCACCGCGCTCAGGGTTCATGCCGAGATGGTGGAGGATGCGGAGACCAAGACCGGCATCACGGCCTCTCTCGGCGAGATGCAGGATATGGTTGAGGCCACACTGGCCTATGCACGCGGTGTGGGTCAGGACGAAGCCCTGAAGCGGATCGAAATTGGCACGTTCCTGACCGACATTCGGGACGCGGCCCACGCTGCGTTGGACGTACGCCGAGGACCCGAGGCAATAGTGCAGATCAAGCCCAAGGCGCTGCGCCGTGCCTTGCGCAATCTCATCGACAATGCGGGGCGGTACGGGTCCAACCCAACCCTATCCTGGCGCATTTCTGACGGCAGCATCGAGATTTTGGTCGAGGACAGTGGACCCGGGATCCCGGACGACCGCTTGGGCGATGTGTTTCAGCCCTTCCTGCGCTTGGAAGGATCGCGCTCGCGCGAAACCGGTGGCCATGGGCTGGGCCTTTCAATCGCCCGCAGCATCGTTCTGCAACACGGCGGCACGATCACCTTGTCGAACCGCGCGGAGGGTGGGCTCTGTGCGCGGATTGCTTTGCCCGTGACTGCGGATCAAGCGGCGATGACACCCTTGTCCGAGCATTCGGAGGTGCGCGCCGAAGCCGGATTTTCGGCCCCGATCAAAAAGGCCTAGGCTCGCCGTCCAACCGGTGGGTTGATACATAACCTTACAAAATTCCGGGGCTCCCTGCGTTCCGTCGCTTGCTGATCTTCGATAGAAAACAAGGCGTTCGACATGGAAACGAGGCAGAACCATGCAGGCAAGAAATCGACCCCTTCGGTCACGTCGTCAGCTGATCGGCGGCATCGGTGCGACGCTCCTGTTCGCACCGTCGGTGCTGCGCGCCGAAACACGCGCATCGGTTCGGCGTAACGCATCAAGCTTCAGAACCCACGATTGGCAAGACCACTTCGATCGTCTGGGCAAAGGCATCATTATTGCGGATACCAATTCCCGGGCGCTTCAGCAGTGGACCGCTGATGGTGAAATGTTTCTCTATCCGACATCTGTTCCAATGACGGATGAGCTGACGCAGCGAGGCTATACTGAGATCGTCTTCAAAGATCCCGAGCCAGATTGGACGCCCACGCCATCTATGCGCGAACGCGATCCATCCTTACCGGCCTACATGCCGCCGGGTCCGGACAATCCGCTCGGGGTGCGGTCGCTGCATCTGACATGGCAATACTATCGCATTCACGGGACACACGATACGCGCAAAATTGGTCGGCGTTCGTCGAGCGGCTGCATCGGCCTCTACAACGAGCATATCATTGAAGTCTTCAATCGGACGCCGGTCGGAACTCAGGTCAAGTTGATCTGATGGGGCGTTACGTGACCTTTTCCATTGCCCTTGCGGTGGTTCTTGCCATCGGCGTCTGGTGGACAGGACCAACCGGTGATGAGGTGGCGACGAGCGCGGAGAACGCGTCTCGCACCAACGGTCCCATGGTCGATGTCGTTTTGCCGGAAACGCTGTCCGCCAACGCGGAGATCGGCAAATTGGCCTATGATGCTAAATGTGCAGTTTGCCACGGTGCAAATGCCGCCGGGCAGGACGGTGTGGCGCCTCCTCTGGTGCACAAGATCTACGAACCCAGCCACCATGGGGATGCCGCCTTCCTTCTGGCGGCCAAGAATGGTGTCCGTGCGCACCATTGGCGCTTTGGGAACATGCCTCCGGTCGAAGGTGTCACCGATGGCGATGTTAAAATGATCATTGTTTATGTGCGTGAGTTGCAACGCGCAAATGGTATAAATTAACCGAAAGAACCAACTAAGGACGCCACTTGAAATACAGTTTGACAAAGGTACTTTGATTGCCGCCAACCGCTGCGCAAGCGCTGGCTCATTTCGTGAACGAAGCTGAGACCTTTCAAGATCGACGTCTTTGGATTGAGTTCACCACTGGGTCATGTTGCTCGTCACGACCGTCTTCGCAATTATCCTGCAGGTGCCACCATGAACATAACAAAACGCGATTTTCTTCGCATGAGTGCTGCCGGTTTGGCGTGCATGCCGAATTCACTGTTCGCGCAGACAGACATGCGCGCGGTGACAGCCCGGGTCGCAGATATACAGCTTTTGCCTGATGACTACGGAAAAACACAGATCTGGGGGTTCGATGGTATCGCGCCGGGCCCTGAAATCCGGGTTACGCAAGGCGCGCGGGTACAGAGACGTATTATCAATGAGTTACCCGATCCGACATCGACCCATTGGCACGGGATCCGCATCGACAATGCGATGGATGGGGTGGCCGGTCTGACGCAGGACGCCATTCGCCCCGGGGACAGCTTTGACTACGATTTCGTTGTCCCCGATGCGGGCACCTACTGGTATCACGCGCACAACCGCTCGTTCGAGCAAGTCGCACGTGGTCTTCAGGGTGCGCTGATCGTCGAAGAGCCGGAGCCGATCGATATCGACCGTGAAGAGGTCCTGATCCTCGACGATTGGCGGATCGATCCGGAAACAGCCCAGATTGCGGATACTTTCGGGGCGATGCATGACCTCAGCCATGCCGGGCGTCTTGGAAATTACATCACAACGAACGGCGTCTACAATCTCGCAAAGAGCGTGAAACGGCATGAGCGTCTGCGCCTGCGGCTGATCAATGCGTCCAACGCCCGGATTTTCCAACTTGCGCTGGAGGGGCTCGAAGGCTGGATTGTGGCCATGGACGGGATGCCGCTGGCCGTGCCGCAACCCGTGGAAGGTTCATTCCTGCTGTCGTCGGCACAACGGGTGGACCTGATCGTCGACGTGACCGCAGAGGTCGGCAGCGCAGGCCATATCGTGCAATTGAGCCGCGATGAAAGCTTTTCTCAGGTGGCCTTCGAGGTGACAGGCGACGGTACACGCGCGCGGCGCGGAACGCCTCAACCCCTCCCACCGAATGCCCATGCCATCCCCGATCTGGGATCGGCAAGGGACATCGCATTGCTGATGGAAGGGGGGGCCATGGGCGGCATGCGCGGTGCCATGATGGGCGGTCGGATGTCTTCGATGCGCGACATGATGGAGACAGGAAACTTCTGGGCCTTCAATGGCGCGGTGGGGGGCATGGATGGTCCAGCACTGGCGGAGTTGTCGCGTGGCGAAACCGTTCGGCTGAAGATCACCAATGACACGTCGTTTCCGCATGCCATGCATCTCCATGGGATGCACTTTCACGAGATCGCAGCCGATGGCAGCCTCGGCGCGCTACGCGACACCACACTGCTGGACCGGGGCGAAGTGCGCGCCCTTGCCTTCGTGGCAGACAACCCCGGAAAATGGTTGCTGCATTGCCATATGCTGTCACACGCGGCGTCCGGCATGATGACATGGGTCAATGTGGCATGAGAGCGATGGCTGCCATCCTCGGGATTGGTGTCCTGGCGGCTCTCGGGGCGGCAGCCTATGTCTGGACCGGGTCTGCCGGTGATGTCCAAAGCGTGGTGATGCCGGAAAGCGTCGATCTCGTGGCCGGCGAAGCGCTTTATGCCGAGACCTGCGCTGCGTGCCATGGGGCCAATCTGGAGGGTCAGGACAACTGGCGGAGTCCGGGCGCGGACGGTCGGCTGCCTGCACCTCCCCATGATGAAACGGGTCACACCTGGCATCATGCCGACCAGGTGCTGTTCGACTACACAAAGCTTGGGGGCCGAGAGGTGATGGCCGCTCAGGGCATGGAGTTCGACAGCGGTATGCCCGGATTCGGCGACCAACTGTCCGACCAGGAAATCTGGAATATCCTCGGGTACATCAAGTCGACCTGGCCCGAGGAAATACAGGATATTCAGTACGCGCGCACCCATGGTGTGCCGGTGAACTAGGAGAACTCTCATGAAGATCGCAATGACGATGTCTCTGGTCGTCACTTTGCTCGCCCCATTCGCGTCTCATGCTGACGCGCTCAGCGAAGACCGGGTCAAGGAATTGGTCCTGGAGGCCATCCGCGAAAACCCGGAGATCGTCCTCGAGGCGGTTCAGATCATTGAACGGCGTGAACAGGAACGGCAGGCGGCCGCGGCGGCGAGTGTCCTCTCCGAAAATCGCGATCTCCTCGAGAACGACCCGAACGCACCGGTTCTCGGAAATCCAGAAGGCGACGTCACGGTCGTGGAGTTCTTCGATTACAACTGCCCCTATTGCCGTAGGGTAAAGCCGCATATTGAAGCGCTCTTGGACGAAGATCCCAATGTGAGGCTGGTCTATCGAGAGTGGCCGATCCTCGGCGACGGCTCTGTTTTTGCCGCGCGCGCCGCATTGGCCGCGCGAGAGCAGGGTAAATACGAGGAATTTCACTGGGCGTTGATGGGCATGCAAGGCCGGGCCGAGGAAGCGTCCGTCATCCAGGTCGCACAGGAGATTGGTTTGGATATCGCGCAGCTGCGACGGGACATGCAGGCACCTGAGATCGATGCCCATATCGCGGCGTCAATGGAGATGAGCCGCGCGCTCGGCTTCAATGGCACGCCATCCTTTGTGATCGGAGACGCGCTGGTTCCGGGGGTCATCGAGGCCGATCAGATGATCCGTCTTACGCAGGAGGCACGCGCCGCAGGTCAATAGTTTCCTGACAATTGGCGAACGGACACAGTCAAGACGAGTGAAAGAGGTATTTTGATGGCCAAACTGACGCGTCGGCACTTTGTGGTAGGGTCTGCAATGCTCTTTTCGGCGCCACTCGCCACGTCGATATCGGCAGCGCCCACGTCCCCGCGCGCGATGTGGGATGTCTGGGATGCGCAAGTCACACCTCCGGGTTATGACCCCTCAACTTCCAATCCGTGGGGGGTTCATCCGCGGTTCCTACCGGTTCGGGTGGAGGCAAAGGCGGGCCTCGTGCCGGGTGACATCCATGTCGATGCCGTTGCGCGCTACTTGTATCATATCGAGCCGAACGGCAGCACGGCGATGCGCTATGGCGTGGCCATCGCACGCGGGACATTGTACGAGCCGGGTGTCTACACGATCCGGCGTAAAGCCAAGTGGCCCACGTGGCGTCCAACGGACGACATGATCGAACGCGACCCGGACCTTTATGCACAGCATGCGGAGGGGATGGACGCGGGGCCAACCAACCCATTGGGATCCCGTGCGCTTTATCTCTACGTGGGGAACCGGGACACTTATCTGCGTATTCATGGATCGCCTGAGCCGCGTTCGATCGGAGGTCGGGCGAGTTCGGGGTGCGTGCGCATGATCATGGCACATATCAACGATCTCTATCCCAACGTGGAAACGGGCAAAACCGCTCACCTGTATCCGCCCGAAGATGCGATCGGGGGCTAATGGGGCATTTTGGTGTTGCTCAAAGCGTCTTGAACTAGCTCACCGCCTGGCAGATTGGATTGCCTTGTGGCGTTCTGAGAGGCAACCAGGTCGCTTCAACCGGGCCGTTGTGAAGATACCAAAAACAATTGTCATTCGGATCAAGCCGTACCTTGTTGAGGTTCTGGTATGGCGCAGCGAGACCGACGAGTGGTTCAGGCAATTCGGTGAAGGCACCGTCCGCATCGACCACGGGTGTCGTGGAACATCCGGTCAGCAGATAAGCACTAAAGATCAAGCCCGACGCCTTCAAGATCGTGTTTATCCGGCTCTTCAATCCTCCGGACCTTCTTCCAGAGCGGTCGCCGGATAACCAGCTTCCGCAAGAACCTGAAGCAGGGCCGCCGAGGAGGAGGCTGTCGAGTCGATCTCTGTCGTGTGTGCAGCCAAATCCGGCCGAATGGTTGCGGACGGGTCTGCAGCCTTGACCGCTTTTTCGATAGCTGCAATGCAATGGCCGCAGCTCATGTCTGGGACGTGAAATTTCATGGTGTATCCTCTTCTCACTCATAGGAACTAAGGGTTCCAGCGGGTGGAAGGTCAAGCATCCATCGATGTTGGAAAAGGGGCTTTTGAGGGCGCGGGTGCGTTGCTATCCGATGACTTGCCGCTTCCATGGCAGGACTTCCCCATGAAGAAGAACATCACGCCATGTGCGCCGAGGCAAAGGGCGATTGGTGCTAGAACGCCCAAAATGTCCTGCAATCCAAAAAACGAGCCGCCTCGGGCAAAGAAAACAAGCAGCGGAAGCAGCATCACCGCGCAGCACACCCACATGCCGACGTGCATCATTTTTGAATTCTGCGGCTGCTGTTCCTGATCTGACATTTTCATCGGGCACTCTCCTGACCGGGGAATAGCGCACCGGTGGCTTGTCCGCCAAGTTTACAAATCGATACATTTCAATTGGAAACAGGGGGTTAGACATGCTTCAGGTTGATGCTGTGCCGGTCACCAAAAGAAATCTCCGATGACCCCTTGAGCTTCCAGTGACTGGAAGCCCTATATCTGCCTAGACCATACAATCCAGGTAACACGCTATGACCGACACCAGCCAAACAACGCTCAGCATCGACGGCATGACCTGTGCATCCTGCGTGGGACGTGTTGAAAAGGCCTTGGCGGGGCTCGACGGCGTTTCCGACGTCGCCGTCAACCTCGCGTCTGAGACGGCGCGCCTTTCGCTGGATGATCCGTCTCGGCTAACCGACGCCACGCAGACGCTTGCCTCCTTGGGTTATCCCGCGCGGACATCCAAAGTCACTTTGAACATTGCGTCCATGTCCTGCGCATCCTGCGTCGGACGGGTGGACAAGGCACTGGCGGACGTGCCCGGAGTGCTTTCCGTCAGCGTGAACCTGGCGGCAGAAACGGCAACGATCGAGTATCTCGAGGGCGCGGTGTCCTTGGGCGATTTGATGGCGGCATCGGCGGCGATTGGTTATCCGGCCGAGATTGCAGAGGCGCAGGCGAGCCAGTCTCGCGCCGCACGCAAGGCAGAAGAAGCCGACGGACTGCGTCGCAGCGTCCTTTTGGCAGCAATTCTAACGCTCCCGGTCTTCATCCTAGAAATGGGCTCCCATCTTATTCCGGCATTTCATCACTTGGTGATGACGACGATTGGTCTCCAAACGTCTTGGATCATCCAGTTCGTCCTCGCAACACTCGTCCTCTTCGGGCCGGGACGCCATTTCTACACCAAGGGGTTTCCCGCGCTTTTCAAGGGCGCTCCGGACATGAACAGCCTCGTCGCCGTCGGCACCGGCGCGGCCTGGGGATATTCGGTGGTCGCAACCTTTCTTCCCGGACTTCTGCCAGAGGGGGTACGCGCGGTTTACTTTGAGGCAGCTGCGGTCATCGTCGTCCTCATTCTGGTTGGGCGCTGGCTTGAGGCACGCGCGAAGGGTCGCACCGGCGCAGCGATTCAGGCTTTGCTGGGCCTGCAGGTCCGCACCGCGCGCGTCATTCGGGGAGATGAAACGGCGGAGGTCGATGTCGACGCACTCGCCGTCGGCGATGTGATCCTTGTCCGACCGGGTGAACGGATCCCCGTGGATGGCGAGGTGACCGAGGGGTCGAGTAATGTCGATGAGAGCATGATTACCGGAGAGCCCGTGCCCGTGCAGAAAACCGCTGGTGCCGCTGTCACTGGCGGGACTGTCAACGGCATTGGAAGCCTGACGTTTAAGGCCGCACGGGTTGGTTCAGATACCACACTCGCGCAGATCATCCGCATGGTCGAAGAGGCTCAAGGTGCCAAGCTGCCCATCCAGGGACTTGTTGACCGCGTGACCCTGTGGTTCGTGCCTGCCGTCATGGTGCTTGCAGCGCTCACGGTTGTGATCTGGTTGCTTGTCGGACCGGACCCGGCTTTGACCTTTGCACTGGTGGCCGGCGTCTCGGTTCTGATCATCGCCTGTCCTTGCGCCATGGGCTTGGCCACACCCACGTCGATCATGGTGGGCACCGGGCGCGCCGCAGAGATGGGAGTCTTGTTCCGCAAGGGGGATGCGCTCCAAGCCTTGTCCGAAGTCGATGTCATCGCACTCGACAAGACGGGGACTGTCACCGAAGGCCAGCCGTCGCTGACCGATCTGGTCACTACCGACGGTTTCGACCGAGACAAAGTGCTGAGCCTGATCGCCGCTGTGGAGGCCCAGTCTGAGCATCCCATCGCCGAAGCCATTGTCCGCGGCGCGCGGGCCGAAGGGATCGCCGTTCCGAATGCCACGGGCTTCCGGTCGATCACCGGTTACGGCGTCGCCGCGACTGTCGAAGGTCAGGAGGTGATGGTCGGCGCGGACCGTTATATGTCCCGCGAAGGGATCGAAATCGCCGCCTTGGTCGAAACGGAAGCCGAGCTGGCAGGGCGGGGCCGGACAGCGCTTTATGCGGCGATCGACGGCAAACTGGCCGCAGTGATCGCCGTGGCGGACCCCGTGAAACCCGCCAGCCAGGAAGCCATTGCAGCCCTGCACGCGCGCGGTTTCAAGGTTGCGATGATCACCGGAGACAAACGCGAGACGGCGGAGGCCATCGCGCGCGAAACCGGAATCGACCACGTGATCGCGGGTGTCCTGCCGGATGGCAAGGTCGCAGCGCTCGACGATCTGCGCGCGGGAGACCGAATGATTGCTTTCGTCGGCGACGGCATCAATGATGCACCGGCCCTGGCCCATGCGGATGTCGGCATCGCCATCGGCACCGGAACCGATGTCGCTATCGAATCCGCCGATGTGGTCTTGATGTCAGGCGATCTGCGCGGCGTGGTGAATGCGGTTGAGGTTTCCAGGCGCACCATGTCGAACATTCGCCAGAACCTCGTCTGGGCCTTCGGGTACAATGTCGCGCTGATCCCGGTCGCTGCCGGGGTTCTCTATCCGGCCTTTGGTTTGCTTCTTTCCCCGGTCTTCGCGGCGGGTGCTATGGCCCTGTCGTCGGTATCGGTTCTGACAAACGCCCTGCGTCTGCGCCGCATCGCGCCGGCCTTGCGTGAAGACAGAGACATCACCGCACCACGGATCAGTGCACAGACCCAACCCGCGGAATAGGAGGATCGTGTCGTGAACATTGGAGAAGTTGCAGAGCGGTCTGGCATCCCGCCCAAAACCATCCGCTACTACGAGGATATCGGCCTGGTCAGGCCGCAGCGCAGCGGCAACGGATACCGCGCATTCCGCGAGACCGATCTGCACAAGCTTGCGTTTCTGGGTCGCGCGCGCGCGCTCGGGTTCTCGGTCGAGGATTGCCGCAATCTCTTGAATCTCTATGAGGATGAAACGCGGGCGAGCGCTCAGGTGAAGGCCATCGCCGAAGAGCACCTGAGCGCAATCGACGACAAGATCGCGCAGCTTCAGGACATGCGCGAGACCTTGTCCCATCTCGTCGAGGCCTGCCGCGGAGACCACCGACCGGATTGCCCGATCTTGAAGGATCTTTCTGGTGACCTGAAGAACATCCGCTGAAAACGCGTTCTATTTCGGAACCCTCCAGCGCTGGAATCTTGTTTGAGAGAAAAGCGAAAGGAGTTCACATGTCAGATTCAGCAATATTAAATCACGACAGCCGCACAGCCGATTCCGCGAAATCGGACAGTCACGGCAAGTCTTCTTACGGGCGCTTCCTCGCGATGGTTGGAACGTCGACCGCTATTATGTTCGGCCTGATGTATCTGAACACCTATGCCATTGAGCATGTCTATTGGAGCGAGACACGGTTCTATATGACCTTTGTCATGGGTGCGACGATGGCAGTCGTGATGCTCCTGTTTATGTGGGGCATGTACAAAAACCTCGCCGCCAATGTCGCCATTCTCGCAGGCTCGGCAGTCCTGTTCGCCGGCGCTCTCTGGCTCGTCCGCGGCCAAGAAACCGTGCAGGATGAAAGTTGGATGAGTGCCATGATCCCGCACCATTCGATTGCAATCATGACCAGCAAGAGGGCGGAAATCACTGACCCGCGCGTCAAAGCGCTTGCTGAAGAAATTGTCGTGGCCCAAGATCGGGAAATTGCGGAGATGCGCTTCCTGCTCGCCGACATCGAGGCAAATGGTGAAGCTGGGCCAGAATGGCCATTGGGTAAATCCGATGGACCTGCAAGCGTGGCAAGCCTGACGCAGGCAATCTCGACGCCGGTCATTGCAGGCATCCGTCCTGCTCCTCTTTCGGACGCGGAGATCGAAAGCGGGCTCGGCACCGAGCCGATGTGTACGTTCGTTCGCGCCGTCAACGCCGACCCCATATTGGCGACCGATGGAAACGGGCAGGGAATCGCGAAGGTCTCCGGGTCGCTGGTGCAATTCGAAGCGACCGGCAGTGTGGCCTCTGGAGGTGTTCTGATGGCCGATGGTGGCCAGATGACCGTCGCGATGAGCGATGCTGACAATGGAGAAGGCTCTACCCTTCTGTTCGAATTGACCGGTGAAACCCCGCTCGCGGTTGGCTCCATGGGCTACTGGACCTGCAACGGCTAGACCAATGGAGGACATGATGCCGAAAGATACCAACCAGGCCGCAGGAAAGGCTGTTCTTTATCGCATGGTCATGGAAGACCACCTCTGCCCCTATGGATTAAAATCGAAAGATCTCTTGGAGCGCGAAGGGTATGAGGTCGAAGATCATCATCTGACGACGCGCGAAGAGACGGACGCGTTCAAGGCGGAACACGACGTATCGACAACACCCCAGACCTTCATCGGCGGTACGCGCATCGGCGGCTATGACGCCTTGCGCGAGCACTTCGGGAAAGAGGTTAAGGACGCGGACGAGACAACCTATCAGCCGGTCATCGCGATCTTCTCGGTGTCGTTTCTGATGGCCCTGGGTCTCAGCTGGGCGTTCTCTGGGTCGATACGTACGCTCCGTGCTTTCGAGTGGTTTATCGCGATCTCCATGTGCTTCCTTGCCGTCCAGAAGCTGAAGGATATCGAAGGCTTCTCGACGATGTTCCTGAACTACGATCTGCTCGCGCAACGCTGGGTGCGTTACGGCTACATCTATCCCTTTGGTGAAGCCATCGCGGGCGTTCTCATGGTCGCGGGCGCACTAGTGTGGATCAGCGCCCCAATTGCCCTCGTGATCGGGACCATCGGGGCGGTTTCCGTGTTCAAGGCGGTCTATATCGACGGGCGAGAATTGAAATGCGCTTGCGTTGGTGGCGGGTCGAACGTGCCACTGGGATTTGTGTCGCTGACCGAAAATCTGATGATGATCTTTATGGGGGTCTGGATGCCCGCGCGCGCACTCGGTTGGATATAGGACGAGCAATGGTCCATGTCGCCAAAGTCCTGACCTTGCTGACATGCGCCGTGTTTACACCAGCCGCGGGCATCGCCAACGAGGTCATTTCTTTTGACGGCAGCTGGAAAAAGCAGGGCTTCTTGCGCCTTTTCTCGAACGATTTTGGTCAACGGGGACGCCAGTTGGACATCGTTTCGGACGGTACGGTCTCGTTGCTCTGGCGCCCCGTTAAGGACCTCAATCGTTCGGTTGAATCTGCGCGTTGGGTCTGGCGGGTCCACGAGGGTGTCCGACCGACCGATCTTACGATCAAAGGTGGTGACGACAGAAATCTGGCGATCTACTTCGTGTTCGTCGATCCGGAGAGGGTGGACGCTCTGAGCGGAAAGAGCGCGCGGCGCATTCTTCAAGAGGACAGCGCACGCGCCCTGATCTACGTGTGGGGCGGTGCGCACCCGACCAATGCGATATTGCCCAGCCCCTATTCGCCCCGGTTGCGCAGCAAAGTCCTGCGCCCTTCAGAGATCGGGCAGTATCGTGAGCAGGTCGATCTCGCATCAGATCATCGCACTGCGTTCGGGAGCGAGCCGGGTGCCCTGATTGGATTGGCCGTGTCGGCAGACAGCGATGATACCAAGGGCAGAATCGTTGCGTCGATTTCCGATCTTCAGCTCGATTAAACGCGTTACTCCGACGCGACACTTCGAACAGACGCTGTGTCGAGAGCGTCAAGAACTGCCTGTGGCGTCAAAATTTCCGGGAGAGCGATGCCGGAAGGCGACCCTGGCCCGAAGACGATATTGAACGGAATGCCGTAGCGGTCATATCGCTCGAGAAACCGCGCGATGTTGTCATCCGGGCGGGTCCAATCCGCCTGCATGGCGATCACGGAACCGCCGCGCAACCGCGCACGCACTGGATCCCTGTCAAGCACGAGAGACTTGTTGGCTTTGCAGGTCAGACACCAATCCGCGGTCACATCGACGAACACCGTCTCGCCTTCAGAGACGCGGCGCGCGATGCCGAGGGGTTCGAAATCCTGCCAGTGGGACGTCGCATCAACCCCTGCTGTGGTGCGGTCAGGGGTTGAGGTGAGACCTGCCCCGAAAATCGCCAGAAAAGCACAGGCGCTGAGAACCGCGCGCCGTACCCACTGGTTTGCCCGCAGGATTGATGCAGCGACGATGAACACCGCTGTGAGTACCGAGACAAAGGCAGCTGCCCGTCCACCTGCCACGCCGACGAGAACGAACAAAAGCCAAGCGGCTGTTGCCAGTAACAGACCGCCGAGCAGCAGCCTGACCATAAGCATCCATCGCCCGGGGCGGGGTAGCCGCGTGACCCACTCGGGACGTGCGGCTATGACGAGGTAGGGCAGGGCCAGTCCAAGACCGAGCGCTGTGAATATCACCATCACGTCCATTCGTGTGCCCGCGAGCGCAAAGGTGATCGCGGTGCCTAAGAATGGGGCGGAACAGGGCGTGGCGAGGATGGCCGCAAGCAGACCCGTGCCAAAGTCTGAGATATACCCGGATCGGGCACCGCTGGCACCGAGGCGGTCTTGAAGGGCCACGGGCAAGGATATCTCGAATGCACCGAAGAGATTGGCGGCAAAGACGGCGATGACCATGAACATCAGCGTCACGAAGACCGGATTTTGGAACTGTATTCCCCAGCCGACGGACACTCCGATCCATTGAAGAAACACTAAGGCAGCCGCAAGCGCCCAGACAAATGTCAGTACCCCCAAAGCTGAAAACAGGAACCCGTTGCGCGTCATCTGCCGGGTTTGACCGGTTGCCTTCAATACAGATGTGAGCTTGATCGATAGAACGGGCAATACGCAGGGCATGACATTCAGGATCAGACCCCCGAGAAAGGCGATGGCGGCCACCGCCACAACCTTGAGTACACTCGCCCGAGGGTCCGCGCTTGCAAACGGTGGGGCAGGGGGCTCCGAAGTGAGCGTGACCGGTGCCGTGATGGCACGCCCGGTGTCAGTGATCGTAACCGAAGGCTCTGCATGCTCTTCGGTCCAAGCGTTGATCGGTATTTGTGCCCAGAGTTCCGTTCTATCGCGATCCAACCGGATATCTGGTTTGCCAAAGGTCACAAGCGGTCCGAATTCCGGGAACACGTCGACCTGACCGAACGGTGTGTCGCTCTTTGCCACAACGATGAGAGCCGAGTCGCGCGTATCTAGGGCCGTGACCGATATCCTGATGTCGCTGTTCTCGGGCACCGCGGGAACGCGATCGGCGTAAGTAGCAATCTGGCCAGCCGATTTTGTATCGATCCCGACGCCTTGTGGCAAGGCGAGCGAAAGTTCGAAGTCATGGGGCACACAGACAGTCGAACATGTCAGCAAGGACACACGGGCACGCAGTTCCAGAGGGTGGCCGGCGTCCTCAAGTCTCGCGCGGATCGGCAAGACAACCTGACCTGAATAGCCGAAGTTCTCGATCCCGAAGGCTTCGAAACGTTCCGGCGCGGGCCAGAGAAGCTCGGCGGATTTCAGATTGGTCGAACCAGCCCAGTCGAGTTTCGGTGCCAAGCCAACCTCGCCGGGCGTGCGCCAGTATCCCTTCCAGCCCTCGCCGTACTCCAAGGCCAATCCAAGTGAGACGGAGGCGGCATCTGGCGCAATCCCGTCTTCGGCCGAGATAAGACGCGCGGTTACGGCGGGGTTTGAAAAGCTCTCGGATTCGGCAGCCTTGACGGCATCGGATAGGAAGATGCCCATGAAACCGAGAAAAAAGAGCAGAGGCCAAGCCCCGAGATGAGAAACCCGGACGGTCATTTGGATGAACATGCGATCAACGCAAAGCGCCAGGCAGGCTTGCCAACGCCGCCTCCATATCCGTCACGGGCAATCCGCGTGCGATCCAGCCTGGCCCCTTCGGTGATCCCAGCATCCCTTCTGAGACATCGATGAAGCCCGTGTATCCAGCTTGCTTCAAGGCGCTCAAAAGATGGCCACTGCGCCCTCCGGTGGCGCAGATCAGAGCAATGGGTTTCTCGCCTGAAAAATCGCGTGCGGCGAACAAGCGCTGCTCGAACACGGGTTCGTGCATACTGATCGGCCATGCGGCTTTCGCGACGCCCGTTTCCACCCATTCGGGGCGCGATCGAACATCAATCAGGGAAATCCTGTTCTGCGCCAATGCGTCGGCCGTCTCGGCAGCCGACCAGATCTCGCGCGTGGCGGCCGCAACGACCTGCGGCCCCATGACCCATGTCGATGCAAGCAGGATGAAGCACCGCCTATCCATGTTGCCTCCACAGTCGATTGACGAGAAACGCCAGGACTTCCCGGGGCGAGCCTTGCAGCCTAAGCAGCCTTACAAACATTCTGCCAACCCTCTTCGCGCTCCAACTCGATGATTTCCCGAACCATTTTGTCGCTGATCTGACCTTGGACGACAGTGCGGCCGATCACGAGGGCCGGCGTGCCGACAAAGGCGAACACGCGTGCAAGCGCTGCACTGTCTTCCAGCTCGCGCGTGATCTCGGCACTCTCCATGTCGGTGATCAATTGGCTGCCATCGACGCCAAGATCAGTGGCGAGGCGCGAGAGATATTCTGGCGTTGCCTGGAAAGGGGATTTCATCAGCCGTTCATGAAAGGCGACATAGGCATTTTGCCGTTTCGC
>Ga0256829_1001198_pt1 | contig 22158 bp, 25 predicted proteins | sample 131447metaG_FD_185979 | JGI IMG/M metagenome (GOLD analysis project Ga0256829, IMG submission 185979) | Hydrothermal vent microbial communities from Lau Basin, Pacific Ocean - 131-447 | ecosystem: Environmental > Aquatic > Marine > Hydrothermal vents | place: Pacific Ocean: Lau Basin | collected...
CCTTTTTTCACCAGTTTGGATCGTGAATAAATAATGCCCTTGCGAATCAACTGCGGAATAAGTCGCTTATGGACATTAGCCCAGTTCAAGCCATGACAGGAAGAAGGTAAATCTGACAGTGATAAATTTGTTTGCGGCAAGTTTTTGTATCCGTGCCATGCATCCCTGTAGTTGCCGGTAATATCAATACTTTGGATTTCAATACCGACATATTCAACGAGGTCTCCCTTAACGATTCGAGCCAACACCCAGTCCATAGATAAATTATTTCCTATCTGGACTTCCTTTCCGGAATTCTTCCCGAGAGCCACAACACACTCCCGCAATTCGCCTCGTTGTTTGATATATTCATCAAATAACAGAAATGCAATATCACCAAATGCATCTTCCGAGACACGTTTCAAAGAACCGTAGTCATCGGCATACAATCGGTTCGGACAAATAATAATATCGCCGTATGGAGATGTTACAGAACAAGTGCCATAAGTAATCGTCTGATCATGGTTGATTTTGATGCATGCCTTGTTCACAAACGGACATCCGCCGATATTCCATAATGATCGCGCCTCTATGGACATATCTTCCGGGGCATAGCCAAAAATCTCAACCAAATCCCTCTTTTTTCTCATGATTGATCCAGCATCGTTACAATTGTTTTGCCAATCTCTTGCGCCATCAATGGCGGAACAGCATTCCCCACCTGTTCGTATTGCTGAGTTACTGAACCTGTAAAATGATAGTGATCGGGGAACGACTGAATACGCGCCGCCTCCCGCACCGAAATGACCCTGTCCTGAATGGGGTGGAAAAAACTACCCCAATGTGGATCACACTTGGTCAATACTGTTGAACAAAGTCCATCAGGATGAAGGCGTCCATAACGCTTTGTATGGTCACTTCTTCTGGCACGCTTTAAGCCTGCCGGCAGAAGATCTAAAGGAATATCCCGCCAACTACCACCCTGGGGGATATGTTTCAAACGCTCAAGGTTGACCTGTCCAAGATTATTGCAGCTATGGTTGTACACATAGTCGCTGCCATTTCTTAAAGTTTTCTGATAAGAACTTTGAGGTTTGGAACTGGCATATTTTATTCTATCATGCTTCGAGCCCGACTCAATGGCCGGGAGATCAGAAATCGCATCCCATACTGATGTTGGCGGTTTAAGCACTTGTCCGAACAGCGGGAGTGCATTGATGCACAACTCCTTTGCTCCTGTAAAATTGGCAACTGCTTTTGCATCATACGCCGGTTCAGGAAACCCTATCGACCGACCCGCGCCTCTGACTGCTAAAAATATGGTTCTAAAACGCATTTGCGGCACGCCGTAATGTCCTGCAAATAAAATCCTGTGCTTTATGGAATAACCAAGCGCCTCAAGCTCTTGATATATTTGCTCTACAACTGTGCCTTTTCCCATCGAAATAATTCCGGGTACATTTTCAATTAGAATGGCTTGTGGCAACAGTTCTCTGGCGACCCTGATATACTCTTTGAATAGATGATTGCGTTCATCATCCAGCGTCCGAACAGGTGCGTTAATTGAAAACCCCTGACATGGCGGGCCTCCAGCCAACAGGTCAACCTCTTCTTTTTCAACCCCTAATCGTTCCCGAATATTCATTGCACAAACTTGCCGAATATCGCCTATGATTAAATCAGTTCCCGGGTGATTATGCCGATACGTTTCCGCATAAGCCGGAACAAGCTCATTGGCCAGAACAGGGTGAAATCCCGCCATTTCCAAGCCACAGGACAATCCCCCTGCCCCGGAAAATAAGTCAACCAGTGTTTTACTACTCAAGTTCTTCCGTCCTTTTCTACATCTAATACGATAACCTTCCAGCACGTCCGCCAAACACACAAGTATTACCATCTCGGCCAATATGCGTCTTTTTTGTGATTTTGTGAAGCATAGATTCCATCCATACAAATAGAGAAATGTTATCTGTGGCAGTCATATCGGTTACGCTTGCGACATGACAAATAAAGACTACCAATCTGCGAAAAAATCGCTTGGTCAGCATTTCCTGCGCGATCACAACGCGATTCAACGCATTACGCATGCCATTCCCAAAGGTGCGAACGTCATTGAAATAGGCCCGGGGCCTGGGGCTATCACCGAGTCGCTGCTGGAACGCGTCAATAGCCTCGCCGTGATCGAGATGGATGATCGTTTTGCCGCGCACTGGCAAGGAGTTGCCGAACAAAACAATAAACTATCGGTGATTCATGGCGATGTGATGCAGGATCTGGATGCAGCTGTGACATCTGTTCAGCCGGAGTGGATTGCCGGCAACCTGCCCTACAACCTCAGCGGCCCACTGACTGCCATGCTGGCATCCTACAACCTCTCCGGCGGCATGGTGCTGATGTATCAGCGCGAAGTGGCCGAGCGCATTGCCGCCGGCCCCGGCAGCAAAACCTATGGTGGCCTGTCTGTGCTGGTGCGCCATTTTTATGATGTAAAACGCTTGCTCACACTGCCGCCCGGTGCATTTTCGCCGCCGCCGAAAGTGCATTCGGCTGTGATTCTGCTGACCCCGCACGGCAACACGCCGGCCTGTGCATATTGGCAGCTTCAGAAAACCGTGCGTCAGGGCTTCGCGCACCGGCGCAAAACCATTGCCAACAATTTCCGTGGATCAATCACGGCAGAGCAGTTCGAATCGATCGACATTGACCCGCGCAAACGGCCGGAGCAACTCGGTTATGAACACTGGGGCAAAATCACCAATCAATTGCTTGGATAAGCGTAATCGTCACCCCCAATAACCGGAACGGTGCTTAACTTCACCGGCAATGATTTGCCACTTGTACTGCTCTATCGCCGCCTGAGCTCTTGATACGCCATTCAAGGGGACTGCGCCGGGCTGATTTGAGGTGAGATCTGCCAATATGGTTTCTTGTCTGGACTGTCCATGACTTGATAGTGGATTCACCGGTATATTTCGCGCATAGATAGCCGGACTGGACGCGGGAGGAGCTGCGGGTTTTACTGCTGCCATCACATGCTCACCAATATCCTGACCTGTAAATGCATCCAAAAATACGTTGGCAATGGCAGAAATCGCCCCGGAAATAAAACTGCCAAAAACGCCACCGAACAGAGTATCACCGACAATTCTGGATGCATAGCCCATATGATCACCGGTCAGTTTACGATAAATTGTCGATATGATCGGGATGTGTTGTAGAGGATTAATGGCATCAAGAATATCCCTAAAGCTGAACGAGCCTGTCTCCCATATACCGGATGGTTTGTCCGTGTTGCCATGCTGCTCCCGGATGGACATGGACGGTGGAGACGGTGGGAGCGCTGGTCGGGAAGCAACAGCCAATCCGGGTGCAATGTCCTGCTTGCCTGCTGGTTTGTGTACAGCGAAGGGCATCGAGATATGTGATACAATTTGCATATCTGTTTGACAGCAAGGCTCATACCATATAAAACTACTTTGTATTCCAATATGTTACGCTAAAATAGCCCGGTGTTGCAAGGCACTTTTAGCGATAAAGCGGAATATATTGCCCGTATGTGATTATGTCGCCGGTTCGGTGATCCATTGATCGAGCTCGCCGCGGCGTTCCAGCGCATAGAGATCATCGCAGCCGCCGACATGGCGATTGTTGATAAAAATCTGCGGGATGGTGCGTGCGCCGGGAGCGCGATCCTGCATTTCAGCCTGCCGCTGAATATCCTTGCGGACATTGTATTCAGAGAATTCGAGGCCTTTTTTCTTCAGTAGCGACTTGGCGCGTGAGCAGTAGGGGCAGAAATCGCCGGAATAAACTTCAATGTTTGCCATATGTAAAAACCTGTCCTTTCTTTGTCGTTATCAAACTATCCCGGAGCTGCGGCTTTAGCCGCGCTTTATCACGCAGAAATGCGCGGCTAAAGCCGCACCTCCAAAATCTCACAGAAGCAACGATGAATCAGTGCTTCAGCGATGTACGCGCCAGCGATAACACCTTGACCGGTTTAGCCAGTTTCAGGCTGGCGCGGGCGGCGTAATGCAGTGTTGAGCCAGTCGTCAGAATATCATCTACAATCCAGATGTCATCAACCTGACCGGCCAAATCCTGCCAGAGCGGGCGATAGTCGTCAGCCAGTGCGAATGCCTTACGCAGATTCTTTCGCCGCGCCTGACCGGACAGCGCCGATTGTCTCGGTTGTTCACCAATGCGCCGCAATATCCGCCAGTCCCAGGCGCACCCTGTGCCCTCAGCAATCCAGCGACACAAATTGGCGGCGTGATGCTGACCATTTTTACGCATGCGCGAGAGCGGCATGGGTACCGGCAACAGCAGACTGCGCCCGCCAATATGTTGGCGCAGCCCCGGCATGGATTGTTCCACCAGCCAGCCCACGCCTGCTTCATGGCCTTGCAGTTTCCAGCCCAGAATCGCCTCGCGCGCTGGCCCGTGATAACGGTATAAACTGAGCGTTTGCTGTTGTGCCGGCGGCTTATTCAGGCAATGGCCGCATGGCCCCGGCGCCATCGTTTCCGGTAATTCGCATCCACAACGGGTGCAGGTACTATGTGACCAGATAGCAATATCGGCCAGACATGCGGCACAGCAGTCGCTGCCAGCTGGCATTGGCGCATGGCAAAACAGACAGGCCGGCGGAAACAGCAGATCGGACAATCGGTTAACCGCATTGCTTACTTTGGTTGACAGCGTGTTCATGCCATCCAGCATGCCGGACATGGTTGATTCGCGCAATTGGTTTGCAGAAATTCCCGACACACGCCGCCGTCATTTTCGCGCGTCACAGCGCGAGGGCGTTACTATTGCGGTGAATGGTTCCAATCTGATCAACTTTGCCAGCAATGATTATCTGGGGCTCTCCACGCACCCGGCCGTCTGCATGGCGGCGCAAGGGGCGTGCACCAGTGCCGTGGGCAGTGGCGCATCACGGCTGGTCTCGGGCGACGATCCGATGCTGCACCGGCTGGAAGCCAGGCTGGCCGCATGGAAGGGCTATGAAGCCTGTCTGATTATCGGTTCAGGCATGTTGGCCAATTTGGGGCTGTTGCAGGCTCTGGCAGATCGGCATACGCATATTTTCGCCGACAGACTCAATCATGCCTCACTGGTGGATGGAGCGCGCCTGTCCGGCGCGCAGATGCATCGCTTCGCCCATCTCGATTACGAGCAACTGGAAAAGCAGATGAGGAAATACGCGGCTGAAAAACGTATCATCGTATCCGACGGCGTATTCAGCATGGATGGCGATTGCGCCGATGTTGGCGCATTGCTGGCGCTGGCAGATGCCCATGACACCCTGCTGGTGGTGGACGACGCGCATGGCATCGGCACGGTGGGTGACGACGGCAGAGGTTTGACCGCCATCCACCACATTGCCGGCCATGATCGTGTGATCGAGGTCGGCACATTCGGCAAAGCCTTTGGCAGCTACGGCGCATTTATTCTCGGCACGGATGAACTGATCGAAGGATTACGCCAGCGCCAGCGCAGCATGATCTATTCCACCGCCCTGCCGGTCGCCATGATTGCAGCGGCGGAAACGGCGCTGCTGCTGATTCAGCGCGGTGAACAGCTTGCACAGTTGCATGCCAATCTGGCTCGTTTCAAGGCCGGCGTGGAGGGAATGGATTTCATGCCGTCCAATACGGCCATTCAACCATTGATTGTCGGCTCTGACGCGCGCGCACTGGCGCTATCCGACGCACTGGCCGAGAACGGTTTTTTTGTCGCCGCCATTCGTCCGCCAACGGTGCCGGAAGGCACGGCCAGATTGCGCTTTACCCTGAATGCGGCACACAGTACGGAACAGATCGACCGGCTGACAGAATGCCTGAAAGGGTTGTTATGAAACCGTTGGTATTTCTGCATGGCTGGGCGCAATCGCGTCAGATCTGGCTTCAGCAGCGCGAGATGTTTCACGAAGCGCTGTATCTGAATCTGCCCGGCCACGGCGGTGCGGAAGCGGTTGCAACGGATGCGTGGTTCGACGCATTGGCGCAGCAGTTGCCCGAAACGCCGTGCGTGCTAGCGGGCTGGTCGCTGGGCGGCGAGCTGGCACTGGCGCTGGCGCAACATTTTCCCGAGCGCATTGCGGCGCTGGTGCTGATTGCAACCACGCCCCGTTTTCGCACCGGCGCAGGCTGGGCTCTTGGTTGCGATGCGGAACTGTTTGCAGGCTTTGAGGCTGCCGTGGCCAGTGCGTCGCCGCGCCTGTTGAATCGGTTTTTTGCCCTGATGCTGCATGGCGATGAGATGAGCCGCCGCGACTATAACGCACTGGCCAGGGAGGCGGTGGATCGTACGCATCCGGTTTTAGAGGCCGGATTGCGCGCCGGACTGACACTGCTGGAAGAACTGGACCTCAGGTCTGCGGTTGGAGATATATCTGCGCCGACGCTGGTGATGCACGGCGAGCATGATGCGATTGTGCCGGTCAAATGCGGGCGCTGGCTGGCCGGTTCTCTGGCGAACAGCCAGCTTGAACTGTTTTCCGCCTGCGGGCATGCGCCGTTTCTGACCCAGTCGGATACATTCAACACAACACTTTTTAACTGGTGGAGCCGCTTGTGAACGATCCCCACATTACAACGAGCCATGTCAAACGGGCTTTTTCATCGGCGACAGATAGTTATGACGCCCATGCCGTATTGCAGCGCGAAATTGCTGACCGTCTGCTGGCACATCTCTCCTTCACCAAAATCGAGCCGAAACGCATCCTCGATATCGGCTGTGGCACCGGCTATTTCACCCGTCTGCTGCACGATAAATACAGACGCGCCGAGGTTGTAGCGCTGGATCTGTCTGAAGCGATGGTGCAAAGCACACGCCGCCGCCATGCCCGGCGCATGCCGTGGCACGGCCATCATCGTCACCTCTGCGGCGACGCCGCTGCCCTGCCCCTGAAATCGGAACAGTTCGATCTGGTCTGCTCCAATCTGGCCATGCAGTGGCTGCCCGATCCGCAATCGATGCTGGAGGAGATGCGGCGCGTTCTGGCGCCGGGCGGCCTGATGCTGTTCTCCACCTTCGGACGCCGCACGCTGTCTGAATTGCGCCAATCGCTGGCGGCCATTGAACCGCAGCGCGCCGGCCATGTGCTGCCGTTTCCCGATGTCACATCGCTCGGCGACGCCTTGATGAAACTGGCCATTGAATTGCCGGTCACCGATACCGACCTGTTCACCCTGACCTACCCCGACACCATCAGTTTAATTCGAGAGCTCAAAGGGTTGGGCGCCTCCGCCTCAGCCATTCGCGGCCGCAAAAAAGGGCTCTACGGCCGCGACCTGATTCGCAGGCTGGAGCAGGCATATGGCGACCAGCATCGCGGCAAGGACGGCAGGATCTATGCTACCTTCGAGGCGCTCTATGCCCAGGCCTGGTACAAAGAGGCGGGTTACGAATTTAGCGACAATATGATTCCGATCCGGGCAGCAGGCGATATTCACCCTGGTGGGGTTTAGTCTGAATAACTCAGAGTATCCTTAAAAGTACCAGTCCACACGCAGGGCATACAATGATTCCAGCGTAGCGAATTCACTGCTGCCGGCACCTTGTGGCAACTGCACAAAGCCCTGAACATCCACATTTTCAAGCACAGACCATTTCAGCGATGGTGATATAAACGCCCCACCCCGCTGCGGGTCGGCAATCAGCAGCAGATCAAAGTGCCACAGCGGCGTCAGATCGTAACCCAGCAGGCCGCCCAGCAGGTGCCGAACCCGGCCATTCAGGCGATCCTGTATCTGCCGGATGGCGCCTGCCGCACCGTTATAAAAATACTCGATCGCCATATATAATCCATTGGGCAGCAGGGATGGATACCAGGTATAATCCACACCAGTCGAGAGCTGACCATAGCCACCCTGACGCGTATTTCTGGCCTGCATCCACTCCAGCCGCACGCCGGCATCGCCCAGATTGCCGGTGATATCCAGACCGAACATATTTTCATCATTGATGCGCCCGCCCATCAGCGCCACATCGAATTCTCCGAATGTATCCTGCCACCTGAGCGCCAGTTTGCGCGAGGTGCGGCTGGCAGTGCGGGCCGGCGCAGCCACAGCTGTCACACTGCCATTACCACCGTAATTCCATACAAGCATGCCTGCATCGACGCCCAGTTTCTGTTCCGGCTCCAGCGCCGTGGGTTGCACCGGATTGAAGCGATCAGTCGGATTCCATATGCGCCCCGATCCCCAGGCAATACGCTGACGACCGACTTTAAGTTGCACCGGCCCGTGCTCATATTCGAGCCAGCCGCGATAGAGCGTATGCCGCCAGTTCACATGCGTGCGCTGACTGATAGCGGCGCTGGCATCGATCCAGGTCGGCTCGGGGCGGGCAAGCGCCGCAGCCACGACAGGATCAGCCACCAGGCCGCCCCATAACAGTTCATGATCGTAGGCCAGATGGAAGCGAACAGGGCCGTAGTCGCCATCCATTTCCAGCCGCAAACGATTCAGATCCGTTGTCCTGTGCTGTTTCAGGCTGTCGCGGGTCTCAAACAGCAGATTGGTATATCGCCCCGAAAACTCCACAGCCGAAACCGGAGATAAACCAACCAACAGAAGCACGGAAACAACCAGAGCAGCGACCACAAAGCGCTTTGGCCTGATGCGTGAAAAAGAAACGGAAAACCATTGAACCGCAGATGGACGCAGATACACGCAGATGAAAATCAAATGCATAAGCATCATGTTGATGGGTATCTTGAAAAAACAGGCATCATGATATTTTCGGTTAAAATCTGTTTTTTTATCTGCGTCCATCTGCGTCCATCTGTGGCTCACATATTTTTGACTGATTCGTGTTCATTCGTGTGGATTCGTGGCTCACAAGTTTTTGACTGATTCTACTTTCCCATCCTGCATGGTAATCAGGGTGCGCGCCGATGCGATGACGGCCGGGTCGTGGGAAGCAATGACAAAAGTTGTGCTCTTTTCATCATTCAGTTGACGCATCAGGGCCATCAATGATTCGCCGGTATGCGAATCGAGATTGGCGGTCGGCTCATCGGCCAGCACCAGATCAGGGCCCGCCGCCAGCGCCCGCGCCACCGCCACGCGCTGCTGCTGGCCGCCGGACATCTGATCCGGCCGGCGCTTTTCAAAACCACTCAACCCCACTTTCGCCAGCCACTGGTCTGCCAGTTCAAACCGTTGTTTTTTATCCATGCCCTGCAACTGCAACACATAGGCGACGTTCTCGCGTGCATTCAGCACCCGAATCAGATTATAAGCCTGAAACACAAAACCCAGATGATGCAAACGAAATCCGGCTCGCTCAGCCACCGTCATGGCCAGCATATCCTGCCCGGCAATGGAGAGCGAGCCGGCATCCGGCCGATCCAGCCCGCCCAGCATATTGAGCAGCGTTGTCTTGCCCGATCCCGAACGCCCGGCCAGCACCACATAAGCGCCGCGCTCAATCGACAGATCCACCCCGTCCAGCGCCGCCACCTTCAGCTCGCCGCTATCATAAAACCGTTTCACTCCCCGCGCCGAAATCAGCTCATCACGCATTTAACCACCTCGCCCTGTTAACAAAACCTGTCACCGCAGAGTACGCAGAGTTCCGCAGAGTAAAAAACCAAAACCATTATGAAAGCCTGGTATGCCTTTACTCTACCCTTTCTTTCTTCTCTGTCCGGCAACACCGCAAACCTTCGGATTGCCCTTGTCCTCATCAAAGCCCCAACCAACCAGCAAGCGTGTCTTTTTATCTACGATGACATGATAATAACATGTGCCGCCATATCCAGGGTGTGCATAGTGTATGATAAGGTGATTAAGAATATACTCTTCTTTAACAATATATTTTTTTGCCGATTGATTATCATCAACGGTTATTTTGGAGTTTTGGCTGTTATAGACAAGAGTATCCATCGAATCGATAAATGCTCCATGCATACTAAATGTTGGACGAAGCCGCTATCGCGGAGAATGGATACGTTTTATTTTGAACAATGTAGCGTAGACCGAAAGTATATCCGTGTACATTACTCTACATCCCTCACAGGAGGATAAGCCCTTGCCCTTATTCGCGTTCATTCGTGTGTACAAGGTGAATGCCGCTTGCGGCAGAGAGAGTGCCCTGGGGTATTCGCGGTTCGCCCTTGACCTTGCTCTGTTCTTTCTCATACAATCCAAACCTTTAAGCGAACCGCGAATGGATGCGAATAGACGCGAATTAAATCAAAATCCTGAACCAAAAAAAGCTATCTTCAGGGGCTGTGTCAGGCTCCAATTTCGGGCTTGTCCAACAAACGGTTCAGATCGTGGTTCGCTTCGCTCTCACGATCTAACCTTATTCGTTCAAGGAAATAATGCTCCACCATTTCATTGTCGCACCGCATCAATAACTACTAATGTCCCCGTTTTCCAACCATAAACTGCGAAGCACGTCCTGACTATTCCTTTTTTTATCTGCGTTTATCTGCGTTCATCTGCGGTTAAATACTTTGATTTTCCTTGTTTTTCTTTGCGTAGCTTTGCGTTCTTTGCGGTAAATAGCTTTTGACGCTTTCAAATCATAACTCCCGCAAAGCATGCGCCGGTTGCAGTCTGGAGGCTTTCCATGCTGGAATCAGGCCGGCGATCATGGCGCCAAACAGGGCTGCGGCCAGAATCCGCAGCCCGCTGTCGGCCTGCAACAGCGGGTGGACGATCGGATCCATATACATAAACGAGAAAGCAATGGCGAACTGCGACAGGTCAATGCCGTGTTCGCCGTACCACAGCGACAGGCCACCGCCCAGCGCAAAGCCCGCCGCGCCGCCAATCAGTACCAGAATCACTGTCTCCCACACCACCATGGCAAAGATCTGGGCCGGCATCACCCCCAACGCCCCCATCAGACCGAACTCGCGCACCCGCTCATGCATGCTCATCAGCATTGTATTAAGCACTTCGGCCAGCACTACGATAATCACAATCAACAATACGATCCAGGTATAGGCGTCGGCAAAATCGGCCCACTGCTGCGCCATCGGATCAATATCGTACCAGCGTAATACCTCAAATGAGCCACATCCCAGCGCCGAAAGCGACATTTTCAGGGCGACGGCCAGCTCATTCACCTGATCGAAACTGTCCGCCCGGATGACAATATCGGTAATGGCTTTCCCTAAGCCGAGCCAGTGCTGCGCCGTCGGCAGCGGCACAATGACGATTAAGTTATCGACTTCCATAACGCCGGAATGAATCAGCCCGCGCACCCGGAACACTTCCGAAGCAATATCGCCACCGGGCACAGCCGCCATCACCACCAGTTTATCGCCGAGCCCAATACCCAGCCGATCCGCCAAACCATCGCCGACCACCGCCGCATGCACATCATGATCCGGTAGCCACGTACCGGCAGCCACAAAGCCGGACAACCTGCTCATCTGCTGTTCCAGCTCAGGCTGCACGCCGTAAATCTGTGCGCCGGCATTGGAGCCGGCGCTGGAGGCGAGACCGGAGGCGCGCACCCGTGTTGCGATGCCGCGAATACCATCTACACGGCTGATCGCTGCAATTACCTTGTCCGGATGTTCAATGCGTTGCGACAGATTGCGACTATCCTCGAACCCTTTGGCATGGATCTGGATATGCCCGGTCACCGTCATGGCGAAATTGGTTTTGATCTGCTGCATCCAGCCGTCATCCATGGCCGATAAAAAAGTCAGCGCCGCAATCCCGACTCCCAACGCCGCCGCAGTCAGCATGGTGCGCAGTGGATGCAACCACAAATTGCGCCACCCCAGCTTCAAGTAAATCGCCAGGTTACCCATTGGCAGATTTAAAATCCTGAACCGCAAAGGACGCAAAGTTCCGCAATGAGAATCCATAAACAGATACAAAGTCATTCAGTTCAGAACTTGACATCTCTTTCTTTGCGCGACTTTGCGCCCTTTGCGGTAAAAAGGGTTCAAACATTACATTCTCACACATGACTAATCGCCTCGACGGGTTCGAGGCGGGCGGCACGGATGGCGGGCCAGATCGCTGCAATGATGGCAGCAACAAGCACGGCCAGCACCGTGTCCAGCAGATGATCGGTATCAATTTCGGTATGCACCACCGGATTGATATAAAAGCGCGCCATCGAACCCATCTGACCCGAGAGATCAATCCCCGCCGTATGGAAATAATAGACCAGCAGCAGACCGGTCGTGATACCAACTGCAATTCCGGCCATGCCCAGCAGCACCGACTCGCATACAACCATGCCCGCCATCCGCATGCGCCCGCAGCCCAGCGCCATCATCACCCCGAACTCATGGGATCGCTCTAACATGCTCATCAGCACGGTGTTCATGATGCCCGCCCCGACAATCACCAGCACAATCGAAAGAAAGATATAGTAAAATGCATTCTCCAGCTCCACCCACTGCTTCATCATCGGATACATATCATACCATCGCAGCACTTCGTACGGCGCACCCAGCGTCTGCTTCAGGCTGGCTGTCACCGCTTCCAGCCGCGCCGGCGGCAGTTGCACCACGATTTCCGAATAGCGCCCCTCCATCGCCGTCATCTGCTGCATAAATCCGAGCGGAATGATAGCCAGTCCGCGATCAATACCCATTTCGCCGCTGGAGATGACACCGACCAGTTTTAACTTCTCTGCGGCCAGCGCACCATAACGATCTTCGGTCAGAACGATTACATCATCGCCGAGTTTCAGGCCGAGATTGCGTACTGTCGTCTCCCCGAGTACGCATGCAGCTTCGTGATTTCTTGTAAGAAAACGGCCACGATCAACCTTGGCTGCGATGCGGGTGGTGCGCCCTTCCGTGCCCGGATCAACGCCGAGTAAAATCAGCCCCTCGGAGGTATCTTCACCCGCTGCCAGCGCAAAGGTGCGCAATCTGTAGGTAAAATTCCCTGCGCCATGTTGGGCCAATAACTGCTTTAATGCAGTGCTTGCCCGTCCCGGATCAGGTACGGTTTTTGCCAGCTTGGGGTGGCGGAAATAACCGTTGGCATGAATCTGCACGCTACCCACAATCACCTGTTGCAGATTGAGCATCATGGAATTATGCACACCGTCGTTAAAGCCCCATAAAAAAATCAGCGCCGCCAGCCCCAGCGCAACCGCAGCGACCGTAATCAGGCTACGGCGACCATTGCGGATCATATTGCGCCAGGCCAGCGACAGCATCAGCGGCCACTTCCGGTCCGGCTTCGACGTTCATGCATGGCAGCAGCGCCAACAGCGCCATCACTATCAATGGATATCTCATGACACCATCATAGCCGTTTTCCGCTTTAACGTGAAGCATGCATCATACTACTGTTTGTCCCATCCGCGACTTTCACGCACAATATGGCCGATGCGTATTTTACTGGTGGAAGATGACAGACGGCAGGCAGAATTTATCCGGCGCGGACTGGAACAGGAAGGTGGTTGTATCGACCATGCCGCTGATGGCGATCATGGCTTCAGCCTGGCGCTGTCGGCGCCGTACGACATCTTTATTTTCGATCTGATGTTGCCCGGAAAGGATGGCATTTCGTTGATTCACGACATTCGCGCCAAAGGCATTACCACGCCGATTCTGGTGCTTAGCGCCCGTAATTCCGTAGATGACCGGGTGCAGGGCCTGCGCGCTGGCGGCGATGACTATCTGGTCAAACCGTTCGCCTTTTCCGAACTGGTGGCACGTCTGGATGCTCTGCATCGCCGAGCCACGGGATTGGCCGAGCCTGCCCGCTTATATCTGGCGGATTTACACATGGATTTGCAACGACACAAGGTCTGCCGTGGTAAAGCTACGATTGACTTGCAACCCAAAGAGTATGTGCTGCTGGAGTATCTGATGCGCAATACCGGTCGTGTTGTCTCCAAAACCATGATCATGGAACATGTTTGGGATTATAACTTTGACCCGCAAACCAATGTTGTTGAAGCGCGCATCTCCCGTTTGCGCGAAAAAGTGGATCGCCCGTTTGAACCCCACCTGATTCATACCGTACGCGGTGTTGGCTATGTTTTGGAAAATCGTTCGTAATTATTCGGATGTAACCATGAACTGTTATTACGCCCCCTCTCCAAATGGGGGATCTGCATTGCTTGCACAATGAATGTATGACTCCTGTAAAATAAAACCTAACCAAATAACAAGGCTGAATTAAGCCTCAGTTCACTTCAATGGATGTACAATCGGCATCTGAAACAATACAGCTTTTTCATCCTGATGCGCTGTTCCGATATGGATGTCGGGGAAGATTGTTTTTCTAACTTCAACAAGGAGGTCTTCGTGAATAATAAAACAAAAAACTTTGTCGGTGCAGTATTTGCCAACCCAGATGACGCACGTAAAGTTGTCGAGGAAATGATCAACCATGGCTTTGCCATGGATCAGGTTTCTATCCTTCACAAAGCGGGCGGAATGGGGGACGACTTTCTCGGCATCGCCTATAGTAATGAAAAAGAGCGTTTTAAAGTCTGGGGTGCCCATGGTGCCCTTTGGGGTTCAGTGAGCGGACTATTAGCCAGTGCCGCAGGATTTATGCTGCTACCCGGCATTGGCCCGGTGTTCATTGCCGGCCCGCTAATTGACGCCATTGCCGGTGCTGCAGTGGGAGCCGGTGTCATGACCACAGGCGCTGCTGCCACCCACCTGAGCATCGGCATGCGCCGAATCGGCATTCCGCCAGACAAGCTGGAGATTCTTCATCAGGCTATTATGGATGGTAATGCGGTCCTTTTAATGCACTGCGGGTACGATGACCCGGAGCTCTGGCGACAGCGTATGAACTGGAAAGGAGCTGACCCCGTTTTCGTCATGCCCTGATGGCTCTGATAGTGTTCGCGGTGTAAAACCACCATCTTATCCACAGATGATATTTTTGCGGTATTAGCGCAGACCATGCCAAAGCAATGTCTGCCAATACAGATAACTGTCGGCTCATTCGGCACGCACCAGTTTGCCGGATGAGCCGGAAAAAAGGAGGGGTTTCATGTCATTTATGTTGTTATTGGTTGGTTTACTCGCTGTCGTCAACCCATTGGGGGCGCTGCCGATTTTTTTATCCATGACAAACAAGAACGATCCGAAGGCGGATAATCGCACAATTAAACGAGCTATCGTAGCTGTCACGCTAATTTTATTGATTTCTGCGTGGGCAGGCGACTCCCTGTTGGGCTTCTTTGGCATTACCATCAACGCATTCAGGACTGCTGGCGGACTATTGATTTTATTGATGGGCATTGCCATGCTGCATGGTAAACAAAGCCATGTTCAACATACCCCCGATGAAGCCGAATCAGTCAGTCATAAAGAAGATATTTCCGTCGTTCCGTTGGCCATCCCTCTAATGGCGGGGCCTGGTGCAATCAGTCTGGTTATTCTTGATGCGAATAAAATAGGCGGTTGGCTAGGCGAGTTCAAGCTTGCGCTCGCTATCATATCGGTCGCTGCCATTGCCTGGCTGGTGTTACTGATAGCAGAAAAGATGCGCAATCAACTCGGCGTTATTGGTTTGAACATTATAACACGAATAATGGGGCTTATCCTTGCGGCAATTGGCATCCAGTTTATGGCTGATGGCATCATCCATTTACTGCCAGGATTGGCATAACTCATTTCAGGTTTAAAAGCGGAGCAGCCATATATATACACATATATTGATGCAATTATCCAAGGATTTAGCAGCTGAACTTTCCAGTGCTACTGGCTTTACATTGAGTATAAAATAAGGAGAAAACAGTGATTCAGGACTGCGTTTCGACAAAACATGCAACCACCTTTCTGGTGATGGGCGATTACTCATAAATGTTCAAAACACTTCGTTCCAGACTGACGCTATTGCATGCCATTATTTTCGCATTCGTGGCTTTGGGTGTAATGGGATTCGCATATTTCACTGTTTCCAATCAATTTATGGCTTTTATTACTGAAGATCTGCAGGACACAGCCCACGAATTTATCGATGCCTACGAAGTAAGCGGCATGAGTGAATTACATAATGAAATTACACGGGAGTCATTACTACACGGGGTCAACGACTTCTCCGCCCGTTTTATCAATACCAGCGGTAAAACCCTGATTCAAGCGATGCCTCAAACATGGAAGTTTCCCCTCCCTTTGCCGGAGTTTTCGGACAACAGTGAGCAGTGGTTTGAAATCGTGGTCAACAATAAAGGTGAAGAGGCAAAGATTGTCAGTGTTCCCATTCAGGGACATGGCTGGATTCAGATTGGACTATCACTAAAAAACTATCATTTCCAAATGAATCACATCCAGCGAGGTTTTGAATGGGCGTTACTTCTTATCGTTATGGTTGGCATCATAACAGGTTGGTGGCTAGTTAGCCGAGCTCTGTCCGGGGTCGAACTGGTTCGTCGAACAGCGATGGACATAGGCGACGGAGATTTCGAGAGCCGCCTGAATCTGACAGGACATGGACAGGAACTGGTTGAACTGGCCGAGGCATTTAATCTCATGCTGGATAAAATTCAGAAGTTGTTAAAAGATATGAGAGATGTAAGCGATAACATCGCCCATGATCTGCGCACCCCCATCACACGTATCCGTTGCATGGCTGAAACCGGACTGATGACAAAAAAAGGGCACAACGCTGAATGCGAGGAGGCACTAGCGGATATTGTCCCCGAATGTGAGCGGCTATCCGCCTTGATCAACACGATGCTGGAAATTGCACAGACCGATTCGGGTGTTATGACGATGGAACATAAACCGGTTGATATGGCCAAACTGCTGTATGAAGTTTGTGATCTTTTTTCACCGGTTGCAGGAGATTCCAACATTGAACTGAAACTTGAACTGCAATCTGATCATCTGACAGTTCTGGGAGACAAACCACGGCTACAGAGACTGATGGCCAACCTGGTAGACAATGCAATCAAATTTTCGCCGGCAGGAAGTCACATCACGCTCACCGCTGACAAGCAAGAGAACCTGATTCGACTTTTTGTTACCGACCATGGCATGGGCATTGCCGAAGATGACATGGCGCATATTTTCGAGCGTTTTTATCGTTCGGATCGGAGCCGGAGTATGCCTGGCAATGGATTGGGCCTGTCATATGCGAAAAGCATCATCACAGCTCACGGCGGAGAGATTTGCATTCACAGTCAACCAAAAAATAATACGACGGTATGCGTGACATTACCTTCAACGTCTGATGAGAAATATGACCAAACGGCAAACTTTGGTTAAGTGGTCATTCACCTTATTTGTTTATTCTTACCCACATACAGATATCCCCGTTAAAGATCGGATATTTGTAAATTAACGACCAAAGGGGTATAGAAAAATGAATAAAAAAAGGATGATATCAATCATCAGTTCAACTGCTGTTTGCGCATCAGTATTTGCTTTTGGCATTAGTGTACAGGCAGGAGAAAAGTCAAAAATAACAAGCACAACCAACGTCAAGGCGCTTTCAACACTCAATGATCAGGAAGCTCAAGCTGTCTCTCAAGCGGCGGCTCGGGTTCTTTATCATACAGAACGAGCCAAGATTGCTATTGGTGACAAGAAGAAAGGTGAAGCCCTCAATCAGATAGACCAAGGTATTAAACTGATCAGAATCATTGAGAAAACGGTACCCAGATACAAAATAACCACAACCATCAAAGCATCCGGCCTGAGTTATAAAAATACAGATAAAACTGCTCAGCGTTATGTGACGGTAAGCAACAACTCATTTATTGAGGATGTTATTACGCCTGTTATTCAAGCTAAAAAAGGTAGCCTGTTTCACCACCACAGCAAGGCTGCTGTAGCCCCAGAAGAAGATTTTTCCATGGTGGATAGAACCACGGTAAGACTGGACACATTTTTAGCCAAACGGATGCTGGCTGTTGCAAAAACAGATGTAAAAGCCAACAAAATGACCGATGCCGGCAACGCCCTGACTGCGATTCAAGCCAGTGGTGTTATTATCGACACAGCGTCTGTCGAATTACCTTTGGCACAGGCTGCTGATGATTTGTATCTGGCACAATCGGAAATGTCCAACCACCATTACAGGAATGCATTGGCAACGCTAAAAAAAGCGTCTGAAAGTTTGAAATTATATGGTAAAATGAGTCACAATACTCATAGCAAAAGGGTGAGTGCAATAACAACTGAAATTGATAAGTTAACATCCACCATTGACTCCCACCACAACAAGAAAGAAATTGCTGCCTTGATGGATAAATCCAAGAGCGATATGACAGCCTGGTGGCATGAAGTAAAAAGTTGGTTCTAACGCACACGAAGTAATAGCACTTGCATAATTTTCTCACCCCGTGATAACTGTTTCAATTTCACGGGGTGAGAAAACCCACGCGATACGTGCAACTGCTATAGATGGAGCTGATACCTTGATCACAAACCGATTCAACAACATGAAGGTTACCCTGATAACCTGGCTTACTCCGCAGCTGATCAGATGTATTATCTCATCGCTGTCGGTCACTATTCGCTGGAAATTTATCGGTAATCAGTATGATTCTGAATCCGACGACCAGCACATCTTCGCCTTCTGGCATTGCAGGTTGTTGATGATGGGCACCGGCCTGAAAGGCTGTAACGGCTACACACTGATCTCTTCACATCGTGATGGCGGATTTATTGCCGACACGCTCGCCTTGCAGGGCTTCAAAACCATTCGCGGCTCTTCAACGCACGGCGGTGCCAGAGCATTAATCCGGATGATTCAAAAGTCCAAAAGTGAATCATGCGATTTCGGCATGACACCGGACGGTCCGAAGGGCCCTCGGAGCGTGGTGAAGCCTGGCATTATTATGCTGGCGAAAAAAACCGGCGTGAAGATCTACCCTGTAATGTGGGCCACCTCGGGGTATTGGCAAATTACATCATCGTGGGATCATTTTTATATCCCCAAACCATTTTCCAGAGGCGTTTTTGTATTCGGCGACGCCTTATTCATCGCCGAAGATGAGTTGGTTGAGGATGCGCGTATCCGAATTCAGTCCGCCATGGATGCCGTGCAGGAAAGTGCCGACAGACACTTTTGTGCATATTAATGACCGTTCTGCGTTGCTTTCCTATTTAAGCCACCGTCAATAGAATCTGCACCCACCCCAGTGCTATCAAAACTTCATCATATTAAGGCATACAAATGAATGTAGAAGAAAAAAAGACGGAACAAATACAATGGACGCTAAGGATTCTCAACTGGACAAATCATTTTGCCAGACTGATCATCAGTCTGGCTCTTGTAGCTGCGACCATACTCATTGCCGCAGTATTTTTTCACGATGTTTACTCTGCATTGATAACACGCCCATTTATTACGGGCTTTATTCATGCTATCGGCGCCCTGCTTTTGCTATGGACAATGGTAGAACTCATCGATATGGAGAAATGCCTTCTGCATAGTGGGTCAGTGGACATTTCCGTTTTTATTGAGGTGGCGCTCGTAGTCATGGTGAGAGAGGTTATACTGCTGCCTGTACGAGATGTTCACCCGACATGGGTTGATATCGCCATGTGGACGGGTGCGACTGCGCTGCTGGGTTTAACCTTTTTTCTAGTCAGACAAGGGCAGCGCTGGAAACAGGATCGAAAAATGCCTCCCTGCCAAACAAAGGGGTTAAAAAAACTTTAATATGAGTTTCACATGCAGGTCACAACGTCGCTCCAGAGTTCGTCGCGTCTGGTGCTTCCCCTCCCTCCTCTTTGCATCAGGCCACCTTAAAGGCTCTGTAATCACAGGGCCTTTTTGTGGTTAGACAGGCGATGAACAGAGGGAAAATGGCGATGCCATGTAATCATTTGACGGGGTCACAGGCACGGCTATGATGCCACTATCTATATTATTATATTTGGAGAGAATAACATGCGTAAATACCTACACATTACAATGGCTGCATTATGCTTGACCGTGCTGCCGTTTGCCAACGCTCAGGCGCAGGATTTCGATGGCGATAATGATATCAGACTCGATTCGGACAACGATTTTGATATTCACCCCTATGCCGGTTTCGCGGTCGGTGCTTTTGGCCTCGAACTCAAAGACAGCACCGGATTCAATCAAAAGAAGACCGTGTTCGGCGGTTTCGGCAAAGTCGGGGCTGATATCGGAGACTATCTGGGCGCGGAACTGCGTTTCGGATCATCAGCCTCGGGCACCACAGGCAATGTTAAACTCTCCGACAGCTACTTCATCTCCTATCTGGCCAAGTTCCAGTTTCCTGTCACAGTTGACTTCCGCCCCTATGCACTGGTCGGCGGCACCACGGCCAAGTTCAAAAAGACAACGGCGGGCGTAGAAAATTCCAAATCTAAAACCGGCTTCAGCTACGGCTTCGGCGCTGAATATTATTTGCAGGATAATCTGTCGCTCGGCGGCGAATGGATGCAGTACTGGACCAATGTTAAACTCGGTTCGGCCATCGGGCCAAACAGTGAAGCCAAGCTATGGAGTGCGACAGCAACTGCAGCTTATCACTTCTAAACAAAAAATATCCCCCCGGCTTTGCCGGGGGGATATTTTTTTATTACGTTTAGTTTGAGGTATATCCGATTGTGGAGGTGCAACCTTGAAAATAATCCCCTGTATTCAATCGATAATTTTAGCTGTGGTGGTAACAACTTCCATACCCCCCTCTGTTTTTGCCTCTGAGCAACATGTCGCTATACCGGCCGTTCTGACCGATATGGAAAAACATACTCAAGAAATGATTGGCTCATTGCTGGCAAAAGATGGGGCAACCTCACACAAGTATTTTCAGCAAATAAAGGATGATGTAAAACAGCTACATGAGCAGATGGAAGCCGGCCGGTTTAATGAACGCCGTTCTCGTGAATTGCTTATGACCTATTCGTGGATGCGAGTGATTGGCATAGAGATGAGTGACAAGTCGTGGGTTGGGGCTGCAGTGGCCGCCAACCAGCTGAGCGCCATGTTGGTACAGACTACGCACTTCCCGACACTGACACGACGAGATGTGGCCTGGCTATATTATCTGGGCAGAGAAGTCGAATTGCTCACCATGGAAAACCCTGAAGCTAACGCCGATTTATTAGACGTGCGCCTCATTACCCTTGAAAACACATGGAAACGTGTCAGAAAAGAGTTAATCAAGGATTTCAGGAAGAAGCCACTGGTCGAACAGGGCGATGCGTTACTTAAATCCTTAAAACAACAACCGAAACAACCGGCTCAAATAATCTCATCGGCCAAGAAGTTGCTGACATTTGTCCAGCAGTTAAGAAACAGTATATGACGATGAAGTAGTAAAAGATCCGTTCATGGACACTCTGATGACTTCATAAGAAGTCATCAGTCATGATCATGATCCGGCCCTGCAGCAGCATCCATCGCTTTATACTGCGCGGGCGTCATCTTCGGCAGCTGTTTCACAAATGCGGCCATAGCCCAGATTTTCTTATCGCTGTGGGTCGGCCCCCAGGCCGGCATGCCGGTCATTTTAATGCCGTTCTTGATCACCCAGAAAAGCTCCGCCAGCGTCCACTCTTCGGCTGCTTCCTGCAGTTTGGGCGGTTGCGGCATCAGTCCCTTCCTGATCTCGGATGATTTGACACCCGGTGCCAGATGGCAACCCACGCACATCTCCCGATAGTGTTCAAAACCCTCAGTGATTATCTTCGGGTCATTCAGCGGCGGCGCTATGATCCCCTTCGCCTGATAGTGTATGGATTGATCCGAGGCCGTGCTCAACAGCCAGTCGGTCAGGGCGCTGTGCGGATTGGTTGCAGCAACATTAATCATGCCCGAATAGACCAGCGCCAAACCGCCCCCCAAACCTAAAATAGCAATCATGACAAAACCCTTGATGCAGTTCATAGCAGCCCCTTTATCTCACATTTTTTCCGAATTCGGCGGCTATCTTAACCCATTACACACCAAAGATGTAGTCCGGCATTCATCCGGGTAATCAACTAAGAATACTTTGAGTTGAGAGCAGGAGGGAGGGATACCATCCAGTTTGATATGATGTGATGGGATTGACACGAAGGACAAAACATCTACTGTTCGCGCTGTCAAAAGGTTTGTCAAAAAGCTGCCAAAAACAGCATGACATTCTGCTCAAATGGTACCTGCCGGAGTGGTGAAACTGGTAGACACGCTGGATTCAAAATCCAGTGGCTTCACGGCCGTGCCGGTTCGACTCCGGCCTCCGGTACCAACAAGAAAAAGGGAATGACTCAATGTCATTCCCTTTTTCGCGTTA
>Ga0256829_1001199_pt1 | contig 22151 bp, 14 predicted proteins | sample 131447metaG_FD_185979 | JGI IMG/M metagenome (GOLD analysis project Ga0256829, IMG submission 185979) | Hydrothermal vent microbial communities from Lau Basin, Pacific Ocean - 131-447 | ecosystem: Environmental > Aquatic > Marine > Hydrothermal vents | place: Pacific Ocean: Lau Basin | collected...
ACAACGTCCATTTTCTATCAGAAGGTCATAAACTAAGGTATTTTTTTGTAGTTTATGCGTGTTTTGCACCATCATGAAGTAATGCATATAGCGTCCTGTTGCATCTCCTCCTGCGTGAACTATACGCTCTACTGAATGTGCTGCTTCTTTTGTGAAAAGAATATTTCCATCTTTGTCTTTGTCAAACTCCATACCCCTATCGATAATATCAGAGGTGGTAAAAAGAGAAGTGCCAGATAGTATCTCTACGGCTTCTTTGTTATTATGATACGCTCCAGCCGCCATAGTATCTGAAACATGCAAAGAAATATCTGCCTCATTTAGTGCAGTAACCATACCACCTTGTGCATAAAAGGTATTGCACTCCCATGGTATATCTTTACACACAACCAATACTTTTTTCTCTTTGGGTATATTCATAGCAGCATACAGTCCTGCTATACCTGCTCCTATAATTAGAACATCATATTTATCCAAAAAAGTCCTTTTATTTCTTTATGTCTTGTTTCGTATTTTCCACATACATAGGGTCTGTTTTGTAGCCACACCCCGCAAAGATGATACAGCAAATAGATGCTATAATTACTTTATGAAAAAAGCCTATACTATTTTGTCTCATTTGTCTTCTCTTTCTCAATTTAAAGTTTTAAAGCAACAAGGGTGCTATAGAAAATATATAAAACTTCTGCCTCTAAAATGGCAAAAAGCAGTTGCCTTTGTGTACATAAAAGATGAGACACTTTTTATAGCGGTTAAGCACCCTGGCTTTAAAATGGAACTTAATTATAATAAAGATTTATTAAAAAGCCTATTAACCCAACTAAATACCTATGATAGCACTTGCGAGATGATGCATGTATCTAACATAGTAATCTTTCATAGCAAATACCACCCTATGCAAGAGAGTGCAAAAACCATCTCCACTGTACCATATTACGCTGAATTAGCCTCAAGCGATTTTGAAATACAAAGCAAAGATGCTGACTTAAAGGCAAAATTTGAACAGATTAAAGAGTGTATACTTTGCAACAAGTAGTAAGAGACCTACCCTCTTTAGCGGGAGTATATCAATATTTTGACAAAAAAGGAAAACTACTCTATGTAGGAAAGGCTAAAAATCTTAAAAATAGAGTTAAGTCATATTGGCGTTTTACTCCTACATTTTCACCAAACCCTGCACAAAGTCCGCGAATTATAAAAATGCTTAACGAAGCAGCAAGACTAGAATATATAGTAGTTGAAAGTGAAGAAGATGCACTTATATTAGAAAACTCTCTAATCAAACAACTAAAACCTAAATATAACATTTTATTGCGTGATGACAAAACATATCCATACATATATATAGACGAATCTGTAGACTATCCACGTTTTGAAATTACTAGAAAAGTAGTAAAGGGAAAAAATATCACATATTATGGTCCTTTTCCTACAGGTGGGCGTGCTCTTTTAGATGCACTATATGAGGTATATCCTTTAGTGCAAAAAAAAGCTTGTCTAAAGGGTGGTAAAGCTTGTCTTTTTTACCAAATTAAAAAATGTTTAGCACCTTGTGAAGGTAAGATAAGCATAGAAGATTATGGCGATATTATAAAAGATGCTAAAAAATCTATTGTGAAACGTAAATATCTGATAGAAACTTTAAAAAAGAAGATGACAGACCTTGCCATACAAGAAAGATACGAAGAAGCTGCACTAACTAGAGACGGCATAGAGTCCATCAAATCACTTATCATCTCTTCAAATATTGACCTTGCTAACGATATGAATTTAGATATTTTTTCTATTTTAAATGGAGATGAACGAGGTGTTATTGTTAAAATGTTTATGCGTAAAGGAAAGATTATCTCTTCTACATATTCGTACTTCAGACATACCCATATTTTTGATGAAAATGAAGCATACAAACAAGCTTTACTTGAGTTTTATACTATAGATTCTCCAAATATTTCCAAGCAAATTCTTACCGCACACCCTTTTGAAGACAATGCACAAGTTGCCTCTTCTTTGTCTTCACGATTTGAGAAAAAGATAGAGATACTTACGCCTAAACGTGGAGCTAAAGCTAAACTTATTATGTTAGCATTACAAAACTGCAAAGAACTGCTTCGCAAAAAAGATAATGACACGATAATAGAGCAAAAAGTAGCTGATTTATTAAACCTATCTTCTATTCCTTACCGCATAGAGACCTTTGACAACTCACACATGATGGGAGTAGCAACCGTTGGCGGAATGGTTGTATGGAGTGAAGGCAAATGGGATAAATCATCTTATAGACGATACGAACTACATGCTAGAGATGAGTATGGTCAAATGAGAGAACTACTAAGTAGGCGTATTGAAAAATTTAAAGAATATCCTGCTCCTGATCTTTGGGTATTAGATGGAGGTTCTGCCAATCTTAATTTGGCTATAGCACTGCTCAAAGAAGCAAACGTAAACCTAGATGTCATTGCCATAGCAAAAGAGAAACTAGACGCTAAAGCACATCGTGCCAAAGGTGCAGCTAAAGACATGATATATACTGTACAAGGTCTACTAGAACTAAAACCAAATGATAAACGCTTACACTGGGTTCAAAGACAAAGAGACGAAGCACACCGATATGCCATAACTTACCATCAAAATAAAAAACGTAAAGAAGATACGCAAATCTCATTACTAAACAAAAGAGGCATAGGTAAAGCCACTATAAAAAAACTTCTAGACTATTTTGGTACATTTGATGCCATAGAGAATGCTACAGATGATGAACTAAAAAAAGTCACAAATAAAAAATGGGATAGAATTTAATATTTTTTAATAAAAACTTAACAATTCATTCTATTTTTAGTTTAATTGTTATAAAGTTTTAGTAAGTTGGTTTGTAGTTAATATTTTACATTTAAAAAGTTGCTTACATAACCTTACGCTTTCCGCAACCATTGCAAACTAAAAAGGAGTATCAACACTATGAATAGACCTAGTCCAATTGATGAACAATATATATTTAAAGATGGATTAATTGTTAGCTCAACCGACCTTAAAGGAATTATCACTTATGCTAACAGAAAATTTTGCGAAATTGCTGGATACACAAAAGATGAATTAATAGGAAAAAACCATAATATTGTAAGGCATCCAGATATGCCAAAGGCTGCTTTTCAAGAAATTTGGGATAACCTAAAAGCAGGAAAAGAGTGGACAGGGGTTGTAAAAAATTTACGTAAAGATGGTTTATATTATTGGGTTCACTCTTATATAGCACCTATTATTTCTGATGATAAAATCATTGGCTACACAGCAGCAAGAAGACCTGCTACAGAAACAGAAATTGAAGAAATCATTCCTATTTACAAAGTTCTAATAGAAAAAGAAAGCAACTAAAAGAGGAGTCAACAACATAATGCATTATATATTAAATAAAACAAATCAAATAATTGCGGCAGACGAAGAGACACTATCATTATTTGAAGCAGAAGATATTGGTGAATTGTCTTCAAAAATTATAAAAGATAATATATCTTTAGACCCAACAATAGAAGAGAGCATCACTGTAGAAACTATGGGTGGTGAAAAAACCTTTTTCACAACAGAGACACATCTTTATGGCTTATTGGGGGATTTACGCCTTATACATATTTCTAAAGATACAGAACAAGACAAAGACACATCTATACTTTCAGATTTTGAAGAGGATAACACTAATCTTATTGACTCAATTATTCAAGATGAGGGGTCAATAGAAATAGAACAAAAAGAGACAACAGTTTCACCTGTAAACGATACAGAACAAGAAATTAATCTTGATGATAATTTTAGCTTAGACGATGAAACAGTAGAGCCTGAAAAAATAGAGCAAAAAGAAGAAGCACTCACCATAGAAGACGATGAAATAGATTTTTCTGACTTATTTGGGGATAGCAATGGAAACATTAAAAAAGAAGAAATATCAATAGAAAAAGTCTTAGATGAGGAAATAATCCAAGATGATATTATGGATTTAGGGCTATCTGACATAGAGGAAAAGAAAGAAAAAGAAGACATTATAGACTTAGGTCTATCCATCAAAGAAGAGAAAGAGGACATTTTAGATTTAGGACTATCTAGTATAGACAATGTTCCTATAGAAGTTAATGAACCTAAAACAGTAGAAATAAATATTAATATTGATGAAGTTAGTAAAGAGATAGGCATATCTACCGAAGACTATCAAATATTCCTAAATGAATTTATAGATAGTGCACTTGAACTAGAAGAAGATCTTCAGAGTAACGACAACACAAAATGTACAGAAGCTACAGATACACTTTCGTATCTAGCAGAAACACTTCATCTTCCTACCATGAGTGACATTATTAATAATATAAGCAATGCAAATCAAAGCAACAAACTAAATGCTATAGAATCATTTTATGGAACACTCTCTCGCATTACCACAACAGAAGATACTCAAAAATCTGAAAGTACATCAAAAGAGATTTCAGAAGAGCTAAATCTTGATTTGTCAATAGATATTTTAGATGAAGTACCCAAAGAGCAAGGCAAAGAAGATATTTCACTAGAAGAAGAATTGGAACTAGAACTTTTTAATGAACCAGAACCACAAGTTACACCTCCACAAGAAAAAGAAGTATTACAAAAAGAAGTAATCCCAAAAGAAACACCCACGAATACAGGTTTTGGAACAATAAATCTTGATAGTGTAAAGGCAAAACACTTCGACTTCCAACTTGAAGAGGCTGCCAATGACCTCTCCTTACCAGTTGAACTTATAGAAGAATTTGTACTTGATTTTATAGAACAAGCACACACTGAAACCAAAAAAATGTTAGAGTTTTACGAAAAAGGTGATCTTGATGCCATACAAAAGATTGGTCACCTTTTAAAGGGGGCATCTAGTAATTTACGCATAAAGCCTCTAGCTGATACTCTATATAAAATTCAATTTTGTGAAAATCCATCACACTTAGAAATGCTGATTAAAGACTATTGGGCACACTTCTTGTCTTTTGAAAATCAAATTAACGTAATATCAAATTAAAAAAGGAAATATACTATGACTATACGTAATAGACTTAAACTGATTGGATGGGTTCCAATTACCTTGCTTATACTGCTTTCGAGTTATTTCTTCATTATATCCTATGTGAATTACGAAAAAGCAAATGCATTAAAGATTATCCTTAACAATAATGCCTTGCTTGACAAAACACTAGTTGAGATAGGCAAAGAGCGAGGAATGACTGCACTCTACATAGGTCGCAACAAGAAAAGTTTTAGAAATCCAGTACTAAAACAAAGAATAGCTTTAGATAGAGTTATCAACAGACTAAAGATTGGACTAATAACAAAAGACACAAGTTATTTTCCATACATACTAGACATGTTAGGAGAAAGTAGTAAAATTAATGGAAATATATATCAAGTCTTTCTTAAAAACAGTTTGGAATTACCTGCCATAAGAAAACAAATTGATACAGGAAATATAAGTTTCAATACCTTATTTTTTGACCAATATACTGCCAAACTTACAACACCCGTGCTAAATAATTTACTTAAGATAAAAAACTACGCACTAAATACTGAAATTTCATCTCTCATCACTTCACTTGTAGAACTCTACACTGCAAAAGAAAATGCTGGACTTGAACGTGGTTTTGTTTCTTACTATATGACCAAAAAGAACCCTATGTCATTTGATGAAATAGCAAGATGGGATAAGTTTAGGACAAAGGCAAATATATTTGATGCCAAAGAAATAAGTAACATAAAGCTTCGTAATCAACTTTCCAAAATACTTCATAATGCAGATGTAAAAGATGAAATGGAAGAACTTACCATGACATCATCAGCCATTCAAACTGATGTAGATACAGGAAACTATGCAGAAGATGTTATGGATTGGTTTGCACTTCAAACTAAAAAGATTACTCTACTTTCTAAAGCAGAATTAATGGTGTCAAATACACTATGGAAAAAATCAGATATTTACTTGAAAAAACAACTAATCTTATTGATGATTGCCGCCTCTATATGGTTACTTAGTTTTATATTGGCTTATCTAGGCTATACAACCACTAGAGATATTACAAGAAATATTGAAGAACTTGAAGATGTGCTAAACAAAGCTGTAGATGAAATGAAAAATAGCGAAGGGTACCTAACCTCAGATACTGTATCTATTGAAAATATTGACCTTGATACCCATGAGGGAACAAAAGAGGCATACAAGTTCCTAGAGGCATTAGTAGAAACTGCCAAAGACGATAAACTCATAGCATTACAATCAAATGAAGCAAAATCTCTTTTCCTTGCAAATATGTCACATGAGATTCGTACCCCTCTTAATGGTATTGTTGGCTTTACGGAAATATTACGAAGTACAGACCTTACGGAAGAGCAAGATGAATTTCTTGCTATCATTGATAAAAGTTCCGAAAATCTTCTTAGTATTATCAATAATATTCTTGACCTTTCTAAAATCGAGAGCAATAAAATTGAAATTGAAAATGTTATATTTGACTCAAAAGCAGAGTTTGAGTCAGCAGTTGAAACATACGCAGTTGCTGCAACTGAAAAAAATATAGACCTTAACTTCTATATGGATCCAAATATATCTCCTAAACTCAAGGGTGACCCTACAAAAATTAAAGAGATTATCATTAATCTTCTCTCTAATTCAGTTAAATTTACATCTTATGGTGGAGAAATAAATCTTGAAATTACAAAAATAGAAAACGACAACGATATAAGTAAAATCAAATTTGTAGTTCAAGACAACGGTATAGGTATGACCAAAGAGCAGCAATCTCGTATCTTTGATGCATTCTCTCAAGCCGATGTATCAGTTACAAGAAAATATGGAGGTACAGGTCTAGGTCTTACTATTTCTAGTCAATTTGTCGAATTTATGGGTGGTGTTCTAGAGCTAGAAAGCTCCAAAGACCAAGGGACAACATTCTTCTTCTCTATTCCTCTTGAAGAAGTAGTTTCAACAGACATAAATTATGAACATACTTTTAGTAACTTAACTATTGGTAAATATGAACAAGATATTCAAACAAAGCTAGACAACTATCTTGAAGAATACTTTAAATATTTTGGACCATCGGTAAAATATTTTGAATCTATTGGAGATCTAAGAGACTTAGATGATAAGCATACATGCAAAAACTTCTGGATTGACATAGACAAAGCAAAACAAAGCATTTTAGATGCTATTCACGGTATGGACAAGTCTAAATTAATTGTTATAGCAAATGTAACAAGCCGTGATAAGGTAGAAGAGTTAGGACTTGAGCAAAGCAATATCATATTTAAGCCTGTAACGCTTAGTAAAATAACATCGGCACTTAACAACTCTACAGATAATGTATCAGAAACAAAAGACGAAACAACAGCAACACAAAAAACAATGTTCGATGCAAATATTCTTGTTACCGAAGATAATGTTATTAATCAAAAACTAATAACACGTATCTTAGAGACGCATGGCATTACTGTTGACATTGCAAATAATGGGCTTGAATCATTTGAAAAAAGACGTTCTGGAAACTACGATTTAATCTTTATGGATATTCAAATGCCAGTTATGGACGGTATCGAGGCAACTCATGAAATATTGGACTATGAGGAAGATGAAGGCTTAACCCACGTTCCTATCGTAGCATTGACTGCCAATGCACTAAAAGGGGATAGAGAAAGATTTTTGGAAAAAGGAATGAACGAGTATATAACAAAACCTATAGAAACTACGGAGTTATTGTATATACTAAATAAATTCTTAGGAAACAAAACCTCTTCTAAAAATAGTACTCCTGAAAGGAAAGAGCCAATAGTCGAAAAAGTGGTTACGCCATCACAAAGTAAACCAAAGGTACCTATAGAAACTAAAATTGAGATAGATGACTTAATTATACCAGAGCCAGAAGTAGAAGTAGAAACAGAAGTAGTAGAGCAAAAAATAGATAAGAAAATCTTGATTGCTAAAAAGTTCCTACTTTCACGTAGAATATTAGCAAAGGTACTTGATAACCTTGAATACTCTTATGATGTTTTAGATGATATGAATAAATTTGAAAATGCTTTAAATACAGAACTTTACGATATTGTATTTACAGATGCTAATCTTGTCTCAAAAGATATTAGTAATTCTTATGCTAATATAGCTATTATCTCATCATCTGATAGCAAAAATATTCAAGAAGTTAATGTGCAAAAAGGTGAAACCATCTCCAGTACCGCAAGTAAAGAAGTTATTAAAAATATAATTATTAAGTATAAGGGGTAAAATATGGGATTAAAAGTACTAGTGGTTGATGATGATTTCATCAACAGAAAACTCTTACAAACTCTTTTAAAGAAAAATGAGAGTGTATCAGACATAATAGAGGCAGAAAATGGATCTGATGCATTATCTAAACTTAAAAAAGACCCAGATGTAAATCTTATCTTACTAGATATCATGATGCCAATCGTTGATGGTGTAGAGTTCTTAAAAATTTTTAGATCAGATATGGCAAATTCTCATATTCCTATCATTGTACTTTCTACAGATGACACACGAAAAACAGAAGTCTTTGATAATGGTGCCAATGATTTCTTAAGAAAACCCATAAAAGAAGAACAACTCTTTACAAAAATGGCTCAATGGTCTTAATATTTTGACACACTTCAAAAGGTGTGTCAATTCTCAAGATACAAATATTTCCTTTAAAACATCATTTATATGTGATACACCAATAATTTCAATAGAACTTTTTACTTCATCTGGTATATCATTTAAATCACGTTCTATATTTTTCATGGGAATTAATGCTTTTTTAACCCCTGCTTTATAAGCAGCTATAAGCTTCTCTTTTAGACCCCCAATAGGTAAAACTTTCCCCGTCAAGGTAACTTCACCAGTCATGGCTACCTTGTTATCTATTTTTTGTCCAGAGAGTATGGAAGCTATGGCTGAAACCATAGCAATACCTGCACTAGGTCCATCTTTTGGAGTAGCTCCTTCTGGAACATGGATATGCAAGTCGTAACGCTTATAGACTTCAGAAGAACCTACTTTTATATTATCCTCTATCTCTTTTGTAGAGTGTGGTATTATAGAAGGTGAAATAATCAATGTTTGATTGTCTATAAGTTTCTTAACTACAGAGTGTGCTATACGTACTGACTCTTTCATAACGTCACCTAGACTACCTGTAAGCTGAAGTGCTCCTTTGCCTTTTATCTTAATGGCTTCTATGGTTAAGACATCTCCACCAACAGATGTCCATGCAAGACCAGATACAATACCAATTTGAGGCTTCTCATCAACTAAAGAAATTTCAAAAACTTTTTTATCTGTAAAATTTTCCAAATTCTTTTTTGTAATACAGATACAATCCTTACCTGTGTCTTTTAAAAGTTGTCGTGCTGTTTTACGCATAAGTCCAGATATACGACGTCTTAAGTTTCTAACTCCAGCTTCTCTTGTGTACTCATCTATAAGAATTTTAAGAGCCTTATCGGAGATAGAAAATTCTCTTCGCCTAAGAGCATGTTTTTTCAACTCTTGTGGAATTAGATAACGCTTTGCTATCTCAAACTTCTCATTTGGGGTATAAGAATTAAGACCTATAAATTCCATTCTGTCTCGTAAAGGTGCAGGTATGCGTCCCACATCATTTGCAGTTGCTATAAAAATAGCACGAGAGAGGTCAATATTGAAATTCAAATAATAATCTCTATATTTACTATTTTGTTCAGGGTCAAGTATCTCCAAAAGTGCAGCCGTTGGGTCGCCACGCATACTCCTACCTACCTTATCTATCTCATCAAGCACTATAACTGGATCCATGCTTTTGGCTTCTATGAGACCTTGAACTAAACGTCCTGGCATAGCACCTACATAAGTACGTCTATGACCTCTAAGCTCATTGACATCTTCTAATCCACCTAGTGCTATACGCACAAGTGGACGTCCTAGTGCTGTTGCTATTGAGTTTGCCAATGATGTTTTACCTACACCTGGAGGTCCAGCAAAACAGAGTATAGCCCCACTTGTCTCTTTTTGTTTAATGCCTCTTAGTTGAGCAAGCTCACGAACAGAAAAAAAATCAACAATACGCTCCTTAGGTTTTAGTAAAGAGTAGTGATCACTATCCAATTCCTTTGATACCTTTTCAACAGACAGATTACCTTTGGTTAATTTTTCAAATGGGAGTTCAAATACCCATTCTAAATAATTTTGTAAAACATTTGCATCAGCAGAATCTGGGTGCATTCGTGAAAATCTATTAAGTTGCTTATTTATCTCCCTAAATGCATCTTCTTGAACATGTGGCTTAAGAGCATCAATTTTCTTCCTAAAAGAAGCTATCTCTTCTTCTCGTTGCGTATCTGTACCCAATTCTTGCTGTATCTCTTTTAGTTGCTCTTTAAGAAAATACTCTTTATTAGTCTGCTCTATTTTGGTATGCACTTTTGAACGTATTTCTCTTTGAACCTTAGCAGATTCTATTTGCGAAGTGACTATATCTATAAGACCCAAAAGACGTTTTTCTATGTTAATTTCTGCATATAATGTATGTGCTACATCTTTTTCAAGTTTAAGCATGGAGGAGACTAGGTCTGCGATACGGCTAGGTTCATCATTTTCCTCTACAGTACGCACTAAATCTGTGGGTATACGTGGATTAAAAGCAGAAAGTTTTTTTACTTTACCTATTAGTATCTCCATTAATGCTTCGGTTTTAAGTTTATCATAGTTATCTAGCGTCATAATATCTATTATCGCTAAGTTAAACTTGTCATTCTCAAAACTAATTATTTTTCCACGAGATAGCCCCTGAAATAGTATTTTCACACGTCCATCAGGAAGTTCTACTTTACGCATAATAGAGCCAATTACGCCTATTTTATACATATCATTAAAATCTCTACTACCTTCTTTACCCGATATAGAAGATGTTACAAAGAGTAACGTATTGTTCTCCATTGCGTGAGAGGCAGCATCAATATCTTTTTGATTATTTAAAAATATTGGGCTTATCATAAAAGGATAAAGAAAAAGTTCATCCTCAACTACGATTGGCAAAGTGGTGGGGAATGCATCATAATCACTAAGTTGCACAATAACTCCTTTTAATTTTTACTTGAATAATGAAAATACCTTTAGTCAAAAATTTTACCAACAATACCTTTTTTTGGCGGAATAATATCTGTCATTTCAAGTACCGAACCTTTGTTTTTATCTCTATATATATTTGCAGCGTTAATGTGCCCTGTTCTATCATACAGTGATGCGATATTTTCATTCAGTAGATACAGACTCATACGAAGACGTATCAAGATGGTATTAACTAAAGGCGTATATGCAGAATTCAAATATCGTGCAATATATGTGTTAGCATCAGATATGGCATCCATTATCAACTTTTGATCTTTATAAACATCTTTTATGCCTAAAAATGATGCTTTAAGCTTCATAAAATCTGTATATTCGCGGCTATTTTCTTCGCCAAAACGTCTATTGTATTCATCAAGATAATAATTTGCAAGTAAATATTCTTCTTCATTCATGTGTGCATGAGCCAACATCATAAGTGCTGTAGGCATAAGTTTAGAGTGCATATGTTCACTCTTTAAAGAGATATAGTAACTATCTGCTTTGTCTAAATCGGACTTAACAATGCTTGATGCAATTTTTTTATACCAATACATTGATGATTTATTAAATTCGGCTTCATTGTCATTATTTTTACAACCAATAAAAATAAAAACCATCGCCAAGCCCAAAATTAATAATATTCTTTTTTTAAAGTTCATTGTCACCTCGTTAAGATTATAGTTTATTTATAATAGCTCAAAATACGTAAGAGATGAATTAGCTTAATGAATAATATTATGAATTTGAAAAATTCTACGTATTAATAATTCTTATTTAATATATATTTTATATAGGCTATGATATTCTATAAAAACATGGAATACTGCATAAGAAAAAGTTAAATATAATATTTATAATATCTTTAACTTATGTAAATACAAAAAAAGGTATTTTTTATGAAAAATTGTAAACTAACGACAATAAAAAAAGCTCTACTGTACTTCACGCTTATATTATTATCTACTATTAACCTGCATGCTTTGTCATATTCTGCTGTAGTATTAGTAGAAGATAGATTTACTGGTGGAAATCTATATGGATGGGGAGGCTCAGCCTATACATACCAGAGTGGTTGGATGTATATTGATGGACGTAAAAGTGCAGACAAAACATATGATTTTTCAAGTACTTATGCCAACAAAACTATAGAAATAGAATTTGCATGGTATCCAGGCTCTTGGGACAAAAACAAAGATAAATTAGAAATTTATCAAGACAACACAAAGATAAAAACTTACTACAACGACAAAAGCTATAGAATTGAAAAATTTCAAACTAAGCTAGATGCAAATGGCAAAATAAATCTTAAATTTAAAGCAAACACAGATAAGACCAAAAGATGGATTGCTATTCAATACGTGAAAATCTCAACACCAAACCCATTGCTTACTTGTCCTGGTTTACTAGAATTTGCACTAGATGGCACAACAACTACTAAATTACATCAGTGGCTTGGAAATGCTCTACCAGCATGGCAATCTCATTTTTATCATTTTAGACCAAATGCTGATGGAAAGTTTAAAGTAGAATACATATCAGACTATAGTAATAGAGCGGTTACAGTTAGGATATATGATGTTTGTGGAAATGTGTTGGTAGAAGACACAGGCTTTGGAAGCCGCACACTATATCTCAACAATGTTAAAGCTGGTCAACAAATTATTGTAGAAGCATATCGAAGATACAATAGTCCTGCAGACTACGATCTTTCTTTAACATACACCGTGCTTTTGCCAACTCCACCTCATGTAGCAGTTATACCAGATCAAAATGTAAAACTTGGTAATTCACTATCTGTCAATGTTGCAAACTACACAACAGAAATAAATGGAGACCCAATCACCTACAGTGCCACAGGTCTTCCTTCTGGTATGTCTATAAATGCTAGTACTGGAAATATTACAGGTTCACCTACTACATCTGGAACTTTCAATGTTACAGCTACGGCCACGGACAAGGACGGTTCAGGTAGTAGCTCTTTTGTCATCAATGTAACCATACCTCCTATAGTTGCAAATGCAGATAGTTTTACTACGCAACCATACAAATCAATATCTGATAATTTTATGGCGAATGATTCAGGCTATAACATACAGGCAACTGCCATCACTCAACCATCAAATGGCTCTGTAACCTATCAAGCAGATGGTTCATTTGTCTATACTCCAACAGCAGGATTTGCAGGACTAGATAGTTTTACCTATACCATAAAAGATGCACTTGGTAGCACAGCTACAACTACAGTTTCTATAAATGTTGTGATAAATACTGTATATAGGTCAGGGATACAACCTTTTACTCTAATAAACCCACCACAAACTCGTAATATTGTAGGTGGCTATAAAATAGCAGGAAACACAGTCATGTGTCTAACTGAAAAAACCTCTGGATACGGAGGCACTTGTCATGGACAAACCGACTACCAACTAGAAACAAGTAACAGAAAAGTTAGTAAATATATAGATATAGACACAGACTCTTCTACATGGAACTCTACATCTTCTTACATAAACTTGCCTACAAGCTATAATCAACGTGGAGGAAAAGGCATAGTATGGGCTGGACTTTTTTGGCAAGGAAGGATTAGTAATGCTAGCAGTTACAATATGCATTATGGTGTAGACAACAATACAAACTACACACTAACCGAAACAGGCAAAGGCGCATCATATAAAAGTATTGACCTCTCAACTATAGGTGCTAATAAGCTTAGATTAAAGGTAGATACCAGTGTATATAAGCCTGTTACGGCTACCACACTATATAGTCTAGGGGATGGATATGCACAAACCTATGCTGCTTACGCTGATGTTACCAATATACTACAAACAGCAAACCTTAATCCTGGAAAACATACCTTTACTGTGGCAAACCTTGTCACAAATGAAGGAAGAGAGTCTTCTCCTGGTGTATTTGGGGGATGGTCATTAGTGGTTATCTACCTTGAAGATGCATTAAATGGTTCTCCTAGAAATATATCTATATATAATGGTTTCGATTCTCTAAACACAAGAAATGCCCCTATCCCCATTACTGGGTTTAGGCTTCCTAGTGGAACGAGTACTTTTCACGCTAAACTTTCCCTCTTTTCGGGCGAGGGAGAATATAGGTACGGGAGAAATTCATTAAGTCAATGGGCAAGTGACACCATACAATTAAGTGATCAACAATCCTCAAACTACTCAGATATGCCAGGCTCTTCTAGCCCATTAAATATTTTTGATGGTGTGCTAGATGGTGTACTTAGAGACGATATACCTGGAAAAAGCAACAATTTACAAGTAAATAATGATGGTATTGACGTTGATGATTTTGATGTATCGTCCCTTATGACATCATACAGAAATGCCAACCCACTCATACAAACTGTCTACATAAAATACTATTCAAATAACGATTATGTTACGCCTAGTATGATTGCATTTACGACTGAACTCTACAAGCCTAGAATTTGTTATGATTATACTCTAGATATTGGGGGGTATGTTTTAGACTCTACCAATAACAAAATACAAACTCCATTTGGTGGGTATGGAAATACACCATTAACAACTCGTGTGACTATACAGTCTCAAGAGGGAGATTACCCTCTAACTGATGTTAATGTAACCTATAAAATAGCTGATACAAGACAACTACAATACATAAAAGATAGTACAGCTATAACTCCAACGGGAATACATACCTATATACCTGCTGGTCCAAATGGACTCAATCAAACTTATGGTGAAACCAATAGTGGGTTTGGAATGTATATTGGAGTAGGTGCTAAACAAGTTCCTAATGGTCCAGGAGGAGTAATTGGGCCTTTTCAAACACGTTACTTTAAATTTGACAATAAAATGTCTGTTTCTAACTTAAATACATGGTTTGACATGTGGCTAGAGTATACAGTTAACTATGGTTCAGGACCTTTGACTTTGACCAAAAACTTAGATGCAAGTAGCATGTGTACAAGTGCTGGAGGATACTATCCTGCTTATGGTATATTTAATGTTTCTTCAGAAAATGCAAGTACATCATCTGCTAATTTTGGACAACCATATAATTTATATACTCAAATAGCAAAACGTAATTTCAATGCACGTATTTTTAGTTACAACACTGATTACAAAACACCTAAAGTTGTTAACACATCCGTAGAGGCAGAGTTATTTAATGCTGGTCATTTTAACAGAGATACAAATATTTCTTGTTTTAACCCAGACTCAAACATAACACAACCAATATTTGTTAGATTTAATAATCAATCATCTGCCTCCATAAATAACTTGAGCTATGATGGTGCCATAAGAAATACTGGATTTAGAGTCTGGCACATTACAAGACCTGATGGAACCTTAGTTCAACACACTTGTACAAATAGAGCTGATGAAGCTTGTTTTCAAAAACTTTATACTGTTGACTATTCATCAGATACTTTTTGTAAAACACAATGTAGCAAAACTGGAAGTGGATGTTATGCATGTTTACGTAAATTTTATGGTAAACCAACATGTTCTAGAGATAATTTCTCAGTAAGACCAGAGGCATTTGTAACAAATTTATCAGATAGTAATCAAGATGCAAGTACAAGTGCTATTGCAAAAGATATTGCAAATTCTAAAGTATCAACCAATCTACCAAACAAAGCAAATATTTCTGCTGGCTATAATTATAGGTTTGATATAAATGGTACCAATTTCAATGATGATACTAACACAAGAGGCTACAATCAACAATTTGATGCAGTCAAAGATGGATCATCTGCAAACATGACTTGGTCACCTGGAACTAAAGATGTAACAGGATGTAACGACACATCAGACAAAACAATATCTATAACTTTGTACAATGGAGAAAGCGTTAATCATTACACAAATAAGACAAGCCTAAGCAACATTAAACAAGTTGGACGATATAGCTTTTCGATAAATGATATTAACTGGACTAGTGTAGACTGGTATCCAAACTATACAAAACATCACAATGCAAGTGGATTTTTAAGCACTGAAGACTGCCAACTAAATAGCTCAATAGTAAATCCTGTTGGTTCAACAATTAGAAATGGTTGTTCAATAAGCAGTATTCATACTCATCCAAATGGGTCTCAATATACTGCGTTAGATTTAACTGTTTTTCCTTATAGTTTTAATCTATCATTAAATGCATCGGCTAGCCCAAGTGGAAACAAAGATTTTGTATATATAAATACACTATCAAATAACCTATATCCTGATGGCATAGATGAAAACATGTCCTACAATATAACAGGAACATTCCGTGCACAAGGCTACAATGCAGAAGTGCTTAGCAATTATGTAGATAAGTGTTATGCTGAAGATACAGATATGACACTGCGATATACTTACCTCTCTTCAGTGCCATCTCTAACACCAAATTTTACATATGACTTGATTGATTACAATACAACTAATCCTAGTGATATAATAAGACCACGTTCACAAAATAGATTCACAAATACACAAAGTAAGAATATTGAAAATAATGTAAGTATTACACAAAACTCCATATATTATGAAAAATCTATGAATGGTGCCATCACCATGGAGTTAGGATTAAATTTCGATAGAGAAAACAATAAACCACTTAATCCTAGATTTATATATTTTAATGATTTGAATATTTCGCAAAAATCAAACATAAGCGTAGATAGAATAGATACGTATAAAGCATTTGGGGTACTGCCTATTGATAGTAATATATCATTCCTATATGGACGCGTAAAAACAACTAAACTTTTCTATGGTGACATAACCACATCAAGCATATCAACACCTCTATCTATTGTTGTATATTGTGATTTAGGATACACAGAGTGTCAAAACAGAGGTATTTTTGCTAAAGATGCACAGACAAATGAATTTGACTGGTGGAAATCATGGCAACATAACAATCAAATAGACAAAGATGGTAATGTTGAACTAGTTAGTACGCCTAGCACGGCATTAAGTTCTACATCTGCATCCATTACTTCAAAAGGAGAAGATACTACTATTTCAGTCAGCAAGGGATCACTCACACTACCTGCTACAATTCCAGTAAATCTTGTAGTAAACGATCCAAAAACACCTGCTCCTTCTAAATATACTGACAGATGGCTCATATACAATCCTAGTGACCCAATACTGCCCCCTAGTCCTTTCTTTAGTGTTGGATTTATCGGAACAGGTGCTTGGGCAGGGCAAGGGCAAACGGGGAATGTTGTAGGAGGAACTTCTAGCAGTAAGAAAAATGGTAGACTAGAATGGTAAAGCTTAACAAAGGAAATCTCAGACATGCTATTGCCATGATAGAACTGATATTTGCTTTAGTTATCATGGGTATTGCCATGATGTCTGCACCAATGCTAATGAGTACCGCTACAAATAGCACCTTTGTAGGCATACAACAAGAAGGTATAAATGAAGCATCTACCAGAATAAATATGATTATGGGGTACCAATGGGATGAGAATGATACTGATGACAAATATATCCCACCCATACTAAATGTTAAAGCTGGTGCTAGTGATTTAAATCAGATTTTACTTACATCTAAACGTATAGGCATACCAAAAGAGAGCTATCGTAGTTTTATTCTATCAGATAAAAACAGTAGTCAATTATATGCATCCGCACTAGGAAGTGATGGAGGAGATAGTGATGACATAGATGACTTTGGAAATGTATCTTTAAGTCAAGTACAAGCGTCAACTTCAGATTACGTTGAAAAAAATATTTTAATCTCTACAGCAGTTGCATATAATTTAGATAGTGTATCTGGTGGATACTCTCAAACAACTATTCAGTTTAGCCCATTTGCAACATCTACAGATACAACAAATATAAAATCTATAACAGTGACACTAACAAGCAGTAGCGGAGTATCTGAATTGGACAAAACTATTATATTACGTGGATTTTCTTGTAATATAGGTGGGTACCAACTCGAAGAGAGGAGCTTTTAATGAGAGAAAATCATAGTCGTTTAGCGTTTACACTTATGGAACTTATATTCGTAATTGTTATCTTAGGAATTGTTGCATCTATGGGTTCAGAAGTAATTGCTAAGGCATATGAAAATTATATCGTACAAAGGTCAGAACATAGAGCATCTATAAAAACGCAGTTAGCTAGTAATCAAATTGCAAATAGACTTAGATACGCTATGCCTGGGACACTAATCAGAAGAAATGGTCTAACAGGTGTAGCAGAGGCATTAGATGCACCACTTGTTGGAAATAGCTACAGCGTACTACAATGGATAGGTGTGGATGGTGACAGCTTTGAAACTATAGCCTCTGATGCAAATAGGTTTCCTGGTTGGAGTGGTTTTTGCGATGTTAGTGCAAGTGATGCTCAAGTTATTTCTACTCCTGGCTCAAATTTAGCATTAACAGATACCATTATAAAAAATCTTTCACACAATACTAAAAATATATCTAGTGCTGCAATCTTTTTTCCAAATGATGGAAATATAGCACATGGTATTTCATCTGCTTCAGGAACCAATATTACCCTAGATGTTAATGCTACTCGTATTGTAGAAAGATACAAACTAGCATGGAGTTCTTATGCTCTTTCGGTTGAGAATGGAGATTTATTTCTTTATTATAATTTTAAACCATCTTATGGTACACCTATAAATGGAGAAAAAAAACTTTTAATGAAAAATATTACAACATTTAAATTTCAAGGAACAGGACGCACTATACGTTTTAAGATTTGTAAAGATGAGGAACTAGGCGACATTAACATATCATCATGTAAAGAAAAGGCGGTATTCTAAATGATTTTAAAAACTTACAGAAAAGCTTTCTCTATGATTACCGCGATTGTAATAATTGTACTTATGTCTACTGTCGCTATATTGGTTTTAGATATGTCAGGAAAGGTAATTAAAGAAACTACTGCACAATTTCAAAATGAACAAGCTACCTTATATGCAAATAGCTATACAGAATATGCTATTTTAGCAGTAACAGGAAATGACAGAAAAAAAGCATGTCTACAAACGATAAATACTACAATGGGAACACCAACAAATGGCAATGGATATCGTATTCGTGTGCAAATAGCATATATAGGAACTCTAGCAGAAGTTGGAAAATGCCCCACAACAAGGATATTGTCAGACTCTGTTACAACCAAAAAAAGTCCGCTTACCATTATAGTAGATGCATATGTAGACTATAAACCTATAGATGCAGAGGGTGGAAGCAATAATGCTCCTTGGATTACATATCACAGAAGAACTATACAAAAGATTTGATGATGAAAACAATAAAAAATAATAAAATAAAATTGGCATTTACAATGCTTGAACTAGTTATGGTTATCGTGGTTCTAGGTATACTAGGAGCATTGGCGATACCGAGATTTGATCGTGACCTAAATCAAGAAGCTGCTGATAGCATCTTGTCAGATATACGATATACGCAACATATTGCATTATTAGACAATAAACACAAATTTGATAAATCTAAATGGCAAAGACGATTTTGGAAAATAATGTTTGGAACTTGTACTGGAACAGATAGATTTTATATGATTGGTAGTGATGATGACATGAGTGCAAACAATAGCTCTGGTTTTTTCTCAAAATCAGAATCTATAACAGATCCTAGTAATGGGAAACATATGTTTTGGACAAATGGCATAGACTGTTCAAATGTTAAAGATACAACCATCAGTGATAGAATATTTATTACTAAAAAATACGGTATTACAAATATATCTACCTCTGGTGGATGTGCTTCAAATAAATACATAGGATTTGACTACTTAGGTAGACCACGAAATGGGTTTGCCACATCAACTACACCAAACGATGCCTCCTATATGTCTACGGATTGTACATTTACATTTACCATGTATGACGGTACAACTTTTGCTATACAAATTGACGCAGAAACTGGATATGCCTTTATCGTTGGGCAACCAAATTCATAAGAAAATATATAGTTTTCTATTTACCATTCATTAAGTATCTTAAGTTACAATTAAGTTGAGTAAGCGACTTACTCGACTCTTAAAATTAAAGGATATATCATGAAACGTAGTATTACAGGTAGACATTTTGACTTAACAGAATCAATCAAAAATTATGCAGAAACTGCCGTAGATGCAGTAGATAAGTATCATCTTGACATCACCACGGTCAATACAGTTATTTCAAAAAGTGAAAAAAAAGGCTTTGCAGTAGAGTTTATATTAAACCTTAAAGATAAAAATACTATCGTAATCACGCAAAATGATAAAGATGTATATGCGGCCATTGATTTAGCTATAGAGAGAGTTAAAAAATCACTTAGACGTCATGCCGATAAAATTAAAGGACATCGCATAACCTCTTTTAAAGATTTAGGTTCAGAGGCTGAGGCAGTATCAGAACAGATTGATCATGCAGAGCATACAGAAGCAGAAATAGTGCCAATGGATTTAGAACTTCACAAACCACTTGATTTTGATGAAGCGATAGATGCACTAAGAGAAGAGAAAAAGAGACAATTTATAGTCTTCAATGACGAAGAAGGTCTAATGAGAGTAATGTACAAACGTGCAGATGGTAAATTTGGACTTTATTAGACCGCTCTAATCAAACCAAAGGTATCTTCCTTTGGTTTATGTTTTTAGCCTATTTTTAGCATTAGCAATTACCTCTTCATCTTCTGCCATGTCTAACCACTTAAATTTCTGACCACTTTGAATAGTGCCATCTAATATATCTCCAGAATCTCTAAATTTTAAATCTAATTTTGCAATATCAAATCCATTGGTAGTTTTAGTAAACTGGATTAGACGTTCGCTAGCTTTAAAATTGCTATAAAGGTAGCACCAACTTTTTAAACCATTACGACCTACTCTACCTCTTAACTGATGCAAGGTTGCCAACCCTAGTCGCTCCGCACCCACTATGACTATTAGGGTTAATCTAGGAAGTGAGATACCTACTTCTACTACAGTTGTAGCTAAAAGCACATCTCCTTTTTCTCTAAATTCTAAAAGTACCTCGTCTTTTTTCTTGTCTTTACCATGAGTCACGTAGACATTATCAAACTTATTTTCCCAAAAATTTCTACTCTCTTTTAGTGACTGATAAGGTACTTCAGAGCTTTCTTCTACTAAAGGATATATAATTAGCACTTGATGATTTTGTGTCACCTCTTCTTTTATATGAACTAGCAAATCAGAAAAATTGGATTTACCAATAGTTTGAGTTAAAACCTCTCTTTCAAAAGGAGTTGTAGTTATGAGAGAAACATCTAATAGTTCTGAATTCATCATAGCTTGTGTGCGAGGTATTGGTGTAGCAGAAAACTGAATAAAATGTGCTTTGCATTTAGAACCACTAACTAACATTTCCAAAGAGGCACGTTGCTTAGTTCCAAAACGATGCTGTTCATCTACCATTACCAAAGAAGCTTTTGGTAAATCTTCCTTAAACAATAATGCATGTGTTCCTATAGTAAAATCTGCTTCTAAGTAATCTCCTTTGCTTTTACCTTGCATAAGCAATGCAATACTGACACTTTTTGGTAAATATTTACATGCCTCTTCATATAGTTGTAAGGCAAGTAGTGATGTTGGTGCCATAAGTATAGTTTTATATGGTAAAGCCATCATCACGGAAGCCAATATAACCATAGTCTTACCAGAACCCACATCTCCAACTACCATACGTTTTGTTGCTCTTTCTTTACTGGATAAATCTTTTTTAATATCCGCAATAACCTTTTGTTGCTCCATAGTAAGCTTAAAAGGCAACTTGTCCACAAAAGAAGAAACATCTCCAGTCAATGCATTTAAAGCTGGAAAATCGATACGCTTACCTCGTAATTTTTTAAGATGGTTATAGGCTTCTATGAATTTAAGAACTTTAATAAATCCACTTTTTATATTTGCATTATCATAAATATCTTCCATTTTTTTAGGAAAATGTAAATTCATTAACGCGGTTACTTCTTTGGAGTTCAATCCTTCATCATAAAGATTTTTTTCTGAAATATAGCACTCAATTAAAGAACTCATCTCAC
>Ga0256829_1001200_pt1 | contig 22141 bp, 16 predicted proteins | sample 131447metaG_FD_185979 | JGI IMG/M metagenome (GOLD analysis project Ga0256829, IMG submission 185979) | Hydrothermal vent microbial communities from Lau Basin, Pacific Ocean - 131-447 | ecosystem: Environmental > Aquatic > Marine > Hydrothermal vents | place: Pacific Ocean: Lau Basin | collected...
TGTGAGGTTGGCTTCATTGGCACTTTCAAGTGCTTGTTTTATGTGGATATCTAAATCTTTAGGGATATATTCTAAACTTCCCGCATTTTTCATAAAGTATAATCTGTTTTAACATCTAAAAAGTTCATTGTAAAGCCTTTTTTTATAAATTATTGAGATGAAATTGTATCTAAATTTAAGTAAAACAAAAAGTGAGTTATTCCACTAAATCTGCATAATCACAAACGCTAGCAATGTCCCTAGAACTATTTGCCATGAAAAACCGATACTGAGTCCGAAGGTATAAGGTTGGAGGGCAAGTACTGTGAAAAATCCTCCTGCTAAGGCAAAAGGAACATTTTTCGCACTGCCTCGAGAAGTAAAGAGTGCTGAGAAAAACACCCCTAATAACCCTGTATAGGCAAATGCCATAATGCCTAAGGCAAAACTGATGAGTGAGAGGTCACTGTACTTTTGCCAAAAGTAACTAAGTATCGCCATAAGTATGAGTAGAAATGCGAAAAACAATACGGCTTTTTTAGATTGTTTTACAAAATATGCTTCACTTGTTTGCGGTTCATGTTGGAGCTTATAGGGTTTATAAATGTCTTCGATGGCAACGGATGCCATTGCACCTAAAACTGAATTTGTACTGGAGAGGGCGGCTGCTATAGCACCTACTGTGACTATAGCTCGAATCCCCTCTGGAAGCTCATGCAAGATGTAGTACATAAACACAGTAATCTTTTCTCCACTAAAACTTTGCGTAATATTGGTACTTTGATAATGCACAAATAGTAAAGCTCCGATGGCTAAAAAGAGCAGTACAACAGGGATAGTCATAACGATAGAGAGAATGAGAGAAGAAGATGCCTCCTTTTGGTTTTTACAAGAAAGGACGCGTTGTGTCATATCTTGGTCGAGTCCAAATGCGGCAATGTTAAGTAAAAACCAACCGCTGAGCAGTCCGATGATGTTAAATTTACCATCAAAAGATGTGTCAAAAAAAGTGAGTTTGTGATTGGCTTGGAGTATTGCTAAAATATCACCATGCCCCAAAGAAGTGTAAAGATAAAAAAGAACAATAACACCTGCACCAACATAGGTTATCGCTTGAATGATATCACTCAGTATAACAGATTTTACCCCACCAAAATAAGTGTATATTAAAGCACCAAAAACTAAAATCAAGATAGAGAGGAACATATGTATAAAACTAATGTCCAAAAAGAGAATCATACTTATGGCTAAAGCACCGATGTAAAGTCTCGCACCACTTGCCATAATACGACCGACAAGAAACATGATACCTGCTTGTCTTTTTGCACTTGCTCCGTAACGATGCTCTAAAAGTTCGTAAACGGTAATGACCTTGTACTCATAAAATTTTGGTACAAAAACACGAGCGATGAAAAAAACGGCTAAGAGGGCTGAAAAATAAAACCCAATAAACGTAAAGTCGTGGGCATAAGCAAACTCAGGAACCCCTAAAAAAGTTGCTGCAGATTGGGAGGTAGCAAGAATGGAGAGTGCTACAGCAAAAAGTGGCATTTGGTTGGAGCTTGTGAAGTACTCACGGGATGAGCTAATTTTCTCACGAGAAAAGAGGTAAGAAGTGAGTGCTAAAACAAAAAAGTAAGCACTAAAGACACCCCAATCAAGTGAAGAAAATCCACTATTCATGAGAAGATTTTAGTCCTAATATCGCAACTTCTTTGCGAACTTCTTTCATAAACTTTTTCCCAGGGTCTACCTTCTTTGTTCGGTAGTTTGTATCTTTTTCGAGCCAAAGACCTGTTTTTTGCATAGCTGTGTACTCGTAATGACCGATGAGAAATTCTATCTTAGGGTATTTAAAACGCAGGTACTTAATAAGCTTAGCGTTAGCTATCACTTGTGCGTGAGTAAGGTCCTCTTTTTTGTTGTTTTTACCTCCAACATTTTCTATGCCGATACTAGAGTAGTTAAGACCGATGACATGACGAGCCATGACATTATCTGGCATGAGCTGGTAGATTGTTCCATCGCGTTTGACAAGATAGTGTGCAGAAACATTTAAGGCAGAAGCTTTAGCAATGTCGGCTCTATCGTTTGGCAGTGTTTCAGGGTAGAGTCGTGCAAAAGATTTGTTAAATGTCGGTACAGCCGTCCAGTGTAAAACAATAGCGATAGGTTCTATTTTTATATCTTTGACACTTAATCCATAATGCTTTTTGATATACTCTTTGGTTAAATCTTCACGTTTTTTCGTAAACTTGATAGGTTTTTGAATGATACTGTTCTTTGTATGGAGGTTTTCTATACGCATATTTGCTTCAACAATACGACTAATAGGGATAGCTCCTGCTTTGAGTTGGTTCATAATAACATCGACTAACTGTTTGACACTAACGTTATCTAATTGGTTAGCAAAGAGGAGCATATCTACCCCCGCATTGATAGCTAAAGTAATACGCTCTTTGAGTGTGTATTTTTTAGCAATAGCCCCCATTTGCATATCATCACTGATAATCACTCCAGTGAACTTCATGTTGTTACGGAGTAAAAGGGTGTTAAATCTGTAAGAGAGTGTTGCAGGGTACTTTTTGTCAATGTGTTTGTTAAAAACATGTGCGGTCATAATCGCATCGACATGCTGTGATTCTAAAAGTCCATAGTAAGGTTTGAGTTCTTCAGGCGACCATGTCTCACTCACATCGACAAAACCCTCGTGTGAATCTGCATTTGAAGAGCCATGCCCTGGAAAATGCTTGACAACTGAAACGATATGTTCGTTTGATTGTTCGTCAATCACAACTTTTGCATACTCAACCACTTGACGAGGGTCACTTCCAAAGGAGCGTCCCATCCCGACGATGACTTTGTTTTTTGGGTTGATGGCAAGGTCAACAACAGGAGCAAAATTCATGTTGATGCCCGCACTTTGGAGCATTTGTGCTTGTTTTTTGTAGATTGCGACTGTATCTTTGTAGTTGTACTTTGAAACAGTGGCTGCAGATGGGATTTTAGCAAAACCATCTTGAGGGTTGAGTCGTGCAACTTTGCCACCTTCTTGGTCTATACTGATAAAAAGGGGTTCTTTTGAGACAGATTGCAGGGATTTTGTGAGTCTTTTTAACTGCTTAGGATTGGCAATATTTTTGGTCTTTTTACTTTTATAATCTTTATCAAATAAAATGACACCTCCTAAGTTGTACTTTTTTATGTCTTTTACAATTTGCGATTTTTGATTGACTGTAGTGCCGTCAAAACCAACAATGAGCATATGCCCAATCATTTTTTTAATGTCAGCTTCCGTGACATCTTTTGCATAAAGTGCAAACACAAGTGTAAAAAAGAGTAATAATACTTTCAAACGAGATCCTTCGATTTTTTTAGTTTTGTATTATAGTGTGAATCTCGTTAATGGCGTTAAACAGTAGGGATTTTGTTGTCTCTTTTGTTACTATATGGGGTGAAAAATGGTCACTAACCACTTTTATGATATAAAAATTCTTGATAGCAGGGGAGTGGATAACCGCATCATATACTCCAAAAGATTCCATATCTGCAAGATTTTCACCTTCTCTATCGACGGGAGTATCAGAACACAAAATCTTTTGCTTATTTGGCTTAAAACGGTAGGGTGTCTCGTCGTATATAATTTCACCCACTTCAAGGACTTTACCTAGAGCAAAGCTTTTGTCTGCACCACAAATGCCAACATTTAAGTATATATCTTCATCTGTAATGTCAAAATGATTGATGAGGGTTTGTGTGGCGGCTCTTGCGTTTGTGACACCTAGACCACTGATGATAAGTTTTATACTTTCATTGGAAAAAAAGGTAAAGTTACTGAGTTTGCTTTTTTTGAGTTTGTAGAACTCTACAAAAGCCTGTGCTTCAGGTTTGAGTGCAGTAATTATATAAATCATGACAAAATTATAGCATTTTTAAGAAAAAGTAGCTATAATTTCATCGCTCTTCTTTAGACCTGTGCAATGGTCATTTGAGACAATGTGTCAGGGTAGGAATACAGCAGCACACCTTAAATGATTATGTGCCGCAGGTATCTGGAGAAGGGTACCTCGATTTATAATCTTTTAAACAAATCCCACTTACGCTATAATCTCAACATAATTTAATGTAAAGAGTAGTAATCCATGAAAAAATATATAACCCTCTTAATGATAGTTTTACTTGCAGTAGCAGGTTTTATCGCTTATGACAAAGCTGCAAAAATTTTGCCTTTTTATGAACAACTTACGCAACCTCATGTTGGAACAGAAGTAGATTTACAAAGAGTTGAGCAAAAAGATGCTCACTATGTTGGTTCTGCAAAATGTAAAGAGTGCCATAAAAAGAATTATGAGCATTGGAGTCATTCGCAACACCCTAAAATGATTCAAGATATCAAAAAAGACCCTTCTGTGGTGGTTGCTGACTTTTTAAAACTCCCTGCAGATGCTGATTTTAAACTTGAAGATGCGGTCTACACAGTAGGTAGTAAGTTTAAACAACGTTTTATGATGCGTAAAGATAGAGATGGTAAAGAGGATTATATCTTAGGAAATTACCAGTGGAATGTGCAAACACAAAAATGGCAACATTTTAAACCATGGAAATACTGGTATAAAGGGGCTTATCCTCATGATAACCATGCCCTTCCAACATCAAGAGCTTGTGATGGATGTCACTTCACCGGTTTTATGTCAAGAGAAAAAAGAGTGGAGACAGGAATCTCATGTGAAGCCTGCCACGGACCTGCTTCGGAGCATGTCAAAGAACCAAAATCGAAAGTCTATCTTGCTTCTTTAAGTGACCCCGTGCGACAAAATGAAGTCTGTTTGCAGTGTCATATGAGAAACCGTGATATACGACTAAGAGACCATAACCTAAGTACAATTGCAGGCGATGCGAGAGATTATCCTTTTGGATATGAAGCAGGAAAATCACTGGCAAAATACAAACTTGTTGCCCCTTTTAAAGGGGTAGAGACTAAAGAGTTTTATGCCAATGGTATGGGAAAAAAGAACCGTACACAAGGGAATGAATTTGTACATTCTATGATGGGAAAACATGGCATTACTTGTATCAACTGTCACTCTCCACACACATTGGAACCAACTGCACAGCATAATACAGGCAATAAACTCTGTATGAAGTGTCATACTTTTGGTTCTCCAATAGGTCCCCATCAAGGAAGTTTAGAAGCACATACACATCATAAAGCCAACTCAAAAGGGAGTCTTTGTGTCGAGTGTCATATGCCAAAAGTAGGACGTCACACGGGAAAATCTCCACTAACTGTAAGAACACACTTATTTGGATTTGTGACACCTGATGAAACACTCAAATATAATATGCCAAAAGAGACCAATGCTTGTTTTGCTTGTCATAACACAGCAAACAACAAACGCAGTATGAAAACATTACAAAGTGATTTAGAAAAATGGGGAATGGTAAGCTGGGATAAAAGATAGCGAGAAATATAGAGGTAATTCAGTCAGCTGTTAGAAAAAGTCATGTAGAATAGTTATATATTTAACCCCACAAAGGAGGGTAGGAATGGCTACTCTACAAAAAATTATTTTGTCACTCACTCTGTTGTTTTTAGCTGGATGCTCGACAACATCTTTAGTACATAGTGAACAAAGACTTGGAAAAACTGCGAGTGTTTCTCTCTTTCAACTAAAAAATTACACTGATACACCACGAGCAGGGATGCGTGCCGCAAACATAGTTGAAGGGATACTCCTTGCGAAAGGCTTTCCTGTGAAAAGTCATGTGTCAGAAGATGCAAAGACTTTTTCACAAGCACAAAAAGTTGCAAAAAAAGATAAGACGGAATCTTTTATCATTGGTGGTGTGAGCGAATGGCGTTATAAAACGGGGATAGATGGTGAACCTGCGGTAAGCCTGCAACTCACTATGTATAATACCAAGAGTGGGAAGATAGAGTGGAGTGCCACGGCTGCTGATAGTGACTGGGGAACTGATTCTATAGGGACAACAGCACAAGAACTGCTCGAAACGATGATGAAGTAGTCCAATAGATGAGAAAGGAAGATAAAAGAAGACAAGAGAAGCTTGATGTAATTCTCGGGATGTTACAGGATTATGCATTTGCGGAAACATTTGCTCTAGTGGTAGTTTTTTTAGGTATAGGGTATTTGATAAATCCTCAAGATGTCTGTATGCTCCACTCTGAAATATCTTTTCTTCTTATTCTCCTTTCTGTTATTACACTTTTTCATGGTTTTGAAAATGGACTTTTCGCTTTAGCCCTTTTAGCCCTTGCAATGTGGCTTTTTTACCCAATTTTTGACTATACTGAGTTTTTAGTCGTTTTGATGATGACGATGATTTATAGTGAGTTTCATTACTTTTGGACAAAAAAAATCAAAAAAGCGGAGATTGATGCAAACTACAGAGGATTAAAGCTTAATGAACTCTCAAAATCTTTTTATGCCTTAAAAATTTCACATGATCAACTTGAAAAAAACTATATCGTCAAGCCGATGAGTATTCGTAACTCTATCGGTGAAATTATGAAGCACAAACAAGTAGTTGATAAGAATAGTGAGATAAATCTTGATGAACGCTCACAAGAGTACTATAAAAACTTTATGATTTTACTCGAAAAATCTTTTAGTGTAAACAAGAGTCTTATCGTCTATAAAAAGTCGCAAGACACAAGCCTTTTATCAGAAAAAAATGCTTTACAAATATGTAGTAGTACTTGTGATGCGAAAAAAATCGAAGATATTTTCGATAATTATCTTGTTGATAAGGCAGTCTCGAGAAAACAAGCGGTTTTTATTAGTGATGAGCAAGGGAATCCGAGTTTAGTAAAAAGAAGTGAGACAAAATTTGTTGCCGCAATTCCTGCGGTGCGTGATGATCAAGTTGTGAGTGTCTTAGCCATAGAGATGATGCCATTTATGGCGTTTAACAGAGAAAATCTTACTTCTATTACCCTTTTACTTGAGTACCTTTCCATCTCCATTGCGAAGGAAGATAGACTTTATCTTAGTAGAGATTTAGAAATCATTGAAGATAAAGCATTTAGAAATGAGTATATACGCTTGAAACATCTTTATGATAAATATGGAGTAGAATCAACGGTCTTGGTTTTAAAAATAGATAATGAACTCCAAACTCTGAAAGTCAATAGTTTTGTACAAAAAATGTTACGCGCTTTAGAGTTTACAACAACCCTTCATAGTAAGAATCACTATTATATTGTGAATTTGTTCCCTTTACATGATAAATCTTCAGCGGTAGGCTACATAAACAGACTTCTTGGAATGTTACAAGATGAAAGAGATAAAGTGTTTGAGCATATGAGTTTTAACATAAAAGATGCAAGAGTGCTTGATAAATATCTCAAAGAAGATTACAGTGAATGAGCTTTTTAGTTTGATGGAAGAGCATATCTTTGTTGTTTTAGCTTTGCATCTTCTTATAAGCATGGTATTGTCTTTTTTTGTCTCAAAAGTTATTTTAAAAAGATTTGTCAAAAAAAATAAAAAGGTAGATTTAGAAGATAAAAAGAGACTCGAAGAAAATGCTTTGAAGCCACGTATTAATCGTCTCTTTTTTCAAATATCTCTGCATAAAAATAATCAAATTGCCATTTTTATATTTATGCTCCTTTTCAATATTGCTATCCCATTTATAGGCTACTTTTTTACACTTTGGGTAACTTGGTATCTTGTCAATGTAAAATATAAAAAAAAGACCGTTACAACCAATATGCTCAATCTTGATGAATTTAATATGTCTTTTTTAAAAGTTGAGAGAACTTTTGGTGAAGGTTCTATGAATGATTTGATGTTGAGTGCATATGCCTCCAAATCAAAAAAGCTTAAAGCACTCTCTTCTTTAGCTGCAAATCTCTCTCCTGCAAATCTCAAAATCATTCGACAAACTTTAGCAAGTACCGATGATGAGGTAAGAATGTTTGGTTATGCGATTATTAACAAGGCCGAAAAAGCCCTCAATCAAAAGATTAACTTTCATCTTGATATTATTTATACTCAATCGCAAAAAGGTCTCAATCAAGATGCGGCGCTTGTAGCAAATTCACAGAAGGAACTGGCATTTTTGTACTGGGAAATGATTTATACAGAACTCTCTCATGAAAGTTTAAAGGGGAACTTTTTAAACTCCGTGATTTTATATATCAATGAAGCAAAAGAGTACTATTTACCTCAGATAGATACCCTTTCAATCGAATTAGAAAGAATGCAAAAGGATTATGTTCAAGAACAAGATGGAACAGATAAACTCGCTATAAAGGAGCATGAATTGCAAATCCTTTATAAAACATGTTCTAATCTCTATATGTTAATGGGACGTGTTTATATGCAAAGAAAGAACTATAAAGAAGCAAAGAAGGAGTTTACAATCGCTCAAGAACTTGTAGCTGGTGAAGATACTTTTCTCATCCCCTATCTTGCGGAAGTCTATTATGATACGGGTCGATACAATATTGTGCAATCAGTTTTAAAAAGTGCAAAGGGACTAGAGTTGAATGCAACACTTTACCCCATAGTAGACCAATGGAAGGTGGCTTCATGAGTATAGATTTTCCTAAGAGTGATAGTGTTGACATTATGCTTTTTTCAGAGGGGACATACCCTTATGTAAAGGGGGGCGTCTCGAGTTGGATTTTGCAACTTATGAAGGGTTTACCAGAGTTTACTTTTGGTGTTTGTTTTGTAGGTGCACAGGAGGTCATGGATGGGAAGAAGCTTGAGATAAGTTATGAATTTCCCCCAAACTTGAAACATTTAGAAGTACATTATCTTTTTGACAAAGGTGAAGAGACAAAAGTAAAACGCAAGAAAGGGAGTAAAAAGGGTTTTGAAGCGGTTGCAAAACTTTATAACTCATTTAAGTCTGAAGATAAATCCATCCCAGAGATGCTTCAAAAGATTGAGTTTTATACGAAAGATGTGACCTTTGATGACTTCTTACACTCTGAGAGAGCTTGGAATTTTATCAATGATATTTATATGAAGAACTGTCCAGATATTCCTTTTGTGGATTACTTTTGGACACTCCGTAACATCCATAAACCCATTTGGATTTTAGCACAGATTGTAGAGAGTCTTCCAAAAACAAAAATTTATCATGCACCCTCAACAGGGTATGCAGGATTTTTAGGTGCTTTGGCTTCCTACACAACAGGGCGACCTTTTATCTTAACCGAGCATGGGATTTACACACGAGAACGCAAGATTGATATGCTTTCTGCGGACTGGGTAGAGTATAAAAAACCAGCACTTTTACAGCAACCTGAGGAGTATAATTACATTAAAAGAATGTGGGTAAATTTCTTTGATAAAATTGGTGTCTTTTGTTATCATCGTTCAAATTATGTACTTTCTCTTTTTGCAGGTGCGCAAAAAATTCAAATCAATTTTGGTGCAGATGCAAAACGTACCAAAGTTATTCCCAATGGTGTGGATGTAGATACTCTGATGGCAACTATACAGTATAGAGCAGCGGTACCAAAACCGATTGTAACACTGATTGGTCGGGTTGTGCCTATTAAAGATATAAAAACATTTATTCGTGCTATTAAAATTGCTTCTGAAAGTATTCCTGAGATTGAAGGCTGGATTGTTGGGGCTGTAGATGAAGATAAAGAGTATGTTGAAGAGTGTCAGCAAATGGCACTCTCTTTGAAAATGAAAGAGAAGATACAGGTTTTTGATGGCAATAAAAGTGATATGACACAAGCAGAAATCATCGCAAGTCCTGAGCAAATCAAGCTCTTTGGACATAGCAATATCAAAGAAATTTTGCCACACTCTGCTCTGCAAACGCTCTCTTCTATTAGTGAAGGAATGCCTTTGGTTATTTTGGAAGGGTTTGCTGCAGGCGTGCCTTGTGTGGCAACAGATGTGGGGAGTTGTAAAGACCTTATCGAAGGTGGTATCAATGAAGATGATATTAGCATGGGTGTAGCAGGGGCTATTACAGGGATTGCCAATCCTGATGCACTGGCAAAAGAGTATATCCGTTTACTTGATTTTGAAAATGGAGAGTGGAAAAAAGCACAAGAAGTGGCACTCAATCGTGTGCAAAAGTATTATCGTCAAGAGATGTTTTTAGAGGATTATAGAAAGATTTATAAGCAAGCACAGGTATTGACTTGGGATGAACTCCAAGCAAAGGAGCCGATGTAATGGCAGGGATTGGATTTGAACTTCGTAAAATTCTCAAAGAAGATAGACTGCTTTCTTTAGGGAAAGTTTATGGCTACTCGGCAATTTTAAGTTCGGGGCCATGGGTTGTCTCTATCATAGCGATTTTACTAGTTGGTTTCATCAACATCTCTAATTATGGTGAAGCAAGTGAAGTCTATCGCTTTCAGGTTGTGATTACCTATGCAATAGCTTTGGCTTCGAGTTTAATTATAACAGGATTACTGCAACTTCCCTTTACTCGTTATATTGCAGACCTTATTTATAACCGGCGTGAAGAGGAGATTTTACCCTCGTATTTTGGAGCTATTTTCCTCTCATGGGGCTTAGGATTGCCTTTTATCATTCCTCTATATATTTGGATTTTTGGCGGAGATAATATACTCTTTTTGATAGGTTCTGTAGCAACTTTCTTGATTTTATGTGGGGTGTGGATATCGAGTATCTTAGCTGCGAGTTTGAAGTACTACAATGGTGTCGTGTGGGCATATTTTATCTCATACTCTTTGATTGTCCTCATTTCGATGCTTTATGGCGATAGTATTGTAAAATTGATTTTTACTTTCTTTTTTGGGAATGCTATTTTATTTATAATTTTGCTTACTCTCATTATAAAAAGTTACCACTCTACTATCTTTTTGAAAATAGATTTTTTCTTAGAAAAAAACTTTTACTGGACTTTAGGCATAGCAGGACTTACTTATAACCTTGGTGCATGGGTTGATAAAGTAATTTTTTGGTACCATCCTGCAACAGGTTATGTAGTTGCTGGAAAATTACATGCTTCGATTGTTTATGATATGCCGATATTTTTAGCATATCTCTCTATCTTACCGAGTATGGCGATTTTCTTTTATAGATTAGAGTCTGACTTTGCCGAGAAGTATGACCTCTACTATGATGCGGTAAGAAGTGGTGGTACCTTAGGAATGATTCGCCAGTATCGAGATGGTATTGTAGAGGTTATTCGTCATGCTATTCATGAGATTATTATGGTGCAAAGTGTTGTTGATATTATTTTGTTTTTAACAGCACCAACGGCGTTTGACCTTTTACATATCCCCCAACTTTATTTGGGATTACTGCTCATTCTCACGATTGGAGCGATGTTGCAAGTTGGGTTTATGTCTGTGTTGGCAATTTTGTATTATCTTGATAGAAAGAAGGTCGCAATGTGGTTATGTATTAGCTTTTTTGGGCTTAATACCGTTTTAACACTCCTTTCTATAGAGATAGGACCTTCAATGTTTGGGTATGGCTACACAGTCTCGCTCTTACTTGTTTTTACCGCAAGTGTTATAGTTATAAGAAATGAAATAGATAGGTTGGATTATGAAACATTCATGTTGCAGTAAGTATATATGGCCCTTACTCCTTATAGGGAGTACTCTTTTTGGAAGTTTAAGTGATAAAAGTGTAATTATTTATTATGGAGATAAAATCTCTTACCCAATGGTTGGGATACATGATTACATCATTGTCCAACCAACACTTACCAATGTCTATACCCATGGTTTTGATGTGTATAAAGATAAAATGTATGCGTATGTAAGTATTGGTGAAATAGATAAAAATATTAAAGAGTATAGCAAGGTAAAAAAGAGTTGGATTTTAACAAAAAATAGAACTTGGGGAAGTGATGTCCTCGACCTTACAAATCCAGAGTATCAAGAGTTTTTCTTCAAAGAGATGATAGAACCGCAGATGAAACGCGGGTTTAAAAACTTCTTCTTTGATACCCTTGACTCGTATCAGCTTGTCAAACAGTCTTCTGCTCAGATGGAAAAAAGTAAGGAGGCACTTGCGTTTATCATCAACACTTTTCACAAAAGATACCCCGATTCAAAACTGATTATCAACAGAGGTTTTGGGATTATTGATAGAGTTTATGAGTCTGTAAATGCTGTTCTTTTTGAGTCTTATTATCGTGGTTTAAATGGAAAACTAGAGTATAAAAAGATGAGTGATAATGATAGAGAGTGGTTAGACATACAGATAGCAAAAATAAAGGCACATAATTTAGATGTAATATGTGTTGATTATGTTGATCCAAAAGATAAAAAATTAGCCAAAGAAGTTGTCAAGAAGATAGAGAAAAAAGGAATGATTCCTTATGTGGGAGACAAAGATTTAACAGGCTATGGCACATCATCTAAAAATGCAGTCAAAAGAGAAATTCTTACATTGATAGATGAAAGTACTGTGGATAGAATTTTGCTTGCTCCTCATCAGTATGGAGCTTTACCTTTAGAATATAATGGATATATACAAAAACTTTATGATGTCTCGTCTCATCCTTTACCGAGCATGAATGCTATGAGTGAATATGGAGGGGTTGTCATTTGGCTGACACATAATTATGAAGATCCTGAAGAATTGATAGAGTGGATAAAAAAACTCCAAACAAGAGACATAAAAGTAGTTTTTGCAAGTAATTTTGGTATGGAAGATTTCAGCCTTTTAGAAGAATTAGGTATAAAAACACAAAAGTTTTCACCTTCTCAAAACAATAAATTAGTTTCAAAAGATACGATGGTGGGATATGAAATAGATATATCTTTGTCTTCGATAAATAATTATTTTACGATTGAACAAGGAAAATCATTGCTTACCTTAGAAGACCAACAGCACCATAAAAGTACTTTAGCTGCTCTTATGCCATGGGGTGGTTATGCTGTAGGGAGTGCCTTTATGACGAATATTGCCAATGATAACATCTGGGTTATTAATCCTTTTGAATTCTTTATCAAGGCACTAGATTTACAAACGATACCAGTACCTGATACAACAACAGCCTATGGAAAAAGAATGCTCTTTAGTCATGTGGATGGGGATGGAATCATGAATAAAGTAGAGTGGAATACAAAACTTTACTCTGGCAATACTATCTTAGATGACATTTTAAAAAAGTATAAAATCCCACTCTCTATCTCTGTGATTGGTGCAGAGATAGGCGATGATGGACTCTACCCAAAAATAGCACCACAACTGCAAAAAATAGTCAAAGGTTTTTATAAAGTTAAAAATGTTGAACCCGCTACACATACATTTACCCATCCATTTTTTTGGGGAAAAATTAAAAATGATAATCTTGATGCAAAGTATAGACTCAAACCCAAAGGGTATAAATTTTCACTTGACAGAGAACTCAAACAAACAGTCTATAATTATCAACATAAATACTCACCAAAAGGGAAAAAACCACTTCCAAAAATGGTCTTTTGGAGTGGAGATTGTGCGCCAACAGAAGAGATTTTAGAGTATGTTTATAAAAATAAGATTTTAAACCTCAATGGAGGCGATACCTATATAAGCAATACTTTCCCATGGCTCTCGTATATTGCTCCGATGGGACTAGAGAGAGGAGAGTACTACCAAATATATACAGGTGAACAAAATGAAAATATGTATACAGAAGAGTGGTTGGGACCATTTTGGGGTTTCAAAAGAGTCATTCAAACATTTAAGCTCACAAATACTCCACGAAGACTTAAACCTATAGATATATACTACCATCTCTACTCAGGCTCGAAAAGAGCTTCATTACATGCCTTACAGTATGTTTATGATTGGGCGCTCAAACAAGACCTCTTTCCAATCTATACTTCAAAGTATATTCCTAAAGTAATGGATTATTTTACAGTCTCAATGGCAAGGTATAAAAATACATTTCTTCTGAGTGGTATGAAAGATATAAAAACAGTGCGTATAGAAACAAAAAATGAGGGTCTCGACTTTCAAAGTTCTCAAAATATCTTAGGATATAATCATTTTGAAAATCATACCTACTACCATATAGGAAACAAAGCAATAGCCCTGTTAAAACCATCCAAGCAAACAAAACCACAAAGAGTTTACTTGGTAAGTACAAATGCAAAGCCAAAGATAAACCAATGGAGTCCAAAGAAAATTGATGTAGATTTTAAAGGTTATGTCCCTTTAAAAGTAGAACTGTATATACCAAAAAACTGTAGACTTCAAACAAATCCAAGAGGAAAACTCAAACATATAACTCCTAGCAAAGTAGAGATAAAGTATAGAAAAATCACGCAAGCGCATATAGATGTTAGCTGTAAATTATAAAAAAAAATATGTAGGTACCTATAAAGAGATTGCTCTTATGTTTCTCTCTTTTAGTATTGTACTGTTTGTACTTTATCCAAGAGATATGCTTACAAAACAGATTTTATCTGAAAAATCTAACTATGATTTGAGTATTTTATATTTAAAAAATATGCTCAAAAATGATAGTTCTAATGAAGCACTTATGCTGGCTTTAGCAGAACAAAGTTATAAACAAGGGAACAAAGATTTATCGGCACAACTTTTAGGACTTCTTTATGATAGTAAAAATAAAAAGAGACGAGCCAAAGCATATGTTTTAAGTTATAAACTTGCAAAAGATGATTATGAATATCTAAAAAAGAAAAATTTTCAAAAAGATGTGATGCTCAAGTATGCAGAGTTACAAGCAATGTATAGAACGATTATTAGTGATGGTTTATATGAACAAAAAGATATAGAAATGCTTTACAAAGAAGGCTCTTTTTTAGGGGACAAGCAATCGAGTTATATACTCCTTCAAAAATTATTACACAAAGACCCAAAAAATAGGCATCTTTTAAGTGATGGGTATTATCTCTCAAGAAGTATGGGTAAATATAAAGAAGCCTTAGGCTATACTGAAAAATTACTTGCAGTAGGGGTTAAAAAACCAAGTAAATGGCGTAAAATACAATATAACCTAATCTTTGAAAAGTATAATAAAAAAGATGCTATTGACTTCTTAAAAAAAGAAGCAAAATCCTCAAAATATTGGCAAACAAAACTAGCAGAGTATTATGTCTATAAAAAACAGTACCAAAATGCAGTAGATTTGTACATGAAAAAGTTTCAGGAGCAAAAAAAATATGCCAGAAAGAAGAAGTTTTTTCAAAAAGCGATAGGGATACTTCTTGCAGCTGATAAAACGCAAGATGCTGCTGATTTAACATATAAGTATGAAAAGTATTTTTTTAAAGATAAGGAAATGCGAGTGCATATGTTAAAAACATACTTAGCAGCAGGGGATGTCAGAAAAGCAAGACGACTTTCTCAAAAAATGTTACGAGGAGGAAACTACTAATGCCTATTATTATTCTTATACTACTTGCGAGTTTCTTACTTCAAGCAAAAGAAGCTACCTGTTACACAGTACAGCTTTTAAGTGCAATCAGTAATGAAAAAAACAAAGAAAAACTTCATGGCATAGAGTATAATCAAGAGTGTAAAGTGATGGAAATCGGGCATTCTTTAACACTGAGATGTGGATGCTACACCTCTATAAAACCTGCACAAGAAAAACTCGAAAGATATAAAAAAAAGTACAAGTATGCCTATGTCGCTACAACCTATGCCTATAGATTTGCTCAAGAAAAAGCAGAAAAAATACAAGCGATAGAAGCACCGCAAGCAAAAGGACCTAAACTCTCCATCAAAGAGGAAACTTTAAAACTTATGTTGCAATCTTTTCTTTATAGTGGGGATTTAAGACATGCCTATAAAACAGCAAAGATAGGGGTGAAAACATATCCTCAAAGTAGTTACTGGATAAAAAAAATGGCAGAACTTGCAGAGTGGAATGGCAATGAAAAAGAATCGATGAAATACCTTTTCCTCTTAAATAAAAAAGACCCTTCTCAAAAGATTGAAAATCAACTGATAAAAAAAGGATTTGCTTCTTATCAATACGAAGAGATAGCTGCCTTAGTAGAAAAAAAAGCAAGACTCTTTCCATCAGAGAGTAACGATAAACAGGTGGTCTATGTTTACTATCAAGTGGGAACACCTGAAAAAGCAGCACACTTTTTTGAAAAAGAGTATAAAAAGCATCCAAAAAAAGTACACTATCTTACAGAAGCATTGAATGTTTATATGGATATGGGAGAGTTAGAGTCAGCAAAAAAGCTTATCTCGATTATAGAGAAGAGAAAGCTTTATACAGTAGAAAATAGTAAGTTTATTGCTTATTATTACTATTTGACACATAAGGTGAAAAAGTCGTATGGAGTTTTAGCAGAGATAAAAAATAGTACAGATGATGTAAAGTACTACCAACTTAAAAGTGATGTGGGTTGGTACCTTAAAAAGTATAAAGCTGCAGCCAAAGCTTCAGAGATATTGATTGCAAGAGGGGAAGGACGCTTAGAAGACTACGAAAGAGTAATGTTTGCAAACAGAGGCAAAAATGAAAAATATGTTCTGAAAGTGGCATTGGCTGCTTACAATAAACTGCACCAATCCCAGCTTTTTTATACTTATGCCTATGGGGCAATGGAGCAGCAGCAACAAAAAGCACTCAAAAGCTTGATAGAAAAGATAGATGCAAGTTTTTCACCACTCAAGTATGAAGCCAATTACTGGCTGATAAAGGCAAATGTATATGCTTACTTTAAAGAGCGAAAAAAATCATCATTTGCCTTGCAGAAAGCTTTAGCAATGGACCCTACAAATATACAAACACAGCTTACAGCAGTTGCCATGTATATAGAATATCATCAACGGAAAAAATTGCAATTAGCTTTGAGTAAATTAGCTGAGAATAGTATGCTTCCTGTTGCATTTTACTATCCGCTTGCAAGTGCATACTATCAGTTGCAAGACATCAATCGTGCTTCGTTTTATCTTGATAAACTTTTACAAATGCGAGCGGGAATTACAAAGACTATAGGTTTTAAATTTTTACAAGCAGATATATATGCTCAAAGAAATAATGAAAATGCCTATAAAAAAAGTCTTTATTCTATTGCTACTCTCCTCAAACAACAAAAAAGAAGAAATCCAACCATTGAAAATACAGATGCTTTTCAAAATCAGTATTTACGGGTGCAAATACATCTAATGGCTCCTGATAATTTTGAAAGAAGTTTAGAAGTAGCAAAGGCAGTTTTAACACAAGCACATTATGATGATTTGTCTTATGCTTGGGCAAACAAACACAAAGCAAGAGAAAAAGCACATCTTATTTACCAAAGAATAAAGCCCAAAGCACTTTGGTTACAGTTTGCAAATGCAATGCAAGAACAAAATCATAGCGAGATAGAAAATCTTCTCTTGCGCTATCTTCATAGCCTCTCTTTTTTAGACGCAAGTAATGCTGCACAAAGCGATGGACAAGTAGCACTTGCACAGGATTTGGCATATGAAGCTCTATCAAAAAATGATGCAAGTCAAGACGCTTACATTAGACACAAAAATCTTGTTCAAAAACGCTCAAATCTTTTTGAGAGTAAAGTGGCTTACTACAATCGTGACCCCTTACTGAGAAAATATGTAGAACTCAAAAATAGAACCTATCTTCGTCATGGCTATAGCATGACAAGCCAAATGAATTACTACCGTAATACAAGTTTAGATTATACACGTTTGTTGTCTGTTCCAAATGCGACATTAGAGTTAAAATTAGGATTGTCAAAACTGTTTGATAAGGGTGAATTAGGTGCAAAGATTGGGTACACAGACTCCATGACTACGTATGGTGCTTTAGAAGTTTTTGCACAATACCAACTCAATAAAGTTTTACGAATCTATGGCTCTTTTGCAAAAAATAAAAAAGCAGATGAAACGACACAATTACTTTTGGCTGGGAGAAAAGATATGCTTTCCCTTGCTGCAAAACTTGATATACTGGCATCAACATCTGTGAACTTTTTGTGGCAAAATAATCGTTTTAATGCACAAGACGGTGTCCATTTAGGCGATGGAAATTATGGACGCATTCTTGTAGGACATCAAATCCGTAATGGCTACCCTGATATGAGGGTCGGTGCTTTTGTAGATTATGGAAAATATAGTGAAACACAAGGAAGTAGGGGGACGATAGACCAGCTCCAAACAGCAGGCACAGCAGTCCTACCAAAAGAGTTTTATAATCTTGGGGCAAATTTTGCTTATGGTATGGCAAATAGTAGTCTCTATACAAGAGTATGGCGTCCTTTTGCTCAAATAAATACATTTTACAATAGCGAAATTGCAAACTTTTCTTACAATGTAAACATTGGCTACGGTGGAAAACTCTTTGCACAAGACCATATGGTAGTAGGGGCAAACTACACCGAATCCGTCAATGGTGTCGGAGGAAGTGTTTTTGAACTCTTTTTAAAGTACCAGTTTCTTTATATGAACACAGGAATGATAAAAGGGTTTTAATTTATGCTTTCTTTTAGATAAAATCTTATATAAATACTAAATATATGTAATTAAAAGTATTATAGCTATATAATTACAAATATAAAGAAATTAAGGATATGCTTTGGATAAGAAAGTAAGTCTCTATTTATTTGATAAACATATAGCAGATATCTATCAAGTGGAAGATAGAGTCTATCTTCGTCAATTTGATTCTTCTGCCTTTTATGCAAGTCCTATCTCTATTCCTAAGGATATTATTGATATAGAAACAACTTCACTCATTTTTCAAGAAAGAGTAGCTGGATTTGTAAGTGATTCTCTTCCTGGTTCTTTTGGTAACGAGATACTAGATAAATTCTTTGAGAAAAATAGTAGTGGTAAAAAACCAAGTATTATAGAGAAACTTCTCTTCATTGGAAATCGAGGACTTGGATCATTAGATTTCAGACCTGCACATGAGTTTGATGAGACAATAGAAAAAACACTTGCATTAAAAGATATATATGATGAGCAAAAAAAGCTACGAAGAGGAGATGATTTTAAATCTATTCATTCAGCTTTTTTAGTTTCTGCACACTCATTTGTTGGTGGAGCTAGAAGTAAGGCTGTAGTTGCTATAAATCTTGATACTAAGGAAGTTTACTTTGGAGATAGGACACAAGAGCCACCTAAAGGTTTTACCCCTGCTATTGTAAAGTATGATGACACACAAGATGGAGATGAAAACAAATCAACTTATTCTAAACTAGAGTATATCTATTATCTTTTAGCAAAAGAGTCTGGCATAGATATGATGGATTGTTATCTCATAGAGAGTGAGAATAAACATCACTTTGTAACGAAAAGATTTGATATAGAGAAAGGTAAAAAGTCACATGTACACTCTTTAGCTGGTTTACTTCATATAGACTATAAAATTCCACGAACACTAGGCTATGAAGAACTTTTAAGAGTTGCTGTAAAATTAGGAGCACTCCAGAGTTTAGAACAACTCTTTTTACAAATGCTCTTTAATTATATGTTTGTCAACCAAGATGATCATGCTCGTAATTTCTCTTTTATGTGTGGGAGTGATTATAAATGGCGTGCTACTCCAGCTTATGATATTACCTTTGCCAAAGGAGTAAAACAGACAAGAGAACATCAACTTACACTTTACTCTAAAGCTCTCTCTAAAATCACACTACAAGATATCGTAAATCTAGCGACAGAGTTTTCTATAGAGTTAGCGTTTGTAAGTGAGAGTATCACAAAGATGAAAGCCCTTAGGGATATGAGACTACCACAACTCATGCAAGAGTATAAAGTATCTGAGCAGAAGCAAGAACAAGTACTAGAAGCTATGATGTCAAGAGATTTCCAAGGAGAGTTAGATGGATAGTATCAGCCTACTCTCAAGATTAAAATCTTTTGAACAAGATGCTAAAAGTATTAAAAGAAAAAAGATAAATATTGATGCATCATTCTCTACTCTCACTGATGAAGAGATTGCCTTAGTCCTAGCCCATCGTGCAAAAAAAATGAGAATTGAGAACAATCTCAAACAGAGTGAGTTTAGTAAAAGTGCTTCTCTCTCATCTCCTACAACCTACTCTAACTTTGAACAGACAGGAAAAGCATCACTCATCAACTTCATAAAAATTGTAAGAACCTTTGGACATATCCAAGAGCTAGAAAGCCTGTTAAAAAGTGACATATCATCTGTAATAGATAGTGCCAATAGTATGAAGAAAACAAAAAAAAGAGTGAGATAGATTTTTGAATATTCAAGAAGAAAAAGTTTTTATAGAATTATAATCATTAGGGATTCCAAAGTAGCCGAAAAGAACTCCCCACACCTAATTCAGAATGTACTTCGATTTTGATGCCTGCGGTATCACAAATCTGTTTGACTATACTTAAACCCACTCCAAATCCACCAGCGAGGGTTGAGTGGCGTTGATAGAGTGTAAAAATACTATCAAGTTTCTCTTTTGCTATGCCCATCCCCTCATCTTCAATCAAAAAGAAATCTTGATTGAGTGTGATTTTGATACTACTTTGGGGCATTGAGTACTTGATGGCGTTTGAGAGTAGGTTAGAAAAGAGAAGTTCGGCTTCGAGTGGAAGGATTGTAAAGCTCATCGCTGTAATATCACTCATGATGGTAATTTGTTTGGCGGTGGAGAGTTCATTGTAGTATGCAATGGTTTGTTCTACGATGGGTGCTAAGGCAATGAGTTCTGCTTTTTGTGTTTGGTTATTGAAGTTGAGGTAAGTGAGTGATTTGTAAATGCTTTGGAGTTGTTTTGTACTAATGGAGATATTGGTTAAGATTTTTTTATCATAGACACCTTTTTTGAGACCTCGTGAAGCACTCATGCCTAAGGCGGTAATAGGGGTGTTGAGTTCATGAGAGATATCTTGTATAAAACTTTCGATTTGTTGCACCCGTGTACGCATAGGTTGTAAAAAAAGTTTAGACAGGAGAATAGAAATTAAAACAATCCCAACAAAACTAAAGCCCATCATCGTTAAAACATTTTTTACAAGAGTGTGAAGCTTTTGAAAATATATCTTTGTTCGGATTAAAATATATTTCACCCCTAAATGCTCTTGTGGAGAGTCAGAAACGAGGACTTTGTAGCCATCGGCTTCGTAGTAGCCTCTTTTGTATTTTGGTGCCTCTTTTTTAGAGAGTAAAAAGTATTCATAGCCTTGATAGTTGGGCAGATGAAGGGTTGTTCCTTTCATTTGTGACTTGATAATCATCCCTGAATACTCATCAGCAATATGGGTCAGTTTATAGTAGTTTTCACTCTCAAGGGCATTCTTTTGAGCATTAAAGTACCAATACCCTGAGAGCAAAACAAAAATAAAAGAAGAGGTAAGGTAGAGAAGAACAAAGGAGTAGAAAGATTGTTTTTCTAAATCATTCAAAGGTATACCCTAAACCGCGTACATTGAGTATATGTTCTTTACCGAGTTGTTTTCTTAGATTTTTGACAATCGTACGGATAGCATCATCACTTGGCATCTCTTCAAACTCCCACAAGGCTTGAAGTAGCTCTTCAGAACTCACAACACGATGGCGATTTTTGTAAAGAAAATGTAAAAATTCACTCTCTTTTTGAGTTAAATGTACGGTTACATTGTTTGAGGTAAGAGTATGGAGTTTCGTGTCAAAAACACTCTCTTGTGTGAGTTTTATCAAGGTGTCTAAGCCAAAATGGCGCCCAATATTGCTAATGCGTTGCTCTAATTCTTCTAAATCAAAAGGCTTTTTTATAAAATCATTTGCCCCTGATTCAAATGCTGCTTTGAGGTACTTTGTATCATGAAATGCAGTGATAAAAATCGTGGGTGTGGTGTCTTTAAAGTCACGTAACTCTTGGAGAAGTGCTATGCCATTTCCATCAGGAAGATTAATATCAAAAATGTATAAATCAAAATGCTTCTCTTCGCTCAAACTTCGTGCTTTTTGCATACTATATGTTTGTGTCACACTATTCTCTTCTTCTAAAAAGTCGACTAAAACATTTGCGAGTACTGTGTCATCTTCTAAAAGTAAGATATTCATGGTTATCCTTCGTGCAAAGTATAGGAAAGATTTGCTCTCTCATATCGAATCTCAAAACCAATTTTATTGAGTTTTGAGATATAAACTCGTAGCGTTCCATCGCTAGAACTCTCTAAAAATTCTAAAATATCTTCTTTGAGTAGAGGAGTCTCTATTCTACATAAAAAATATTCTAAAAGTTTTACCTCATTGGGGGCGAGTTTTACTTTTGTGTTATTCTTGTAAAGTTGTTTAG
>Ga0256829_1001201_pt1 | contig 22122 bp, 24 predicted proteins | sample 131447metaG_FD_185979 | JGI IMG/M metagenome (GOLD analysis project Ga0256829, IMG submission 185979) | Hydrothermal vent microbial communities from Lau Basin, Pacific Ocean - 131-447 | ecosystem: Environmental > Aquatic > Marine > Hydrothermal vents | place: Pacific Ocean: Lau Basin | collected...
GTGGTTAATATTACCTAGAATATTTATTTTTGATGTTGTGTATGGATGCACGGCCTCTTTAATAATTGAAGTCATGCAACTCTCTAAAAAGATACGCCTCTAAGATATCTTCGATATATTTTTGTGTGGGAGCTACCAATACTTCTATCTGATTATCTGTAAACCTGCTCACATCTTCGTCATGAGAGCCAACTACTAAGATATGCGCAAAATCATCAAAAGCATTTTCACTGTTTTTAAACACTGTTTTTTGAATTTCACCATCTTTAACACTCAACATGACCCATGCCGATGCTTCGTTTATCTTGCAAAGTTTTGCCTCATCTTCTTTGTTGCTGTTTAGCGGAAGCAGTATGTTCATATTTTCTCTCCTGTTGTGATGATATCAGATTGTGATTTAGTAGTAAAATTGTATGTAATGGGGATAAATTTAACCTTTTGATTTGCGCTTAATTTTTTTACGCCTTTATCTACTATAATAAATCCGTTTGAGATAGATAGCGGCTTAATCATACCTGCTGAATGCTCCTTTGATATCAAAAAAGAGCGTCCATTGAAATATCCCGGCAAGACAGTGGCTCTTTTTGTGTTTAGAGTAATATCATCCGGGATATTTGTATCGATTGTTTGAATATATTTATCTTCTCTTCCGCTTAAAGCAGATACTATAGCTCTGCCAAAGAGTTCACAATTGAGTGATGCCGCAAGCGGATTTCCGGGAAGGTTTAAGATGACGGTATTGTTTATTTTACCGAAGATAGTAGGCTTTCCGGGTTTTATATCCAGTTTGTCAAAAAAAACTTCCATATCAAAATGTGAAAATGCTTCTTTGGTAAAATCTGCTTCGCCGCCACTAGCTCCTCCGGATGTGATTATAAGATCAAATTTAAGAGCGTTTTTTATAGTTTTTTGGATCTCTGCAAGGTTGTCTATAGCTGTTTTTATGTATGTAACATCACAGCCTAGCTCCTGCATACGGGCTATTAGAGTAGGTGTGTTTGTGTTGTATATCTGGTTTTTCTGTAGTGTTTGAAAATGCATTTTAAGTTCATTTCCCGATGCAAATACTCCAACATGCGGTCTGTTGTAAACGGCTACATGTGTTAATCCCTGCGAGGCTAGAAGAGTGATTTGATATGCATTTATCAGTGTGCCTTTATGTATAAGTATGTCACCTGCCTTGATATCCTCTGCCTTGCGTCTTATGTGTTTTGCCGGCGCGATATTTGCAGGCAGGGTCACTGCGTTATCTTTAAACTCTGCATCTTCAAAAGGTACAACTGCTTCACATCCAATAGGGATCTTTGCACCTGTCATTATCTTACAGGCAAATCCGGGTTGAAGCTGGGTATCATCTTTATCACCCGCAAAAATAGTGTGAGATATTTGTACTGTTTTTGTCGCATCTGCGCATCTAACGCCATAGCCGTCCATAGCGGAATTGTCAAACGGCGGAAGATTGTGCACTCCTATTATATCCTGACTTATGATGCGATTTAACGCAAGTTCTAGCGGTAAAATTTCTGTTGCTAGGGCATGGGTATGTTTATAAATTAGCTGTAATGCTTGTTTGATATCTGCTGTCATTGATAACTCTTTTCGGGCATAGCCCTAATATTAGATTTAACATATTATAGTAAAATTTTACTATGAATTATATGTTTAATGCTTCATTGGAGGCGCACGGCTACAGTGTAGTATTGTTTTTAGTTATGATATGCGTTAATTTACTACTGCTTATTCGGGCTAATGATCTATTTACATTTAGAAAACAGATGGCTTACACAACACCTTTGTCGGCTGTTTTTTTAGCGTCAGCCATCTTTACCGGTATCGTTTTGATCTTATCTAAGCATCTGTCTTTTGATCTTTCAAATATCTTCATGATCGTCATAGCTATTATCATCACTATCCTTGAGGTAAAGCGAATAAAGCCGCTTAAATATCTTAAAAATATGCCCCAAACCGTACCACTATATCGCAATTACGCACAAAGATTTTTGCTTATAGAGCTTTTTATGATGCTTGCAATGTCATTATGGATGTGGATTTGATATATGTTTTAGATGATAGAGCCGGAGATACCTCTTTACATGTAAGAGGCGAACTGTACAAATATCTCATAAAGGTGCGGCGCCATAAAGTCGGTGATAACGTTATATTTAGAAATAGCACAAATATAATAGTTGCGCATAGTTATCTTTTAAAAAGTATTGCTCCGCGCGAAGCGGTATTTATGCTTTTAAATTCAGCTACCAAGCAGATAAAGCCTGATAGATACTTTCATATAGGCTGGTGCGTTGTAGATACTAAGAGTGTTGAAAAAACTCTTCCGATGTTAAATGAGCTAGGTGTCAGCAAAATTAGTTTTATATATTGCAAACGTTCTCAAAAAAATTTTAAACCGGACATAAATCGCTTTATGCGAATACTTCAAAGCTCATCTATGCAGTGTGGCAGAACAGGCATGATCTCATTGGAGATAATCGACTCTTTAGGGGAGTTTATTGCTAAGTATCCTGATTGTGCGGTGCTGGACTTTTGTGATACCGCGCTACCTGATAAGCATAATTTTAATACCATCTTGATAGGGTGTGAAGGTGGTTTTACTCAAGATGAAAGAGATGAGATGTCACAGCAAAAATGCTATAGATTAGGTATTAAAATGGTCTTACGCTCTGAAACGGCGGTAATTAGCGTAGCGGCAAAGAGTTTATTGTAAATAAAGAAATTTTCAGATATAATTGCACTCTTAAAAATCTGCCCCCATACGGATTTAAAAATATATAGATATACGTACATTAGCGTATCTCATTAAGGAAGATTTATGAAAAAAGATATCCATCCCCAATTAGTTGATTGTAAAGTTACATGTTCATGCGGAAATACGTTTGTAACAAAAAGTTTAAAGCCTGAGCTAGAGATAGATATTTGCAATGAGTGTCATCCATTTTTTACAGGTTCTGAGCGTATGGTTGATACTGCCGGACGTATAGACAAGTTCAAAAAACGTTATCAGATAGACTAAAACTGTTAGCTTAAGTTGCAAACATGTTGACATTGGTTCCGACTCCCATCGGAAACATGCAAGATATCACACTTAGAGCTATGGATGCTCTAAGTTCTGCCGATATGCTCCTTTGTGAGGATACTCGCGTAACAAAAAAATTACTTCATATTTTATCGTCAAGATATTCTCTTACATGTAAAGATAATCAAAAATTCATATCTGTCCACTCTCATAATGAATCGGAGTTTTTAAACAGCATAGAGAGCTCTTTTTTTGATGAAAATATCGTATATGTCAGCGATGCCGGTATGCCGGGTGTTAGCGATCCCGGAGCAGCACTTGTTAGATATTGTATCAGCCATGGCATACAATATGATGTTTTACCCGGTGCTAATGCGGTTTTAACCTCTTTTGTAGCAAGCGGTTTTACTCAAACGCAATTTTTATTTTTTGGTTTTTTACCGCATAAAGGCAGTGACAGAGAAACAGCACTGAGTAAAGCACTCTTTAATGGATACGTTACTGTTTTATATGAATCGCCACACAGACTTCAAAAGCTTTTAAAAGAGCTCCAAATCAAAGCCCCTCAAAGAGAATTGTTTGTAGCTAAAGAGCTGACTAAGAAGTTTCAGAGATATTTTAAAGGCAATGCGGATCAGATTTTAAACCAACTAAAAGAAACCGGCATTAAAGGCGAATGGGTGGTTGTCATACAATCAGGAGAGAGTATTAATTCAAATTTATCGGTTGAAGATATTTTATCATTAGATATTCCAAAAAAGGCAGCTTCTAAATTAATTGCGAAAATAACAGGCGAGAATCCGAAAAAATGTTATCAAAATCTTCTTTTATAACAGTTGTTTAGAAATTTAAGCTACAATCTGATTTATGTTAATCTATGGTAAACAAACAGTATATTATGTACTTAATCATCATCAATCAAAAATTCAAACTCTTTATTTAGCAAAAGAGGTCGAAAAAAAAGAGTACTCCAAGCTCATGAAACTAGGATTTGAGATAAAGCGTATTCCGCGTTATGCGGCAGATAAAATGTGCAAAAATTCAAATCATCAGGGCTTTTTATGTGAAGTTGAAGATATAGATTTTGCGCCCCTAAAATCTACTTTAGATAAAAATTTTGTTATAATACTTTCAGCTATAACAGATATAGGAAATATAGGAGCTATTATCAGGTCCGCTTATGCTTTAGGAGTAGATAGTATTATTGTTTGCGGGATAAAACAGTTGAAGCTGGAGCCAATCGCAAGAAGTTCGAGTGGTGCTTTATTTGATATGCCGATATCATTATCGCATAATATATATGACGCTATAAATGATCTTCGTACCTCTGGTTTTACGATTTACGGGGCTGCTATGGACGGCGAAGATATAAAAGAGGTTGATATAGCTGAGAAAAAGGTGCTTATTTTAGGCAATGAATCAACAGGTCTTGGCGCTAAGGTTATTTCTAAGCTAGATAAAGAGATCTCAATTGTCATGACAAATAACTTTAATTCTTTAAATGTTAGCGCAGCAGGAGCAATTTTAATAGACAGGATGCGATAATGAGTGATGATTTTGACAAATTAAAACTGCTAAACACAGAACAGATATTTGAAAAAACTCATATAACTAAAAGAAATATTAACAATATTTTATCAAAATCTTTTGAGAAATTTGATAAAATCCAGTTTAACGGTTTTGTTTCTATCTTGGAGAGAGAATATTCTTTAAATCTTCAAGAATTAAGAGATGAATATCAAGAATATGCAATAAATAACGATGAAATATCAGAGCCTGAGCTTCGATCTATCTCCAACAATACCGGTAAATCCAGAGGCTTATTTTGGATTGTCATAATCGCACTCATCATAATCATTGCCACATGGCTAATATATAATACATATGCCTCTAAACAAAGCAGCCAAATGCAGCCTGTTTTAAGCCTTAATGCCACTGCTCGCTCAAGCAATGCAACCGCTATTGATGCAAACTCCACTAATTCAACTGTCATAACCGCCAATAGCAAAAAATCTAAAGTTTCCAATATGCTTTTAGCAAATCCTAATATCGATAAAACACTAACACATAAAAATGATATAAATACAACTGTTGCTGCTAAGAAGGTAAAAACTATACGATTACTCACAAAAGCAAAATTATGGCTTGGAATAACAAATATGAAGACATGGAAACAGCAACAAAAGATCGTCACATCTTCATTAGACTTAAATGGCACGGGTAAATACCTTCTTATTTTAGGGCATGGGATGGTGCAAATAAAAACAGATGATAAAAATATTTCATTTCCTCAACCAAAAACTGTTTTTTTGATGCTTAAAAACGGTAAGGTTACGCAACTGACCCATTCTCAGTTTGTAAAGTTAAACAAAGGTAAGCTTTGGTGAAATATGTTGTTTTAATATGGCTTTTATGCTCTTGGGCATACGCTGGTACGGTTTTGCCAAAGAGTAATATCTCACAGCAACTAGACAGTAAAATAGAATCTTTTTTAGGAGATAAATCATACGCTGCAAACAAAGCATTTATTAATATTATTTTTAAAAATCCTAAACGATTTTTCACTTTAAATAAAATAGAGGATATTAAAGTTATTGAGACGTTAAAAAATAACGGTCTGCTACAGCTTTTTTATAAACATCCAAGACAGCTTTCAGTTAGCTTTAAAACAAACGGTACACCGCTTTTTTTTATAAAGCTAGTTAGTCATGCGCTGCGTTCTATAGGCTATTATAGATATATAACCAAAGAGGTTAACTCAAGCTTGTCTAGTTTTGTGTGGACGATTGATTTTACCAGTGATTATGCGATTGATCCGACTATTTTATATGGTGCTTTAAATAAGCTCGGATGCAGTATTGTCAACGTATCGCTTACCAATAAAACGTTTTGGCATTATCAGATTGATATGCAAAATGCACATCTCTCAAGTGTAAAGTTACAAGATAACTTACAGGTAAATCTAAATAGGCCGTTATATCCACCGTGGTTTAATGTATCAGCTATTAAAAAGATACAAATTACATCAAATGCAGGCAATAGCTGGTATCCGTATATTGTATTTTATGATAAAGATTTAAAGATATTGAAAATTAGAAAGATTAATAAAAAAATTGCACAAATTTCTTTAAATATGCCAAAAGAAAGTGTATATATGAAAATTAATGATTTATATACACTGCAAAATATCGGCAATGGTTTAAAGATTATTGCCGGCGGTGTTCGTTAAGGACATCAAGGCAGATTATTTATGCTAAAATTCTATCTTATGTTATGTACTCAAATTCTTGAGCCGCATAAAATTATATAAAGTAAATATTTTTGAGATAATAAGCGAGCGAAGAATGTTTGATGAAATAAAGTTTGATAGAATGGATCGGTTGCCAAAATATGTTTTTGCGCAGATTAACGAGATTAAGATGGCTGAGCGTCGGGCAGGTGCCGATGTTATTGATTTTAGTATGGGCAATCCTGACGGTGATACACCAAAGCATATCAGAGACAAGCTTATAGAATCAGCCAAGAAGACAAAAACTCATGGATATTCCGTCTCTAAAGGTATCCCAAAGTTACTTCAAGCAATTGCGGATTGGTATGAAAGACGGTACGGCGTAGTTTTAGATCCACAAACTCAAACAGTAGCGACAATGGGTTCTAAAGAGGGTTATGCTCACTTAGCTTATGCCATTACAAATCCGGGAGATGTAGCCGTTGTACCGGACCCGACTTATCCGATTCACTCTTATGCATTTATTTTAGCCGGCGGGAATGTTGTAAAATTCGGTATAGAGTTTGATGATGAATACAAACTTGACGAAGATAAGTTTTTTGAAGATCTTGCAAGAGTGTTTAAAGAAAATTCTCCGCGTCCAAAATATGTAGTTGTTAACTTTCCGCATAATCCGACAACTGCGACAGTTACGCAGGAGTTTTATGTAAAACTTGTTGCTATGGCAAAAGAGGAGAGATTTTATATACTCTCAGATATCGCTTACGGAGATATCACATTTAATGGATATAAAACTCCTTCAATCATGTCTGTTGAAGGCGCGCTTGATGTTGCCGTTGAGAGCTTTACTCTTTCAAAATCATACAATATGGCAGGATGGAGAGTCGGCTTTTTTGTAGGCAATACAAAACTTATAGGGGCTTTGCAAAAAATTAAATCATGGCTTGATTATGGTATGTTTACTCCAATTCAAGTAGCAGCAACAGTAGCATTAAACGGTGATCAGCAGTGCGTAGAAGATATAACCCAGAAGTATGCCCACCGTCAAGATGTTTTAATATCGGCATTTAACAGAGCAGGATGGCCGATACATAAAAATAATGCTACGATGTTTGTGTGGACGAAAATACCGGAGTGTGCAAGACATTTAGGGTCTTTGGAATTTTCAAAAAGACTTTTAACCGAGGCTCATGTTGCCGTGTCTCCGGGAATTGGTTTTGGAGATTATGGTGAGGATTATGTGCGTATCGCACTTATTGAAAACGATAAGAGGATTCGTCAGGCCGCTCATAATATCAAAATATTTTTAAAACAATTTAATTAGGGATAATATATGATAAAAGTTGGAATTATCGGCGTAGGAACGGTAGGCGCATCTGTCGCACAGATATTAAAAGACAATCAAGAGATAATCTCTGCAAGAGCAGGTACTGAGATTGTAGTTAAGTGCGGTGTTGTTAGAGATTTAAGCAAAGACAGAGGGTTAGATATAGCTTTAAGCGATAATATTAATGAGATTTTAGATGACGCGCAGATAGATATAGTAGTTGAACTTATGGGAGGAGTTCAGGAGGCTTTTGAAGTTGTTAAGCTGGCCTTGCAAAAAGGCAAGGCGGTTGTTACGGCCAATAAAGCACTGCTGGCATATCACCGCTATGAACTACAGGAATTAGCCGCAGATAAGGCTTTTGAATACGAGGCAAGCGTAGCAGGCGGCATACCTATCATTAATGCACTCCGTGACGGGCTTTCGGCAAATCATATAGAATCTATTGTCGGCATTATGAACGGTACATGTAACTATATGCTTACAAAAATGATACATGACGGCGTTAGTTTTAAAGATATATTAAAAGAGGCACAGGAGCTAGGCTACGCTGAAGCTGATCCTACATTTGATATAGGAGGATTTGATGCGGCGCATAAGCTTCTGATATTGGCAAGTATAGCTTATGGTATTGATGCAAAACCTGAAGATATTTTGATTGAGGGTATTGAGCATATAACTCAGGATGATATCTCTTTTGCAAAAGAGTTTGGATATAGTATAAAACTGTTAGCCATAGCTAAACGTAGGGATAATGAGGTTGAGTTAAGAGTTCATGCAGCTTTAATTGATAATAGTGAGATGATAGCTAAAATCGACGGTGTTATGAACGGCATAAGCGTTGTCGGAGACAAGGTTGGAGAAACGCTTTATTATGGAGCAGGTGCAGGCGGTGATGCAACAGCAAGCGCTGTTATAGCCAATATTATAGATATTGCAAGAAGCGGAAAAAGCAGGCCTATGTTGGGATTTAATAAACCGCTTGAAGGCGGTTTAAAGTTAAAGCCGGTTGAGCAGATAGAATCTAAATATTATTTACGCATTAATGTGCGTGATGAAACCGGTGTTCTTGCCAAGCTTACATCGATTTTCGCAGATAGTAAAATATCCATACAAACTGTTTTACAACGTCCTTCAAAAGATGACAGTGCAAATTTGTTAATATCTACGCATCAGTCTTGTGAAAAAGATATCCAAAGTGTTATAAAACAGATAAGCAGGCTAGATTTTGTTAACTCTACACCTGTTATGATTAGAATTAAGGAGTGATATTGGCTATACTATTTTCTTGATTTTTTGATAGTTTCATAAGCTGAGTTTATCTCTTGAGTTTTGATAGTTGCTTGTTTTATATAACTGTCGTCTTTGCCTTGCGCTTTGATAATATCGGGGTGATATTGCCTGATTAGTCGTTTATATACCTTTTTGATATCCTCTAACGAATCACTTGGCAAAACACCTAATGTTTTATATGCAGCGTCTAGTGAGGTTGCAGATGTCGGTTGTTTTGCCATCGCTTCAAATTCATCAAATATCTTATGATAAGTATCAGGGTCAACCTGCATAGTTTCTGCAATCTGAATCAATACCTTTTCTTCAGATTTGCTAACTTCTCCGTCGATAAAGGCCAATTGGATTAAAAAACCCATCATCGATATCTGTTTATTTAAATCACGGCCGATTAGATGTTTGAGTTTTAGTGCTATCTCCCGGGTATTTGTAAAAATGTCTTTTTGTTCATTAAATATCTGTTTTAATATCTCTCTTGTGGCACTTGGCTGCGGAAATACCTGCGCAATATCTGTAAAAAGATTTCCGACAAGCTCCGCTTCAAGAGCATCGACTCTGCCGTCGGCTTTTGCAACCTTTGCAACAAGCGCAACAAAAAGCCCAAGCTCACTGGCTTTGATTGCCTCTTTTGAGGTAGAAAAATTCTTAAACTGCTCTTTATAGTTATCATTGTATTTTTTATATCCTTTGGACAGATAAATAAATATGATAACCACAATAATAATTAAGATAATGGTGGGCATAACCGTCTCCTTCGTGTCCAAATACAAGGCAATTATACTATAATTTCGCTCATGAAACTTGAAAAAATAGATATCGGCGTACGATACATGTTGTTTGCCTCTTTGATGTTTGCGTTAGTTGGCGTTTTTGCAAAACTTGCGAGTTTACATATGAGCTCGCTTGAGGTTGTATTTTTTAGAAATATCTTTGGTGTGTTTATTATAGGTATTATGGTTTTAAAAACGCCGATGATGCATGACGGAGGCAGACCTTTTTTGTTGATATTTAGAGGAGTGATAGGTTTTTTAGCCCTGCTTGCTTTTTTTTATAATATAGCGCATATTTCACTTGGCGAAGCTATGACTTTTTCGAAAACATCACCAATTTTTACAACTATTTTTGCATGGATATTTTTACGTGAAAAATTATCGTCAAAAGGATGGGTAGCTGTTTTTGTCGGTTTTATCGGCATGCTTTTTATAACTCAGGTAGTGCATTTTAGGTTAGATATTTATGATATTTTAGGACTATTTAGCGGCGCCGGTGCAGGGCTTGCCTACACATCAGTAAGAGAGCTGAAAAAGTATTATGATACGCGCGCTATCGTACTTTCTTTTATGGCAATTGGGACTGTTGGACCGTTATTGCTGTTTATGCTCTCGCCATACTTACATGTAAAGGAATTAAGCTTTATGTTGGGTAGATTTGTGATGCCTGAGGGAGTTGTATGGCTTTATATTTTAGGTCTTGGGATTTTTGCAACTCTAGCACAGGTTTATATGACAAAAGCGTATGGCGCAAGCAAGGCGGGTATAGTGGGGGCGGTTAGTTATGCTAATATTCCGTTTTCTATTATCGCTGGACTTTTTTTGGGTGACAATTTGCCAAATCTATCTGTAGCGGTGGGAATATGTTTGATTATTTTAGCCGGGATTTTAGTAGCAAAAGAAAAATAGAGTTATGGTATAATAACTAAATTTTTTTAAGGCAAATATATGAAGCTTTTAGCGGGTCCATGCGTGATAGAGAGTGAAGAAAATATTTTCAAAATCGCTAAAGCGCTGGAGATTTATCAACAAGATAGTGATATAGATTTTTATTTTAAGGCTAGTTTCGATAAAGCAAACAGAACATCTTTGGAGAGTTTCCGCGGTTTGGGGATGGATGAAGGGCTGAGGATTTTACAAAAGGTAAAAGATGATTTTGGATATAAAATTGTTACAGATGTGCATGAAAGTGTTCAGGTTCAAGCGGTGTCTGAAGTGGTTGATATGTTACAGATTCCGGCTTTTTTATGTCGCCAGACTGACTTACTTGTTGCATGCGCAAAAACAGACAAAGAGATAAATATCAAAAAAGGTCAGTTTATCAATCCTGTGGATATGAAATATTCAGTTTTAAAAGTGCTTAAAACACGCGGATGCGATGAAATAAGCTTTGATAATGCTAAAAAACATGGTGTGTATTTGTGTGAGAGAGGAAGCTCGTTTGGATATGGAAATATCGTAGTGGATATGCGTTCACTCGTTATCATGAGAGAGTTTGCACCGACTATATTTGATGCAACACATTCCGTGCAGATGCCCGGCTCACTTGACGGTAAAACGGGAGGCGATAGTAAAATGGTACCATATTTAGCAAAAGCAGCGGCTGCAGTGGGAGTGGATGGTTTTTTCTTTGAAACGCATTTTGACCCAAGCGTGTCACTAAGTGACGGAGCTAATATGATAAAATTAGATGATTTACAACAATTGATTCAAAAAATTAAAAAAATACAAGAGGTATAAATTATGAACGTAATTGAGGGAAGACTAAAAGTCGTAAACGGTAAAAAAATTGCAATAGTCAGTACAAGATGGAATCATTTTATAGTAGATAGACTACTAGAGGGAGCAAAAGACGCTTTTGCCCGTCATGGCGGTCTTGATGAGGATTTAACACATATTTTAGTACCCGGTGCGTTTGAGATTCCCATGATACTCGATAAACTTTTATCTAGCGGTAAATATGACGCAGTGTGTGCGTTGGGTGCGGTTATCCGTGGCGCTACGCCGCATTTTGATTATATATCGGCAGAAGCAACAAAAGGTATCGCGTCTATGAGTTTAAAATATCAAAAACCGATTTCTTTTGGACTTTTGACAACAGATACGATAGAACAAGCCATAGAGCGTGCCGGAACAAAAGCGGGCAATAAAGGTTTTGAAGCCATGACTACCGTTATTGAGATGCTTGATTTGTATGAAGGATTAAATTAATGGCAACTCGTCATCATGCACGAATGGCGGTTGTTAGTTTATTGTATGCTTATGATGTAGGTAACGGCGATATCGCAGATTTTTCAGATGAGATTTTAGAGAGTAAAAAGATAAGAAACAAACAACGTGATTTTGCGCTTACTTTGTTTGACGGTGTCTTAGTAAATTTAGATACTATAGATAAAGCAATTTCAAAACATCTGGTAGATTGGGAGTTTGAGCGCTTAGGCTCACTAGAGCGGGCGATTTTGCGTCTTGGTACTTATGAGATACTCTTTAGCAGTCTGGATTCAGCCGTGATTATAAATGAAGCGATTGAAGTTACAAAGGCATTTGCTACAGAGCAATCACCAAAATTTATAAACGGCGTGTTAGACAGCTTGTCAAAAGATAAAGAACTGATACAACAAAAAAAGTGATAGAATGAAAAATAGACTGACAAAACAAGAAGCATTAAAACTTCTTCGCGAAGCTGATTTAAAAGAACTAGGTCGCATGGCCACGCAAAGAAAAAAAGAGCTGCATCCAAAAGGGATTACTACTTTTGTTATTGACAGAAACATCAATTATACAAATATTTGTTGGGTTGATTGTAAATTTTGTGCTTTTTACCGCCATGAAAAAGATGAAGACGCTTATATTTTAACATATGAAGAGATAGATAACAAAATAGATGAACTGCTTGAGATAGGCGGTACGCAAATACTTTTTCAAGGCGGTGTACACCCAAAGTTGCGCATTGAATGGTATGAAGATTTAGTAGAACATATTCATACTAAATATCCGACTATAACGATTCACGGTTTCTCATCAATCGAGATAGACTTTATCGCTAAAGTGTCAAAAATTAGTGTGAGTGAAGTTTTACAGCGTTTACATGCAAAGGGCTTGGCTTCAATTCCGGGTGCGGGCGCTGAGATACTAAGCGATAAAGTGCGTGATATTATTGCTCCAAAAAAGATAGATAGCGAGGTGTGGATAGATATTCACAGACAAGCTCATAAGTTAGGAATAAAATCAACGGCTACTATGATGTATGGGACAGTTGAGAGCGATGAAGATATACTTGATCATCTTGAAATGGTTAGAGATTTACAAGATGAAACGGGTGGGTTTAGAGCATTTATAATGTGGAGTTTTCAGGGGCAAAATACGGAGCTTTTACGATTAATCCCCGAGATACAAAAGCAAACTCCAAACAGATATCTACGACTTTTAGCAGTTGCAAGACTCTTTTTGGATAATGTGGTCAATATTCAAAGTTCGTGGGTAACGCAAGGTCCGTATATCGGGCAGATGGCACTCAATTTTGGAGCTAATGATTTGGGCTCTACCATGATGGAGGAAAACGTCGTCAAAAGTGCGGGTGCGGGTTTTAGGATGGCTAAAGAGGAGCTGGTTCATCTGATACGAGCAAACGGCGAGATACCGGCTATTCGTAATACAGCCTATGAAACGTTAGAAATATTTGGATAGATTTTAAAATTTTTAGGGTAAAGGATGCTAATGGCGACTACAGTGTATCATATTAAAGTCAAAGGAGTTAAGATTCCTTTGATATTTAAACAAGACAAAAGGCTGCCGCTTGTTTCTATGCAATTAGTTTTTAAGGCATCTGGCAGTGCGCTGGACAAGGCAGCCGGACTTGCAAATCTGAGTGCTTGTATTATGAATGAAGGAACGAAGGAACTAGGCAGTGTGGGTTTTGCCTCGGCTCTTGATGCAAAAGCCATTCATATGAGTGCATCAGCCGGAGTTGAAACACTTGTAATAGAATCAGGATGCCTAAAAGAACAATTTGGCAGCGCAATACAACTATTGTCAGCACTTTTAAAAAATCCAAATTTAACACAAGAGAGTCTTGTTAAAGTAAAAACGGATATATTGGGTAAAATTAGTGCTAAAGAAAATGATTATGATTATGTTGCATCCAATCTTTTACGAACTTTGCTGTTTGCAAAAACTCCATTGGCGCACTCAAGGCTTGGAGATGCCAAAAGTATTAATCAGATAACGCTTGAAGATATAAAAGTTTTTTTAAATCAACATATTGTTTTATCAAATCTTATTGTGGTGATGGGGGGCGATATATCGCTAAAAGAGGCAAAAGAGAGAGCTTCTCTTTTAGCAGAGGAGCTCTCTGCCGGCACAATATGCAAGCTTCCCCGTTTTATCACAAATACTAACTCTAAAGAGAAGATTTTACAAAAAGAAACACAGCAGGCATATATCTATTTTGGCGCCCCTTACAATATAGAAGTAGCAGACAAAGATTATTATAAAGCAAAAGTTGCAACCTATATTTTAGGTTCCGGTGGTTTTGGAAGCAGGCTGATGGAAGAGATCAGAGTAAAAAAAGGTCTTGCATACTCCGCATACGCATCTTTACATGTAAACCACTCAGCCACGTATCTCAGCGGGTATCTTCAAACAAAAACACAATCCTTGCAAGAGGCAAAAGATACGGTTAATGTTGTTTTTAAACAGTTTGTAGAAAATGGTATCTTAAATGAGGAGCTAAAGCAGGCAAAAAGGTTTTTACTAGGAAGTGAGCCTTTAAGGGTAGAAACGCTTTCACAGCAGCTCTCAAGGGCATTTTTAGAGTATTATCGCGGCCAAAAACCGGGGCATTATGCAACTGAACTTCAAAAGATAGATGATTTGAGTCTAAAGGGATTAAATGATTTTATCAAGCAGCACAAAGAGATACTAAATCTCTCATACGCCATAGTTACAAAATAGTCTGCGATGCTGCCTGAGGATGAGATAAAATTTAAAAAATTAGGTATCTCATCACCTTTGCAGTTGGCTTTAATAGTCCCCTCTTCTTATGAGGATTTAAATCTTTATACTGCATTACGTCCAGATTGCTACGGGGTATTTGATGCGACGGTCGTAAGTGTGTCGCGTACATTAAAGACCATTATTGTTGAGCTTTTTTGTCACAATATAAACCAAAGTTTACAAGCTGTATTTTTTACGCCAAAACCATATATACTGCGGCAATTTACTCTCAATGAGCGATATTTTTTATATGGTAAAATAACTTGTAACAACAATATTTACTCTCTCGTGCAGCCAAAAAAAGTAACAAAAATCGGTAGTATATTGTCTAAATATAAAACAAAACTGCGCACCGATGTTATGCGAAGATTACATGAAAAATATACAACTGTACCAAATCTTTTAAGTTATGGCTTAAAACTAGAGATAGCTCAAGCTATATATGAGCTACATTTTCCGCAAAAACTAACGGATATATCTTGTGTCTCTAAGTCTGTAAGATTTACAAAGGGGCAATTAAGAGCTCTTAAATATCTGGAATTGTTTGTAATGCTAAAACAGCTAAGTCGGAAAAGAAAATATCTAAAGGCTGTGCATCAGCTTGCATCGGATTATAAGCCATGGTTAAAAATGCTTCCGTTTACTTTGACGCCGGAGCAGTTACAAGCGATACAAGATATACGAAAAGATTTTGCAAAACAAACAGCAGCCAGACGCATGATAATCGGAGATGTCGGAAGCGGTAAAACCATGGTAATGTTTGCTTCGGTTTTAATGGCAAGACCTTACAGGACTGTTTTGATGGCTCCGACAACTTTATTGGCAAATCAACTCTATGAAGAAGCACAGAAATTTTTACCTGATATCAAAGTAGTTCTTGTAACGGGCAAAAGTGTTAAAAAAGATTTGCAAGAGTATGATTTTATCATCGCTACTCATGCTATTTTGTACAGACCGTTACCCAAGATTGATTTGATTATGATAGATGAACAGCACCGTTTTGGAACGGCTCAGAGAAATCTGCTTAACAAGCTGGTAAAACATGAAAACAGCGGGGCTCATTTTTTACAATTTAGCGCCACTCCAATACCCAGAACCCAGGCTATGGTTCAATCCGCATACATTGATGTGAGTTTAATCGATTCGACACCTTTTAAAAAAGATATAACCTCAAAAGTTGTGCATAAGCAGGATTTTAAAGCTTTGCTAGAACATATAGCATCAGAGATTAAACAACAACATCAGGTATTGCTTGTTTATCCTTTAGTTCAAAAGAGTGAAGTATTTGCTTATCAGAGCATAGAAGAAGCCTTGTTTTTTTGGCAGAGTAGATTTGACAATGTGCATATTACACATGGAAAAGATAAGGAGAAGGAAAAAGTTTTAAGAGATTTTCGCGATAATGGAGATCTATTAATTGCTACGACTGTTGTTGAGGTAGGTATATCGCTGCCGCGTCTTAGTACAGTTGTGATAGTCGGAGCAGAGCGTTTGGGTCTCTCGACTTTGCATCAGTTAAGAGGAAGAGTCAGCAGAAACGGCTTAAGGGGGTATTGTTTTTTATTTACATATCAGGACAACTCAAAGAGACTAGAGCAATTTTGTCAAACAGATAACGGTTTTGATATTGCTAAATTGGACTTGAAGTTTCGTAAATCTGGAGATATATTAACAGGTGTTCATCAAAGCGGGCTAGAGTTTAAGTGGGTAGATTTAGGTGAAGATGAAGAGATAATTAAAGAGGTTCAAAAAGATTTAAAACACTATCATGAGTAAAATTCACAATAGTGTTTTGTTTTGGGTATAAGGGTTAATAAAGTCCGAATCTGCCATCATTTCTTTTGTATAAAACGCGCGTCTTATCTTCGTTATCAAGAAAAATATCAAACATTTTACCGCTTTGCTTTAGATCTTCTAAAACATCTGCAACTTCTTTTGGCTTATAGAGTTCAAGTTCGACAGGGACTATCTCATCTTCCTCTGCATATTTGGCTTCATCTATATCTATACCGGCATTTGCCTCTGCTTTTACTTGATTTAGACCAATATTTTGATGATCTTTTTCTTTATCGTGAATACGGCTTAAAGCTTTTTTTGCTCTATCTGTAGCTATATCAATCGCAGCATACAAATCTTCTTCATTTTGCTTGATAATTACTGAGTTTTTACCGGCTAGGTTAATAGTAAGCTCAACGCTAACGCCGTATTTACCTTTTTTTTCATTGGCAGATACTACCGCATTTACTGAAATGATATTTATATTAAATTTATTTAGAGAGTCAATGGAGCCGTTTAGATGTTGTTTTATAGCATCTGTTAGCTCAATATGACGCCCTACTAGTGATACATTCATAGATAATCCTTTATTTGAAATAGATAATATTATATCATTAAATCTGTTTTTTTTATAGCTTTTGAAGCGTTCTTCTAAAATATCGTATGGTTTGTATAGAGGTGCCCGGGGTCGAGGTTACGGATGTATCAATTAGTACCGAACCGTTTGATTCTGGCGTATCTATCGTTTTTATATAATTTGAATCCTTTTTACTACAGTTTAAGCCTATATATCTTATTGTTGTGTTAATATCAAATATTGGTGCGGCTTTAGGATATACGGCATTTATATGACTTAAACATTTGATAGCTGGCTTACCTCCAATTGTGGCATTTCTATCATAACCTGATATCTCTAAAAGTGCTAGTTCCGTTGCACTTTTTGCCAGCAAAACAGCTTGCTCTTTTAGATACAAATTTGTGGTCTCTTTAGTAGTTTTTTGAGTAAGTTCCAGCATTATAGCCATAATTGTAGATAATACGACTATTAAAATAATTGCCATTATCATAGCAAAACCGCCTCGCTTTGTTAAAATACGGTTTGTTCTTTGCATATCGAATACTCCCCGCTTGTTGAGATATTTGCATCTGAGACGCAAAGTTGGATTTTGATTAAACTGCCTACCGCTTGAAATCTAAAAGTGCTGACGTTGTTCATTAGCAAAGCTTTTTTAACATTTTTGCCTTTAGTATTATAATAGATTCCATTCCACGGTTGAAAATTATAGTACAGAGTTAGGTTACCGTCACCGTTGCCTTTTATTGCATTACTGTCTTGAATATTTTGTTCATGCACGCTTTGTATGGAGGTGCGTATGGCTTGGATCTGCTTTTGTGCATTTGCAAACTTTGCACTGTTTTGTATGCCAAAAAACTTAGGCAATGCGATAGCTGAGAGGATGCCGATGATGACAACTACAAAAATTAGCTCTATCATTGTAAAACCGTTTTTTTGATTTGTCATTGTGTTAATCCTTTGCAAATTGTACCCGTTGCTTTCAATGAAGCATTACATGTGAATGTTCCGTTTGCAGGGTTGTATGTAAATGGTACATCTTTGCCGCTTATATGTAAAATATAGTGATTGGTTGTTGTCTCACTCCACTGCCCGTTACCGCTGCCGGCTTGCAGGCCATGTGGCAAAACATTACCAAAAAGATTATTGCTGCTGTTGTTATCAAGCTTTTTGGGATATGTAATATTGTTTGATGGTTTATTGGAAGTATATACAAGAGCATACGCACTCCATGCAAGCTGATAAAATTCATATACTCTTGTTCCGTTAAAATCGCCAACTTTGGGTCGAAATATAGTAACATTTGCGTCTGACTCAATTGGGTGCATAACCTCTTTTTGGTTTGTGATAGCTCCTCCCCATCCAAAGCCGTTTATGTTCGTATCTCCGCCTATGAAATATATGGCAGAGTCATTTATATCGGTAGTTCCTCCTGATAGAGCTTCGGTTGTATTATTTTCTTGTGCTGTGTTTGTCTCTGGAGAGACAAGGCTGCTTAAGTTGCAATCTTTTAAATCTATAAACCCACTCCAGTCTGGCACGTTAAATTTTCCGTTCCATGTACCTCTGAATCCTGCATCATCATATCCTATCCATTCTAAGACAGCATTTGTACCTAGAGTTTGGTTTGTGTCAGCCTCCGCCAAAGAGGTATAGTTATTATTTGATTTGTCTCTAACAATTACAGATGGTTTAATACGATACTGTAAACGGTTAGATATCTCTTGAAGTGCAAAACCCGTACTTTGTTCCAGTCTGTTTTGTACAGTTGAAAAAACATAATTATCGTAAGCTTTTATAAGCATCTCAACGCCAAATTTTGCGATAATGCCGATAATGACAATTACAAAAATAAGTTCCATCATAGTAAAAGCTTTGTGTTTCATTTATAAATAACCCTTGAAGCAAAATTTGTTTCACCGATATTGGCGGTGTATGATCTGAGTACGACAATAGTTTTTTTTGTAGTGGCATTGAGCAGTTTTACTGTTACCATTTTGATATTTGTCGGTGTTGTTTGACTACCTTTATCACCAAATCCAAATACACTCGTTGTTGTATTTGGATCTGTTATATAACTAACGGTTGTATCTGTTTCATAAGCATTTTTATAGCCTTGGGCTGATGGCTTTTGATTTATAAACGGAGATATGGTACTTGTTTGACATAAAGGATTGGGACTTGATGGCTTTAAGCCTGATATATTCGCATCGCTGGCATTATACTCATGAAAGCGTCTGTGTCCCGGCTCTAAAACAGCGCCAATTCTAAAGCTGCCGTTTGTATCATTTTTGTCAAGATTGTTAAGGTGCCTATTGTAAATAACGCTACCACCCGGTATGGCGACTATTTTATCATAGGTGCCGTTGTTGTCCACAGAGTTTGCATCCCATGGATAGCTCAGTACCTGCATCATTTTTGCTGAAGCTCCAAAAATGGCCTCTTGATTGATGTTTGCCTCTAGTGCGTTTGAGTTTGTACGCATCATGCGCGGCAGTGCGATAATGACAATAGCCATAATAACTATAGCAAAGATAAGCTCTATCATTGTAAAAGCACCTCTTTTTACCATAATACCCTCTGAATTGTTACGGCAGATGCGTTTGAATCAGTTGAAGTGTTTGTATCTTGAACTCCAGCCCAGTCGCCACGTGCTTTGTAAAAACCGACATTAAAATCATCTGTTTTAGCTTTTGGATTATACATATTATATATAAGCCAAGAAGGGGCATTAATCTTCATGGTTGTTCGATATGGATAATCTTGCGATCCGTTATATTTCAATGAAAAATATGCCGGTGATGCCGTTGTTGGAGGAGTGGCAGTCACGTTTGGAGGCGACATATCTTCTTGCAAGCTGGTGACGTTACCATCTTTTGAGGCTACGTTATGTTTGTTGATATACCAGTTAACAGAATCTACTCCTACTTGGGTATTGTTGCCGTCTGGTAAAAGTGATTTTTTAGATGCATTGTCATCATAAACTTCATAATAAATCTTCCCACTTCCGCTAGAACCTTGATATTTATAATCAGGTGCATGGACTCTTCCATAATAAAATGTAACTGTTTTATTAAGATCTAGAACACCGGTTGTATTTTTATCGGTTAAATCAGCATGAAAAGAACAATCACAACTTACAGCAAGACTCTTAAAAGTGATACGTTGTGGATTTACAGGACTTGTCTGGTTTCTGTCAAAATTAAGATTTAATCTCTGAGATATTACACCTTTTAGATTTTTTGTAAAATTGCCATCACTAAGTTGTATCGCGTCTAAAGGTGAGTTTAGTGTACCTGTAGTATTTGACTCAATTTGGCCGGAGGCATTTAAGTCATGAAAGATATAGAGAAATGACGGCGTAGTCGTTATGTTTGTTTTGCTTATATTGATGTCTATAGGCTTTGCATAGCATTGCGCTACAAAGTTACTAAGCGTTGCATTATCTTCACCCTCTGCTTTAATCTGTCCATTTAGATGAAATGACATATTTTCATCAGCTGTGTTATTGATATCTGACATGTAAACAAATGAGTTAGGAGTGCCAAAATCTGTTTTGTTATGGTCTAGGCCAAGTGAAGGTTTGATGGTAGCTAGGTTAAACTTATATGGGTAAAATGCAACGTTGATATCATGGTATTTTAAATTTAAAACGTTATTGTCTGCATCACTGCTGATATCACATCCATTTAGTTGTGATGAATTTGTTGGTTGTACTACTGAGCTGTTTAGTGTGCAATCAGGCATTGGTTTTCCATTTTTATTAGTCTCAAAGTATGGTCTTGTATGGTGCGCCATATAAGCTGGATTATGATCTACATTTGTCCATGTGGAGTCAACCATCTTCAATATATATCTTCCTACCTGTGATAATGATGTATTCATATCGGCAGAACCGTTTTTAAAACTAACATTTATATCATGATCGGTTATATCGTTACATCCACTTACGTTTTGTGATGTCTGAGGACTCCATCTGTAGCTTGCGTTATCATCTGAGATGTTACTTAGTGTTGTGTAAAAGCCGGGAGATGCGTTGTTGTCTTGTGCATTGACGGCAGTCACGTTAAGATCGTACTTGTATCCTGCCGCTAGATTTTGTGTCAGTATTGTTGTTGTGTTATTCTCTGCAATCTTATTTTTATGTATAGGATTTGTCTGATTTTGGTCGTTGATTTTGATATAAAATGCGGCGGGACGGATAGCAAAATTATCACGTGAGCAAGTCTTTATTTTTGCTCCTGAAGTATTCCCATCTTTGTAGTAACTGAGTCTAAATGCCGCATTTCTGACAGCTTTGTTAAAAAAGCCAGCATTTTGCATAGCTATTTTATTTAAATCAGTTATATATGTATTTTTCTTTAAAACAGCTGAAACACTTTTTGTGCTTATGATAGTTGCATTTTGGTCTGTACATGATGCTGTTGCATAGTGAAATCCTGCTACATTTATCATATCAACCGTAACATTTTGATCTTTTGCAACTTTTTTTGATTTGTTGAGGTCGTTGGGGTCCATCGACTCAACAAGATAATTGTCTGTGTATCTTTTTACAATTTGAGTCGGAAGATTGTAGTAGTATTTAGATGACAAAGAATTGTTTTGGTCTGCTTTATAAACTACATTAAATCTCCCAGGAACAGGTTGATAGTAAGAGCCGCTTTGACATGGATTCATATCTTGAATATTTGTTGTCACATTGTCCAAGGGTGTACTTACCCCATTAATAACTACATGTAGATTATACTTAAGTGTAACATTTATAGGCATATTATCAATTTTTGTTCGGTTCGCATCAAGACTATAAGAAGCATAAAAATAGTCCAAAGAGCCTACATCCCCTATAGGGATATTGTTCACGTAGTTTCCAGTGGAGCTAACATTGAGATCACTGTCAGGAATAGGTTGCCTCTTTTTATTTGGTGGAGTAACATAGACAGTTTCTGGTTTATATTTTACAATTGAAGTGTTTAGATCAACATCAAGAGTAAGGTTTTTAATAGTGATATCCGAGTTTTCAAGGTTTTTAAAATAGAGTTTTATATTTATGGGCTTAAATTTGTCGAAAGTACCATCAAGTAAAGGAGGTTTAATGCTTGGCGCGGTTATAAAGTATCCATTTTGTCCGTA
>Ga0256829_1001202_pt1 | contig 22103 bp, 18 predicted proteins | sample 131447metaG_FD_185979 | JGI IMG/M metagenome (GOLD analysis project Ga0256829, IMG submission 185979) | Hydrothermal vent microbial communities from Lau Basin, Pacific Ocean - 131-447 | ecosystem: Environmental > Aquatic > Marine > Hydrothermal vents | place: Pacific Ocean: Lau Basin | collected...
TGCACAATCAGAGCCCTGAGACCAAGACTCCGCATAACATACTACTCCGCATAATCAGTATTATGCAGAGCTCTGCATAATTCAGAAATAGGCGGAGGGTGGCTCAGAAAAGCCAAGGCTTCAGGACGCGAATATGTCTCGATCACCCTGGCAGACCCGCAGATCGGCCCACGCAAGATCTACGCAAACCTCGCGCCCGTGAAAGGCAAAAAGGGGCGTCACGTGATCCTCTGGAACCCGCGAGACTAGGGGGAAATCCAGTACACTTCAGCCGCTCCGAAGATCACCTTCGGGGCGGTTTTTCGTTGAAATGATTTGGTTAATCAGAAGGGTGAAAATTCACGCCGCGCTTATTGCGGCTATGACTGGCGGCTGTTTCCGGCATTTTTTGACATTTCGAAACGATGACGAAAGGAGCCAGAAAACATGTCACGATCCTCGAAGAAATCCGCCCGCAGCAACGAGTTACCTGAACTTTTGTCAGCCGCCGAGGCCGCAGAATTTCTGAACCTCTCGCCCATCACCTTGTCTCATTATCGCTGCCAGGGGCGCGGACCGATTTATCGCAAACATGGATGGCGTATCTTCTATGCCAAGCCCGATCTGATCGACTGGTCCAATGGGCAGCGCTGGTCTTCCACCGGCGACCCGATCCGCTAATGCCATGCGCTACCCGATCGCAATACTGACACTGGCTGGCCTTGGATTGATGGTGCTTGCCAGTTTCCATAACCCCCGAGATCGATTGATCTGGAACCGGACAGCGAGTGCGCCGACAGGGCTTTACTGGCTGAACGATGACCCATTCACCCTCGGCAGATGGGTTGTCGTCTCAGCCAGGAGCGATGATGCGCAGTGGGCACAGACCCAAGGATTTGTTGGTAAGGATTGGCCGCTTTTGAAACAGATTGCGGCGGTATCCGGAGACGAAATTTGCAGGTTCGATGGCGTGATTTCGGTAAATGGAAACACCGTTGGCAAGGCAAAGACGATCGATTCACGAGGTCGATTATTGCCGCTCTGGACGGGGTGTCAGGTCCTATCTGAGGCTGAAGTCTTCTTGATGAATCCGCATCCAGATTCGCTGGATGGGCGCTACTTTGGAGCGACTGATCTCAGCGATCTGGATGGCGTCGCCGCGCTGATCTGGGAATTCTGAACATGGCAATCGCGGCATATAGCGGCAAAGCGAGGCAAGTGGCGGCGAAAGGCGGCATGGAATTAGACAGCGAACCCGACAGGGCAAGATTAAAGGATGTACGTACACGCCCATCTAAGGCCTTGTCTGCACATCTTTTTTTTGTCGCCTAATGCCGCAATTTGTGGCGACACACTTTACGTATACTCCTGTGTTTGTTGGGTTTTTCGTGTCATACGATGCTAGGAGGGTGTTTTGAGTGGGGAGAATGAGTTCACGCCGAGGCTGGGGCGCGTTCGCGATGTTGGGGCGGGATCAGCCAGGTCTTTGCGGGCTCGTGTGTCGAAGGCAGCTGCGCGGATAGGCAAGCCCGGAAAAGGGGATCGGTTTTCAGGGCGCAATATCGGGCGCGGTAATGGGGCGGTGCCGCAGGCAAAGAGGGGTGTTCGCCGTATTGCTCGGATGCGCATGCGGAGGGTCATTGTCAAAGTTCATATTGCGCGAGCCAGAGGCGGTGGTGGTACGCGAGCCTTTGGTGAGCATGTCCGCTATGTCCAGCGCGATGGGGTCGAGCGTGATGGCAGCGGCGGTCAGATATACGGACGCGAAGGCGAGGAGATTGATGGTCGGAGCTTTGTCGAGCGCTGCGACGACGACCGCCATCAGTTCCGACTCACCCTGTCTGCAGAAGATGCGAATGCGCTAGGCGATTTGAAGCCCACCACGCGCGCCTTGATGGCGCAGATGGAACAGGACCTTGGCACTCCGCTGGACTGGGTTGCGGTCGATCACCATAATACTGGTCATTCGCACACGCATATTGTCATTCGCGGGAAGGATCATCTGGGCAAGGATCTGATCATTGCCCGTAACTATCTAACCGGCGGTATCAGAGGCCGCGCTCAGCAGATCGTGACCAACGAGCTTGGGCCACGGCGCGACCTTGAAATCGCGCAGGCTCAACAGGCAGAGGCGTCAAAGGACCGGTTTACCGGATTAGATCGCGAGCTGGCTGATATGGCTGTCGGGAACAAACTTGAAATTGAACCAGCGGCGGGTGCGGCAGATCGCTTCCGGCGGAGCTTGCATTTGCAACGGCTCAAACATCTTGAAGCCCTCCACTTGGCAACGCGCGAAGGCAAAGGACGTTGGCGGCTCAAAAAAGGCTGGGACCGGGCCTTAAAAGCCATGGGACGACGGGGTGATATTGTGCGGGGTCTGGCGGCTGGATTAGCTGCCGGAGAGACGGCGCGCGGGATGCGCCTATTTGAGGAACGGCCCTTGGATGCGAGGCCGTTGACGGGTGTGGTTATCTCACAAGGGCCAGATGATGAATTGCGCGATACGCGGTTTCTGCTGGTGGAGGATTTGGATGGCACGCGCTGGGCGGTTTCTGCCCGTGGGATTGAGCCGGGTGGTCTGCCACCGCGCGGAGCAGTGATTGAAGTGTCAGCGGCACCGCAGCAAGCTCGGGCTTCTGACCTGGTGATTGCAGACATCGCAGCGCGCAATGGCGGCTACTATTCTGACGGGCTGCATGTCGAGGCTGATCCGTCCGCTTCGCGCAATTATCGGGAGGCGCACAAGCGGCGACTAGAAGGCTTGCGCCGTGCGGGGCTGACCCAGCGCAGGGCTGATGGGGTCTGGGAGATTGGCGCAGACTATTTGCGGCGGGCCGCAGAGTTTGAAGCATCCAGAGGCGGCGGCATAAAAATACAGGTACGATCATGGATGGCACTAGAGACGCAGATTGAAGCGCATGCCGAGACGTGGCTGGATAGCACAAAGGCCCTAGATAATGAGCGGACCGACGGACTCATTGGTAAGTCGCGTGCGGCGCGTCTGGTCTTCCTTCATCGAGCAGGGTTTGAAATGGAGGATGGCGCGTTGTCGAAAGAGGCGCGTCTTCAGTTGGGCAGGGACGAGCTACGGCTTGCTGGTCAGCATGAAGCTCGCAAGTCTGGGCGGGAACAGTTTGCCTTGGGCTCCGGCGAGACGTTCGAGGGGCAGTTCGAACGTACAATTGATTTAGCGCAGGGGCGAATGGCGATCATTGGCAAGCAGAAGGCGTTTGCGCTGGTACCATGGCGGCCGGCTCTTGAGCGCCACCGAGGTGCATCACTGGTGATTGAACAGCGGGTGAAAGGATTGTCGTGGAGTTTTCCTGGTTCGCGGCAGCGGGGGCTTGCACGGTAAACCCACGCTGGCAAATTTCGCGCAAGATTTGTGGTTGAAACATTATCTGTCCAGTGTTTTGTAGATAGTGTCTCATTCTTCAACTTTGCATGATTTGGCGGCATATGAGTTACAGGGTTGCCTTCGTTTCCTTCCGTGGTTCCAAGAACCTCTATCCGGTGAATTGCCATCGGGGTGACATTATTGTTGGCGACGAAGTCTATGTCAGCATGATTGAAAAACAGGTTCATAAAAAAGCTGTTGTCCACGCCGTCGAATATTTGAACTGGGATTGCAAGAACGCAATCTACTGTTTGGTGGAGGAATTGAAGGGTCGAGAAGTTTGGGGAGACGTCATTGAGCGCCGTGAAAGCGATGTGCGGTTTCACACGAAGAAGGATCTGATCCGCTTCCTTTTAGACGCTGGCTGGAAGAAGATTGATCAAAGGTCCTCGAGGGCGCCTCTTTACTATTGGCTGGACAACCAAACGCAGACTGCTCGCCTGAGGTTTCACGGTTTAGGAATAGACATTCAGATTTTCGACTTCCTAGTTTGGATGGATGAGAACCATGAAGGAAGAGTTGCGCCGCAGCGCGATGGCTGGCGAATAGCAAGACACCGGTATTACCATTCAGGCAGATGCATTTTTGAGTTTGTGGCCGACTTTTCTGATGCGTTCTTGCGAAATGAGGACGATTTCACGTTATACCTGACACAAATCGGACATGATGGTTCGAAACGCTCTGACGTCAGCTCGTTTCCTGTGGAGAAGAAAGAAGCCGTGCGAGATTATTCGGATGGTTGCACACTTTCGGAACTGTACGATATTATGTCTGATGGAAGCGGAGGTCCTGCATATCTAGGCGATGGTATCTATCTGAATTCGGATGGTTCAAGTTTCGAGTAGGTTTATGTTCTCGCTGCCTGAAGTATCGTTCAAGTTCGCGAAGTGCTTTTTTGGGGCAATCCGAGATAGTTTCATTGCTTTGATTTGCCGCGATTTGCCGCCATTCACACTGGTCGAAGATAGACATCGCTATGAGACTGGACGGGTTTTCTTGCCCAGAGGTACTCGCTCATGTCGCCATCGAAGATATTAATCGGTCAGTTCCTGATTGTCCTAACGATTATTGCCGCAACGATGTGGGGCGCAACGCAATGGGTGGCGACTGAACTTGGCTATCAGCCAGGCCTAGGGCGGCCGTGGTTTATCTGGGGCGATGTGCCGATCTATCGGCCCTGGCGCTTGTTTCAGTGGTGGTATGCTTATGAGGCTTATGCGCCAGACGTATTTGCCCAGGGCGGCGCGATTGCGGCGAGTGGCGGATTGTTTGGTATTTTGGCGGCCGTTCTGGGATCAGTTTGGCGATCTCGTTGGGAACGGCGGGTCACGACTTATGGCTCGGCGCGCTGGGCGGAGCGGCGCGATCTGGTTGAAGCTGGGTTACTTGGGGGCGACGGTGTGTTTCTCGGGCGCTGGAAAGGCGACTATCTTCGCCATGATGGCCCCGAACACGTCATGGCCTTTGCGCCAACGCGCTCTGGCAAGGGTGTGGGCTTGGTCGTGCCAACGCTTCTGTCCTGGACGGGCAGTGCCGTCATTCATGATATCAAAGGGGAAAACTGGGAGCTGACGTCTGGTTGGCGCTCGAAGCTTGGCCCTTGCATTCGATTTGATCCAACCGACGAGACCTCGCCGCGCTACAATCCGCTGCTAGAAGTGCGCAAGGGCAAGTTTGAAGTGCGCGATATCCAGAACATTGCAGACATCTTGGTTGACCCGGTCGGCAGTCATGAAAGCCGCGATCACTGGGACAAAACTGGCTATGCCTTGCTCGTCGCAGTGATGCTGCACGTACTTTATGCGGAGGACAACAAATCTCTGGCAGGCTGCGCGGAGTTTCTTTCTCATCCGCAGCGTACCATAGGTGAAACGCTGGAGCTGATGCTCAACACCGCGCATCTGGTTGGTGGTGATGGACGCGGGCGCGTTCACCCCTATGTCGCTCGCGGCGCAAGGGCGATGAAAAACAAGTCTGAGAATGAGCGCTCGGGCGTTCTGTCCACAACACTGACGCTGCTTGAAGTGTTCAGCGATCCAATCATCGCCGACCTTACATCGACCAGCGATTGGGGCGTGATGGATCTGGTGGAGGCGGAGCGGCCAGTCTCGCTGTATCTGGTGGTGCCACCATCCGACATTTCGCGGACACGGCCCTTGATGCGATTGATCCTGAATCAGGTGGGTCGCAGGCTGACGGAGAGGTTGCCGCATAAGGGGCGGCGTAAGGTCTTGCTAATGCTGGACGAGTTTCCGGCATTGGGGCGCCTTGATTTCTTTGAGACGGCGCTGGCGTTTCTGGCAGGCTACGGCATTCGCGCCTTTCTGATCGGCCAGTCTTTGAACCAGATTGAGAAAGCCTACGGGCCTAACAATGCCATCCTCGATAACTGTCATGTGCGGGTAGCGTTCGCGACCAATGACGAGCGAACGGCAAAGCGAATATCTGACTCGCTTGGTGCCAAGACTGAGCTTCGATCACAGAAGAACTATACCGGCCATCGTCTCGCGCCTTGGCTGTCGCATATGATGGTCTCGCGTCAGGAAACCGCCCGGCAATTGCTTACGCCCGGAGAGGTAATGCAACTGCCGCCAAAACAGGAAGTGGTAATGGTTGCAGGCGTGCCACCAATCATGGCGAATAAGCTACGCTATTTCAAAGATCGCAACTTTACCGAACGGGTGCTGGCACCTGTGCCAGTGGCTCTTGAGGGCACAGGTCCGGTGTCGCTTTGGTCGAATAAGGTTGAGGTTGCAGAAACTGCTACGACCTCTGCAAACACGGCAACGGAGGATGAAGGGAAAGACCTTCGCCGTGAGATTAAGCGCGAGCCTGCAGAGGAAATTGAAGTTGATGGGGTGGAGATTCACCAGACACATGATGATACATTCGATCCGACAGACGCGCAGCATCTGGAAACGCTTCGCCGCGCTGTTGCGCTAGATCAGGCGGATCCAGACGTCTTTCCGGGATTCTGAGCCATGAAACGTCACAGGATCAATGTACGTCTAACAGATGAGATGTGGGTTCGCCTGCAGATTGCGGCCAGTACGCACGAGGCCACCATGACTGCCATCATCGAAACGGCGCTGGCACAGTATTTTGAACCAGAAAGAGTTGAAGCGCGGGAGAATGCTTTATTGTCTCGAATGGATAGGTTTGATGCTAGACAAGGGCAGATTGAAGCTGACGTGCGGCTCTGCGCTGAAACGATTGGGCAATACGTACTGTACTGGCTGACACGCACTGAGCCAATTCCAGAGGGTGAGCGCGATGCAGCTCATGCGTTGGGAAGACGGCGCTACGACTACTTTTTGGACCAAGTAGGACGGAAACTTAGAAGCCGGGAACCCAGTACTCTCTTAAAGTCAAAGCTGGCCGTCATCGACGAAAATTGACGATAGAGGACCGGGCAATTTTCGTTCACAGTGGAAAAGAACGTCTTGAGGCGAAGCGCCAGTCTACGAGTAAAAGTTCTGAAAGTCATCTTTCAGATCGTTTGGGCGGTTATGGAGTGCTTTCGATCTCTTCAAGCACGGTGCGGATAGCAACAGCTTGCAGTTTCTCCATCCCGATGTTCATCTCCATGCGCTTGATAACCGTAGCTATCTGCTCATCATCAATGACAGCAAACGCCGACGTCGAAACGAACAACTTTGGGACCTGTCGTTCCAATATATCTCTCAGAGTTTTCGCTTTTCTCTCTCTCCGCGCTTCACTTAGAAGCGCAGCGAGTATCCAACGCGAAAGAACAATGAGCGTAAGGATAGGCACGGGTAGGTTCGTGTCTTCCTTATCTAGTGGAATGCGCCCCATGAGGCTGTCCTTGAACCTCGGTCCCCAAATTCCGTTCACGACGCGCGCAGCCTGCGATAGGAATCCTTCTCGTTGCTGGTCAGTGCCAATGCCGGAAAATGGTATCAGGAATTCAGTGCCGCCTTCTTCTAGCGAATACTTCTTGGTGCACCCGTAAAGCATGAGGTAAATCATGAAGAGGGCCCGGGTTACAAAATTCAAATCAATGGTCGCATCAGATGATTTCAAAGTTTGGATATGCGATTCGAATGTACCGATGGATTTCACTAGGGATGCCTGGTTGCGTTCAAAGTCTCTGACGGCAATTGCGGTATGATCGTCGTTGGTAAAGTCCGCTTGCGCGGTTTTGGTACGAGTAAGCTCTTCGGATTCACCCTCATCATCCTGATCTTCACCTAGAGCAAGCTCGGCAGCTTCTCGAGCTTCTGCCTCGTCAATTGAATCACTGTTCTCCAGGTCGATAATCCCTCGCAGTACGATCTTCAGGATCATTTGCAGCGCAGGATTGTCGGAGTGTGCGAAAGCACCTGAATAAATATCCGATTTGAGATTTAGCGCCTGACGAAACGCCTCTGGTGACTCATAATCTCTTCCGGCAGAGATAGAAGTTGAAGTGGAGCGACTTCTCGCTGTTGGCGTAGCAATTTCGCGCGGTGTTTCATCATCATCAAAAATCAGGTGGATGTCTCTTGCGAGATTGATTAGGTCACTGTCGCCATTTAGAACGGCATCAAGTTTGCGTTTGAGACTGCTAGCGAGTGGATTGGGTGCTGATGCCATAAGCATTTCAGGGTCAACCACAATCACTGGCTTGCTGATGCGGCCATCTGCCAATTCGATGCGCGTGATAATTGTCGCAGCTGTAACTTCATCATCAATGGAAATAAAGGGGCGACGACCTCGAACAATCTGCGTTTCTATACGTTCATCGCCCACGTGGAAGCAGGACCCTTGCGCAGGAATATCGTCCGGGCAGGACCAGATCAATTGACGATCCCGTCGTTCAATTTTTCCTGGATCGAACAGCACGGATTTGGAGTTTTCATTTTCTTCCCTAATGGGCGAGGGGATGTCTGATGATTGGAGCTCTACCCCGAAATCGAGTCCTAATTGATGCTCAATGGTGCCGCGCGGCAAGCGACGATAGATGACAGCTTCGGTATTGATACCGGGTTTCTGAGAAATACCGAGCGCTGCAACCGTGCAATTGGCGCTCCCGTAAATAAGGTAATCATAGTGTTCTGTTTGCGCCATCATCATTTTGGCGTGAAGGAAACGATGCTCACCTGAGCTGCCCATAGGATGGAATATTGGGGCTGGTTTTAGGTTACACTTTTCACCAGGAAAGGTGGATTGACGCCGCTCAATCGCACTACCTGTCGACATAAAGATATGAGTCCGTGGACCGCCAAACGCGATGTGCAATCGACTGAGTGCGTTTAGGTCATTATCCCAATAAGGAGAGATGATGACCAGTCGTTCGACCTCGCCTTCGACCGCCGAAATAAATTGATCTGCCAGTCCACTGGGGGCGGCCGAATCAGAAAGGAGAAGGTCGATTAGCGTGTCATCAGAAAATGATTGAGCGCCAATAGTGCGGGGAGCGTCCTCTAACCAAGGTGATTGAGATTTCAAGAGATCTAGTTTGTAGCTGACGTCAGAATCATTTGTATCCACCAAGCTTTTCAATAGCCAGTCGCTCGCTTTCGCGATTAAGCTAAGTTGGACATCGTTATCATGATTATTCAACGAGTTTGACCAATTCAAAGCTGATACGACCTCTTGGTTGCTACCCCAACCAGCTGACGTGACGTTCGCAGATCCGATGTTGAGCCGCGCCTTAGACTTTCCGTATCGCAAGGCAATTTTTGGGTGGTAGGCTCCTCCGACCGATACTGGAACGATAAGGTACTTGCGCCCTGCATTAATGAACGCATCGGGCATTTGATCGATTGCTTGGGTGAGCATAGCCGCATCTGCCAGCAGAATATTGTTCTGGCATCCCATAGCTCGGAGCCGGTATTGAACGCTCGCATCATAGAAAGCCGGATCGACGCTAAACGTCGTCAGCACCGAGCTGTGAAACCCGGTACGCTTGAAATCATCAAATAGGCTGAACGGCACGTAAGAACGCCTTTCCGACCTCGGTCACTTCACCATCAACTCCAAGCAAGCGAGCATCTTCAGCAAATCTAATTAGATTGCCAATCCGAGGCGTCGTGAAATCGTATTTTGCTGGAACGCCGTCGACCAACTGTCCTTCGTCAACGATAAAGCGATAGGTGAACGTCCCGCTACTGGAGAGCTTTTGCCCAGCAATCAAAAGGTGATTGCTAATAATAAACTTTCGAATAAGCGCGGCGAGCACTTCTGCGGCTGGCTCATTCGCCAGTCGATCGAGCATTCCAAATATACCGGCCGCTGACCTTCCTGAAACTGTGGCGGAATGCAATATCCGCACAAATTCCCTATCGGAGCCCCATCTATTCCAAAGCGAAAGAAGAAGTTTAACCGCCTTGGCGGTATCGCCGTCACTAGGTGCTTCGATATTGTTCCTGACAATTTCAGAAACTTCATGAGCAAGTTCATGTTCCGCCAAGAGAACAGGTAAAGCAACCTCTTGTGCTAAGTCGGCGATTGGACGTGACTGGGCAGATGCCTGTTTGAGATATGCTGAGACAAGGTGTGCAGCTATATCATTGATAGAACGTGCACTATTTCTATTCACGCAGTGAGTAAGAGCGTTCAAGAGTAATTCGAGCGTGATATGGCAAAACTCATTGACCATATACGCGCGCCATGTCTGCAAGTTGGTGGCCAGTTCAATCTTAGCTTGGGCCGCGGTGTTGTCCTGAACATAAAGTTCACGTCGAAGGTCATTCTCACTTGCGAGACTCGTCTGTTTTACAATGCTCAATATGTTCCAAAGCGAAGCGCGGCGTGCCCTCGCCGATGGATCACTTTCGCGCTCACCGCAAAGATACTCACGAAGGAGCCGAGTTTCATTGGAATGTTCCCGTAGAAGCGATGGGTGAGCCTCTTCGGAGATCAATTCACAGGAGTCGCGGGTAATAGCCCCTGTCTCAATTGCATCAAGCAATAGTATACTTGCTTTCGGACAAGCTTTTTCGAATGCTGTCGCGAGTTGTAGACCATATTTTTCAGTTACTGCGTAAATGGGGGCTGTGTGCTCTTCCAGCATTCCCATCTCAAGCATGCTTGCAACGTAAAACTGCCCAAAATTTCCTCTCGGTGCCTTGAGGTATTGTTCTTCTTTGCCTGGTCGGTCCGTCCAGGCAGAAAAATCGAATTCCTGTTCCGAAGGTAGTTCCAAGTGGTCACCAGCCCAATTTGAACCAGCCATCCCTCCAGCTCCTTCATTATCGCCAATCCGTGAAGCCAGAACATAAATTGCTTCAGCTCGGCGTATAAATAATCTCCATTTGTCCTCGGCGGCAGAATGGTGCCGCAGTTCAAATTGCCGAATGACCCAGCAATAAAAAGAAAAATACCTCAAACGGTTAGTCACGTTCGTCAGGCCAGGTAGTAGGCTGGTGTAGAGCCGAACCGATGCGGCCTGAAGTCCGAGTGGGTCTCGGCCCGCGGAGAAGGCTCCCGGTTTGTTCCAATCTGGAAGATTATCTACTCGAAGCTCCACTAGAATCTCACACGATTGCCCAACAAGCTCTTGCCCTTTACGCTGATCATTGCGTCACCGTATGGACTTCACCGGTTGTAACCAGGACGATTAGCCCTCGCTCTGCACCTGTCATATCTAGATAATTCTGAACCTGCGCGCGGTAATGATCGAGTATTTCTGGCGTAGGTTGAACATCGCTCTTCCAATCGATAACAACCTGCGGAGTGCCGTCTGGCCCGAAGCTGGTTGCATCTGTGATGCCGACGGTGGCCTGTTCGCCGCCTTCTATATCGCTAACAGCATAAACCGGATACTCAGGAACAAGTGAAGGGCGTAGAGCGACGATTTCCGGAAGAGCAAGCGTACGTGTGACACAGGACGCCAGCTCATCAGTTGAAAGCCCTTCGGCTGGATCTTCGAATGCGGTTTGACCAAGTTCGTCAATGAGGACTGACGCCCGATCTCTAAGATCTGGAGTGTTCTCGGCTGTTTCGCCGGTTAAAACTTCCTCTAGTAGTTTATGAAGAATAAGGCCACGCTCCCGGCCGCCCTGGACATCTGGAATAGCTACATCTTGGCCAGTTGGGGTGGTCTCATTGGCCGCCCAGATCTCTACCGATTCAGGTGTCAACAATTGGCTCGGGCTGCCTTCGTCTCTGCTCGGAGCCAGCCAGAGCAGTCGTCGCTGGCGCTCGACAATCGCAGTTGCTTCCGCGGAAAAGCGCTCACGGGTTTGCTCATTTGGCTCACCTGTATGTGAGAAAGCGACATCTGAAGAAAGATGCGAAAGATCGAGTGCAGGTAAACCCTCAAGTGACAGATCGAGCAGTGAAATCCAGGCTGATTTTGATGGCACGGCATCGGCTCTCGGGAGGACAAGAAGTTCGCGTGCTCGGGTGGCGGCAACATACCAGAGCCGGATGCGTTCACGATCAAGTTCCGCCTTTTCAGCGTCACGCACTTCATCGTAGCCTGCCGGCTTCACACCAAAAACAGGGCAGTAGAATGTGTCGCTGTCTCGGTCGGTCACGGCGCTTTCCGCTGACATGATATTCGTCATCGTATTGATCGGCACAACGATGGGCCATTCGAGCCCTTTGGCTGCGTGCATGGTGTAAAGTGCGACGGCTTCTTCTTGAGCATCGGGTCGTCCTTCAACAGCACGCGCCTCGTCGGTCCAGGCCGCGATCATCGTTTCGGTGAAAGCGCGAAGGCCACGAACTGAGTAGGCTGTTGTCAGGCTGAGATAAAGATCCACATTGGCAAGTGCGCGCTCAGCCTGACCACGATGGCGCTCAAGCAGGATGGGCCGAACATGTAAGGCATCGATCGCTTGCGACAAAAGATTATGCGGCGTCGTATTGTTCGTCTGGCGATAGAGCGCTTGCAGCTTCTCCATTGTCGCTCTTGCCAACGGGTGCTTGATATCGCTCACATCAACGGTCAGATCGAGACGTGGGATCCTCTTGGGATCGTCCTCTGACCTCGGTAATGCCCAGATAATGTCGAGTAATTCTTCTTCGCTAAGCCCGACGAGCGGGCCTCGCAAAAGTGCCCCCAGAGCGAGCGTGTCGCGGCGGTCGGCAAGCACGCGTGTTAGTGCGATGAGATCCTGAATCTCTTGTCGGCGAAAAAATCCTTTACCAGCCTGCGTAGCTACAGGAATGCCCCTTCGTTCAAGAGCCTCCTCATAGCGCCAGAGATCGCTCCCTGTAGGCGCTAAAAGCGCAATATCGCCGGGGCGGCAGGTACGGTTTTCGCCCGTCCGTCGATCCAAGATCAACTCGCTGCCAATCAAACGTGCGCACATCTCGGCTACGGCCTCTGCCTCACCGTCGCGCCTCTGGTCTGCTGAAGCCTTGCCGTTTTCATCGGCAATTGCCACGTCCAAGGCCGCCACGCAGAGAGCTTCGCCGCTTGCTGCGTGGAAGGGCTCCAGCGCCGTGAAGCCGGGCTGGCCATCACTCGACAGTAATGCCTCGAACCGCTCGTTCACATAGGTCAGAATTGGCGCGCAGGAGCGGAAATTGGTGGAGATCGAAAGGACGCTTTCGGCATCCTGCGCGATGAACGTATCGCGCGCTCGGACATAGGCGCTGACATCAGCGCCGCGAAAGCGATAAATCGCTTGTTTGGGATCGCCCACCAGGAATAGAGCGCCAGGACGGACCTTGAAGGCACTCCAATCAGCTGTCGACCCATCCGTCGGCGGCTCTCCACAAAGACGCCAGAAGATTTCTGTCTGTAGCGGATCAGTATCCTGAAACTCATCGACCAGAACGTTTGAGAAGCGCGCAGCCAAAGACCGACGCACATCATCATGATCCCGCAGCAGGTTTCGGGCGGCGAAGATTAGATCATCAAAATCGAGTAAGGCCGTAGATCGCTTATGCTCTCGAAACCTCTTCAAGACGGGTTGAACTTGAGTGATCAGCTCTGCCAAGATGCGACTGGCGATATTCTGGAGCAAAGAGTTCCAAGCATCGCAGCACGCCGCGTAAAGTTCATCCGCTGCGATGTTGAGGCGTTCACCTTCACTTTTTGCAAGGCCTTCACGCTTAGCTCCGGCGACCCACTTTCCCTTCTTTTTATATGCGCGGAATTTGCCCGTTGTTGTGTAAATGTCGGAGGGTGGCGATGACTTAAGCGTACCAACGAGACCAGAAGGCGTTTCGATCACAGTGTCGTCTGCAAGCGACTTTGCCATTTGTGCAAAACACTCAGCGATACGAGCTGTTTCCTCCTCCAAAACCGGAGCTGTTTCGATGAATGTAGCAAACTCGTCGACAGCGCTTCGGAAAGCAAGCATTTGTGGTACAAGTGGGTTTGCGGTTGGTGCCGAAACCGTTCGCCGCCGCCGCAGGTTATCGACAATTTTTTGGATAAGCCCAACTGTCTCGCCAGGACTATGCAACACCATCTCAGCAATAATACCGTTTTCAGCACCGGAAAGGTGTTCATGCAGCCAAGTCTCGACAATCTCGGTGAATGCAAGGTCGGCTTGACTGCTGTCCATGACGCTAGCGCCTGGATCGATGTCCGCCTCGACGGGATATGGCTTAATCAGGCGCTGGCAAAATCCGTGGATCGTAGAGCATGTAATTTCATCAATATCCGCTGACGCTATCGCGAGATTTTCTTGATGAATATCTGACAGACCGTCCGGAAAGGCTATCTTCATTTCTATGGGAACAATGCCAGCAGAAAGCTCACTGACGAAGTCCCGCACCCGGATTAGAAGTTCGCTTGCGGCCAATTCAGTAAAGGTAACGGCTGCAATTGATTTAGGACTGACGCCCTCAGCCAGCATCGCAGCGATACGCCCGGCCATGACCGCAGTCTTTCCTGAGCCGGCACCTGCTTCAACGAGGATCGATTGATCATGCCGAGCAATTGCGATGTGCCTCGCGACGTCGTCGCTCAGAATTTCGATTCTGTTAGTCATCACTGGGCCTCCCAGACCTTAGCAGCATCATCCAAAATCTGAATGGCAATGGGCATTTTTCGTTTGCAGTAAGTAGCGCTTGCGTTCGCCGGTAACGCGAACGCCAAGTCATCATAATTGCCTCCGGTGTCAGGTCCGGGTAGCGCATTGCCAGCCTGCAAATTGGTGCGGGCAGCCTTTAGGAAGCGCGTGACCTCGGTCAGCGTGGCTTCAGGATCTTCCAGCTGCAAATCAGTGTCGTCTCGTGGGAACAGGAGCGAAGCGCTTATAGAAACATCGGTGCCGAGCAGGGCTTTTACAGCGAAGGCATACAGGCAGCGTTGCAATTCTCCGCCCCCATTTATAACGATATCTTTTTTTGGCAGTCGTCCGGTTTTATAGTCGCGGACAAGCGCGCGCTTGCCATCACCAGAAATATCTAGGCGATCAATGTATCCTGAAATTTGAAACTCAGTGTCCGGAATTTTTACCGGGATAGCAGGGTCCCATGGAATAGGCGCGTCAGTTTGAGATGGCGCGCCACCGAAGGCGACTTCGCCGAAAGAACGCGACTTTGGCAGGCCCTCGTCGCGATAGGCTAGGGCGCGGGTCGTGAGATCGCGCACTTCGTCTAGCGTTCGATGCCATATGACTTTCGGGGGGGCTGCGCGCTCACTTTGCCAATGCTCAGCGATTGACGTTGCTGCGGAACTGACTGCGCTTGCAATCTGAGTTTCGGTCGCCTTTGCCAGTCCGTGGTCAGCTTCTAAAGTTTTGAGTGCGCGATCCAGCGTCAAGTGCACGAGATCGCCCATTGCCAGTGCATCAAGCACGAGCGGTTCGCTGGAGCTTTCTGGCATCTTTAGACTCATTCCATATCGCCAGACAAACCCAATTGGGTTTCGCAGAAGAAGCCGAAGTGAACTAGCAGACTGGGTGCGTCCCAGAATGGCGAGAAGCAGTGGATGGTCGGCGCGAACGAGTCCGTCATGGGGAGTAATCTCTTCGCGATGCCAATTGCGCCAAGCCATTGTCGCGCTGACTGCTTGCGGGGCAGCCGCGAATTCTTCCAGTCGGGCCATCAGACGGTCAGTCTCGCTGAACGCATGGCTGGGAACAGCATTGCGGCGGATATAGGTCTCTTTGAACTGCGCGCTGACCAACGAGCTGCGGCCAAGCAGGCGTCCCTCACTATCTCTGCGAGCGCGGGAGAGGGTGATCTCATTCATCGTCGTAGCGAGAATAGTGTCGAAGTCACGACGATCTGCCGTGCTAACTGGTAGAGGATCCAGTTCTTTTATGGGTATGATATGGTCGGAAATTAGACTGTCTTCAGAGGTGCCGCGAGGCCAGCGAGACGAGTTCATTCCAATTAGTCGAACAAACGGACGCGGCGACGCTGCCAAGGAACTTGCTGGCATCCAGGCAACGGAGACACATGCTTCCAGACCATCATCCTGTTTGAGTGTTTCCAGCGTTGTGTCGAGTGATCCAGAGGGGCCAGATAGCAGCGCTTTGCGCCAGATCGCGAGGGCACGGCCGCTCAGAAAGGCGGCACCAATTTCGTCTGCGCCAGGATGACCCTTCGCGAGCAGATTGATGATCGCGCGCAGATCAGACGTATGATCCTGTCCATCGGGCCAGTGATTTGCACTCAATCGGCCAAGTAGACGCTGCCAAGAGGTCAACGAAGCGAGTGGCGCGTCAGTTGGGAGAAGTTGCAGCCATCCGTTCGGCAAGGTCTGAAAAGGACCAGTATCCGAACCACAAAGTGAAAACAGCCGACGTATCCGGGTTTGGGAAAGTCCGCGAACAACAATATCTGCCAGTGCAGCAGCTGCTTGACCGTCACGGGTGGTAGTAACTTTAACTCCATGAACGAAATGCAGATCGATATTTGCCTCTGAGCGCAGCGCCAAAAAATGATCATCGTATTCAGCGCTTGATGCTGCGGCGATGGCAATGTCGGCGGGCTGTGCCTTGCCGGACGCCATCAAACTGCGCGCCCAACGGAGTGCTTCAATAACTTCGTGATACGCCGTTGCCGCGCTTACCGCGTGAAGTTTTGGTTTGTGAGGTGCCGACCGCGACACTGATACGCCAGTTGCTTCCAACCACGGTGGAGTCTGACGCGGGCCTGCAGTCCAGGTAACCGAGGTGTGCTGAGTAAGCTCTGATAAGAGTGGTCGCCAGCAAGGCGAGAGTTCGGTTAAACCGACGATTTCAATTGGACCGATGAGAGTGGAAGCGTGACTAAGGCGCTGCATTGCGGCACCAACCAGATCAATCGGTCGCATCATGCCCTGCGGAAGTTGCTCCAACACGGCAGCTTCAAGTCGCGCGATAGAATCCAGTCTTGGATGTTTTCCGGCACGAGAGGCGAGATCCATGCCCGCTCTCCATGCTTTATGCAGTGTATCGGCAGCTGCATCGACCATTCCGGGAAGCAGCTTTATTCTATCAAGCTCTCCCAGAGGCGTTATAGGTAGTACGCATTGGAGTGCGGTGCGCAAATTCTCATCGTCGATTGGTTTGGCGAAACCGCCCGCCAGTCGAACGACGAGTTGCTCGAAGGTCATGATCTGCAAGCCATGAATGCGGTTTCTCGCCGCGTTGAGCCGAACCTCGCGCATTGCCAAACGGCCATGAGCGACGATTGTTTTCCGGTTAGGTATCGTGATCATCGTCGCTCTCTCCTTGGCTACTTCTTGTTCGGACGCTGTGTCAGAGCTGACGCCGCAGCTGTTTTTGCGGCTGCGCTCGACTTCGGATTACGCAGAACTTTAGCGGCAGCGCTTGCCGCTTTTTTGCTAGTGACCTCTTTATTTGATCGGGATTTGGCCATGATATTCTCCTATTGCTTGTGTTGGGCAGCCTTGACGCGAATCGACGACAAGGATAGAAAGTATACACATATTGCGGATATGTCCATATACTTTCTATCCGTATTTATTTTGAGGGACGAATCTGATGGCGGTCAAGCTGGCAACATTGAAGTGGGGCGTCGAGCGACGCCTTGAATTCATTGAGTTTCGTTTGTTTTGGGAGGGCGGGGTAAATCGCTCCGACATCATCGAAATGTTTGATGTGTCAGTGCCCCAAGCGTCGAAGGACCTTACCCTTTACCAAGAGCGCGCACCGCACAACGCTGTATATAACAAGAGCGCAAAAAGGTATGTTGCGAGCGAAAGGTTCAAGCCGCACTTTCTTAAGCCTGATCCAGACGAGTACTTATCGCGTTTGCGTTCGGTCGCTGAGGGCGTGGTTGACTTGTCGGAATCATGGATCACAGGCCTTTCAAACGCAGACATTGCTTTAACGCCGCATCGGGAAGTCGATGCCTCTGTTCTGCGCGCGGTATTGGGCGCTGTACGTGATGGTCGTTCACTAAGCGTGTTTTATCAGTCAATGAGCCGGGAAAGACCCGAACCAACTTGGCGAAGGATTTCACCCCATGCTTTTGGTTATGACGGCTTTCGCTGGCACGTCCGCGCCTACTGTCATCTCACGAAAAAGTTCAAAGATTTCCTTTTGCCGCGCATACTTGATGTTGGCGAATTGGGTGATCCCAGCTCAAATGCTAAAAGCGACACCCTCTGGCATGAGTGTTTCGATGTTGAAATTGGGCCGCACCCCGAGCTTTCACCTGCGCAACAAGCTGTTGTTGCAAAAGACTATAGGATGGAAGGAGGAGTAGCAGTTTTAACTGTTCGCTATGCCATGCTCTTCTATGTTTTAAAGCGACTTGGCCTGTTAGGTGATGCCGCGAAAATGCCCGCACGAACCCAACACATTGTTGTCACGAATTTTGATGACACGGCAGCGGCTTTGCAGAAAGCGAACCTAACAATATAGCTCTGCTTTGCCCCACTGAGGTCGTCCATCGATTTTGGTAAACCGGAGGATGCGTTGAAGCGGCGCTCAGGTTTCCAATCGATCGTGTGCGAGCATCGCTTCGCTGGCATTGATTAGTTTAGACTTTCAACTGCTTCATTGCATCTCAGCGAGCCCCTTGGGGACGCGTGTTCGTGCTTCTGGGAAGTGCAAGTTGATCAACCTGTTGTATTAAAAGGAATAATCAGCTTACTGTTTTGGTTGGTGCGCCCTCCTGCACCCATTGGAGCCCTGAAATCGTAATGATTTCAGGGCTTTATGATTCTGATTGAGTTTTCCCAATCATTCGAGCTCAATAAAAACAATGACTTAGTGCATAGGTTCAAATCCTGTTGGCTTGAAAACACACCTGTATGGGGAATAAGAGCGAAAGGAATTCTGATCGCCAATATTAGGAACGCTCTTGGGACGTCCGCGCGTGAACTGTAGCGGTTAAGGGGCGCTTTCCTCTGACAATACCTATGCCCGAGATGCGAGGACATATTTTGCGCGAGCTTGAATAGCCTTGAGATAGCCGGCCGCGATTTCATGTCGGTCTTGGGCTAGGTCAAGCGTGTTTAGGGCGCTCTCCAAATTTTCGAAAATTGCGACTGCGATTTCCTCGACCCTTCGTCGCACGAAGGGTGGGCGCATGCCGATGTCTTCTCCGAATTTCGACCAGTCTGCGGGGTGTATCTCTTCGAGGGTGCGACGCTTGGCGACTTTCATTGCATAGCGCTGGCTGAGATCAGGATATGCGACCGTTGATAGGAGATCATAAAGGGGCGCAAGTTCAGTGCTACCGGGTTTGAAGAGCAGGCTGAAGTTCTTGGCGTGGGCGTCGGCGTTGCCGATGATTGTGTTGAAGATCGCTGCATCGAGAAGCTTGAGTGTCTCCGTAGCGGGGCGTGTCGTTGCCCGACGCACAAGATCAAAACAGTCGCGGAAGACGGGACCGCCGTCAGCGGCATATTTCTTCGCTGATGTCAGGCCGAGAGCCTGGCAAAAATCTTCCTGGTGGAGCCGTTCAATTGTGCCGTCTTTAGCGCGGACGCGGTCATAGCGTTCAATCAGTACGAACCGGGTCTCTTTGATCGTGCGGTATTGGACGAGCGCAACATCGAGACCAATCTTGTGCGCAAGCATCATGCACAGAGCCTCATTCTCGGCGGTGCCGTCGAATCGGGTAATTTCAGGTTTAAGAATATGCGTCGTGGGCTGGCCAGCTGTTGGAAGCGCAACCTTCCCGTCGACGAGCACAACAGGCAATTTTGCCTGTGCACCCGCAAGCGATAGTCTCAGCCCGGCATCACCGCCTGCCAACATGGGACGGGTGGGCAGACGCTTGATGAGATCTGCGAGCGCTTCGTCGGACAAGGGTGGATTGGGCGCGGCTTTCACACCACTCGGAGGAGACATATCATCTGGCCAGATTTCAAGCGCGCCTGCAACTTCACCGCCGAGCGCCTGCAGCAAGCGAAATTCGTTTCGCTCAGATATACCAAGCGCTTGAGCAACTGCCGTTCGTTGTGAGGCTTCTGGTAACAAGCCTTCAAAGAATGGAAGCGTCGCGCGACGGTCAAAGGGCTCTGAACTGAGCGGAAGGGAGGTTGAGACTGGCCTTGGATCAGCCTGTGCGAGCCAGCTTTCTGCATAACTGAACTCTGGCTCACCATATTGATTGAGCTCGATCGCGCCGACGCGAACCCCGTCCCACCACACTGTGAGATGCTGGCTCATGATGTCGTGCCCGCCGGTGGTGTCAGTGTCATAACGATCCCCAGCGCGCTCAGGACAGCAAGCACTTTACCGACTTGCGCCGTTTCTTTTCCGGCCTCAAGTTCGATAAGAAATCGCACACCAACATTGGCCGCTGCTGCCAATTCGTCCTGGCGCAGACCCTGCGTGTTTCGCGTTTGCCGTATGAGGCTACCAATATCAGTTACTGTCATATCATTTCTTCCTGAGCGGGAAGATATGGGGATCAAAGCCTAAAATCAAGTAAAATATTCCCGATCGGGAATAATATTGGTATTTGGAGTGTCACAACGCCGAAATAATCCCGATCGGGATTATTCAAACAGGAGTGACCCTGAGGCTATTGTCGGGTTAGCCGTCCAATCCTGACAGCGGAGACTTCGGACTTTGGATGTGATGCCGGCTGGCGTTTGTCAAACCGGGCGAGGCGGCGGGACAGGCGCGCAGCTTTTGCACGGCGGATTTCAAGCTCATATTCCAAACGGTCGAGGATCGGCCGGTAAGCCTCACCATAACGCTAAATCACATATGCCACGGTCGCCATCGCGCGTTCAATATCTTCATCTGTATAGTCTGAGGCGCGATGGATGGACATGATATCGAAGGTTTATCTTGTTCAGGTGGCCTTGGTGCGGTTCCACACCATTGCGCCACACTTAACCCTATAACCCGCTGAATTATCAATAACAAATAACCTCATACCCTTGTCTCATCGGGTTGGGCGCTACATTCGGGGCTCGAACTTTCAAGACCGAGTATAGGCATCCCGTGCTTTCGTCGCTACCCTGTTTAGCGAACAAGCCTGACGATGAATTTGCAATGACGTTCCAGCTCCAGCCCGTGAAGAATGACGAGCCCTCACTTGCGGGCGCACCGATGATCGAGGCTGCTCAGAAGCTATTCGCCTATCTCGGCGAACATGACGCTGGACTGCCTCAGAAAAACTGGCCCATAGTTTGAGTTAGGATCGGCTCCAAAATGGAGTTGAATCATGGGCAAGAGAGCCAAGCCTGAAGAGATTATTGCAAAGCTGCGCGAAGTTGAAGTGCGCCTGAGCCAGGGCGAGACCATTGCGCAGGCGGTGCGAGCGATCGGTGTGACTGAGCAGACGTTTTACCGCTGGCGCAAAGAATATGGCGGCCTGCGTGTCGGCCAGGCCAAGCGGATGAAGGAGATCGAGAAAGAGAACGCTCGATTACGACGGGCTGTGTCTGATCTCACTCTCGACAATCAAATCCTGCAGGAAGTTGTCCGGGGAAAGTACTAAGCCCTTCACGCAAACGCGTTGCGGTCGATCATGTGGTGGACGAACTCGGTGTCTCAGTGCGCCGCGCCTGCCGCGTGGTTGGCCAGCATCGCTCGACGCAGAGATGCGAGAAGACACCCCGGCATGATGAGGGCGCACTGACAGCGGCCATCATATCCCTGGCGGAGCGGTTTGGCCGATATGGCTATCGCCGGATCACAGCCTTGCTGCGTGAAGCAGGCTGGTCCGTCAGCACAGGCCGTGTCTATCGCATCTGGCGACGTGAAGGGCTGAAAGTCCCGCAGAAACAACCCAAACGCGGTAGGCTCTGGCTGAATGATGGATCATGCGTTCGGCTGAGGCCCACCCACAAAGGCCATGTCTGGTCCTATGACTTCGTCCAGGACCGCACGCACGATGGCAAGGTCTTCCGCATGCTTTGTGTCATAGATGAATTTACGAGAGAGTGTCTGGCTATCCGCGTCGAACGCAGACTGAACTCTCGCGATGTGCTCGACACGCTTGGTGAGTTGTTCCTTGAGCACGGCCCGCCCGAGCATATCCGGTCTGACAATGGCCCGGAGTTTATCGCCACCGCCTTACGTGAATGGTTGCAGGCACTGGATGTCAGGACGCTCTATATCGAACCCGGATCGCCATGGGAAAACGGCTACTGCGAGAGCTTCAACTCGAAACTGCGGGACGAACTCCTCGCCCGTGAGATCTTCTATGATCTGCGTGAGGCGCAGGTCCTAATCGAAAACTGGAGACTGTTCTACAACACCGCAAGACCGCACTCATCGCTGGGCTACAAACCGCCCGCACCCAGAACTATCTTGCCCGCGGCCTTCATGCCGCCTTATAGGTTGGAGGCGGCATGAACGCCGCTACAAACCAACCGTCGATCCTAACATTACGGTTGGGCCAGTCAGATCAGGCAGGCCAGGTCGATTTCAAGTGAAACGCCCGG